>ERZ773059.721-NODE-721-length-17395-cov-4.689446_pt1 | contig 17395 bp, 17 predicted proteins | sample MGYA00580514_ERZ773059 | MGnify/ENA primary metagenome ERZ773059 (study PRJEB29015, sample SAMEA2737981) | human oral metagenome | biome: human oral; feature: human-associated habitat; material: dental | place: China | collected 2056 ...
ATAATGATTTTCATAGTGCTGATGTCAATATTTACCTATAGACCGTTTTGCAAATATATCTGTCCACTGGGAGCTTTTTATTCCTTCTTTAATAAAATAGGCTTTTATAAAATGGAGTTTATTCCTGAAAAATGTACAAATTGTACACTTTGTGAAAAGGCTTGCAAGATGGATATAAATGTAAGAAAAGACCCTAATTCACTTGAGTGTATACGCTGCGGTGCCTGTATAGCGGCTTGCAGATATGATGCCTTAAATGCCTCATTTGTAGGGTTTGGAAGAAAAAAAGAAGAAGCGGATAAAGCACTGGCTTTAAGTAAGGGCTGTGCCCCAAGCAAGTGTGCGGGATGTAAAGGATGTGCTCATGTGGAGTAAATTATCTATAAGAATTAAAATAACCCTACTTACGGCTGTGGTATTTTGCATTATACTGGCGCTTAACTTTGTATTTACCATAGAAAACGCCGCAACTATATTTATAATAGCTGACGAGGCACCGGTGCCTATTAATGAACAGACTATGTCTTTGAATTTCGACTTTGATTATGCACAGCAGGCGTTTAGGTTAAGTACTTTTTATATCATGGTATTTTTTTCAATAGCCGGCACTTTCTTAATATGGTGGGTGAGCGGAAAAGTATTGAAGCCCATGAAAAAGTTCAGCAATAAGATAAAAGAATTTGACATAAGTAAGATCAATGAAGATATAAATGTAGTAAAAAGTCAGGATGAGATAGGAGATTTACAGCTTGCATTTAACTACATGCTTAAAAATATAAGGGATTCATACGAAAAACAAAGAAGATTTTCACAAAATGCCGCACATGAGCTTAAAACTCCGGTGGCTGCTATAAGAGCCAATCTTGAGGTCTTGGATATGGATGAAGAGCCTAGTGTAGAAGATTATAAGGAGTTTAAAAAAGTAGTAAGCAGACAAATAGAAGCTATGAACTCGATAGTACAGGGATTAAGGCTTTTAAGCAGCGGAGACAGTCTTAATCTGACGAACTTTTATCCATATAAAGCGGTTAAGGATATACTGTTTGATTTGGACAGTTTAATTAAAACTAAGGATTTAGAAGTAAATATTGACTTTGACAACGAAGAAAGTGTCATAAGTGCAGACCAAATCCTTATGAAACAGGCGATTTTTAATGTTATACATAATGCTATACGATACTCTAAAGATGGGGGTCTTGTAGAGATAGTATTAAAAAAAGATGTACTCGGTATAAAAAATTACGGAGTAGGTATAGCTGAAGACAGTATAAATAAAATCTTTGAGCCGTTTTACTGTGTAGACAAATCAAGATCTAAAAAACTTGGAGGAAGTGGTCTGGGTCTTGCTATTACCAAAGAAATACTCAATGCACACGGATTTGATATAAGTGTAAACAGTAAGGAAGAAGAATTTACTGAATTCAGGATCTGTTTTAATTAGGCTTAGTGTAAAAAGCTAATTGATGCTTTTTAGATAAGATAGTGGAATACCAAGTCGTGCAGCCCTTCTTATCATTGATTCGGTAAGCATGGACTTTCGCTTATGATAGTTTTTAAAATTAATATATTAGCATAAAAAATTTATCCGGCAGCAAAAGGAGATGGAAATGAGAAAATTTATAAGAAAAATTGAAAAAAACAGAGTAATTCCGTATGCAATGCTTGCCCTATCCATAGTGATGATAATTGCAGGCGTTATGAGGGATGAACATTTGGTTGTACTTAAAAAAGCGGTAAATATCTGTCTTGAATGTATAGGTATAGGTTAGGAGGAGAAAGATGAAGGTTAAAAAAATACTAGGTGTAATACTTGCAGTGTTTTTAATGTTGATAGCAGCTATAAGTTACTTTTTAATTACTGAACTGAGCTTTTGGGGCTTAAACTTAGCCTATAATTCCACAGGAAATACGCTTCTTGCATGGATACTTGAACCGACTGAAGCGGAGCGTTTATACCTGTTTGTATATCCCGTTTCAATTGCAATATACCTTATCGTATACAATATATTTTTCAGACTGAATAAGAGTAAGATTCGTGCTTCTGTAAATTGGGATCTTAAAACCGGAATTATAAGCAGTGTAATACTGGGACTGGCTTTTGGAGGTATCTCTACACTTTGGGTAGAATTGCTGGCACACAGCCCTTTGTCAAATATAGATTTTATTAAAATAAGCCTTGCTTACTTAAAACATTCAAGTACACAGACGAGTACCGCTACATTTATAACGGGCCTTTTAGTGGCTGGTATACTCGGACCTATTACGGAGGAGCTGCTTTACAGAGGAATAATATTCGGCTTGCTTGAAAAGTATTCAAATAAATGGACTGCCCTGATACTTTCTTCCGTAATGTTCGGATTTGTGCATCTTTCATTTGTTCAGTCGGTATATGCAGGTATTATGGGACTTATTGCAGGCATAGTATATATGAAGACCCGTAAACTTATCTGGCCTATACTTATGCACATAACTATTAATACAGTGTCTACATTCGGACTCTCAAGCAATATAATGTGGGTGATATTTACAGTTATTATGCTTATACCGCTGGGTGTAATTATACGAGGTTTATTAAAGGCTAAAAAAGATACAGTCTGTGATGAAAACTGTTGTGATAAAAACTATCTTGAAACTGAGACGGCAAATAATTTGTAATAAACCTAAAAAGATAAATATCTTAACCTAAGCTTAACCTAAGAGGTGTTAGAATATGATCATAAGATGTGAACAAGGTTATGAAAACCTTGTAGAGTTAATCAAATAAAAGGAGTAAAGTACAATGAAAAAAAGATTATTACTGATAGGATGTGTTTTGATGATGAGTACTGCAGCAGTTGCCTGTTCATCAACAAACCAGTCTACAGAAGCAAAGCAGGAAACTACGAGTATGGATAACTCACAAGCTCAAGGAAGTGCGAGTGCAGTACAGAATGCTTCAAGCGCTACCAAGATGCCGGAGTTTAAGACTAAGACTACCGAGGGCGAAGAGATAACAAGTGATGTATTTAAAAAGAGCAAGCTAACAGTTGTTAATCTTTGGGGAAGCTGGTGCCAGCCTTGCGTAGAGGAGATTCCGGAGCTGCAAAAACTTTATGAGAATATGAAGGATAAGGGTGTAAATGTTATCGGAGTGGCACAGGACGGAGATACAGAACTTGATGCGGTAAAAGAGATTATAGCACAGGATAATGTTACCTATACCAATATAATTCCTGATGAAGACGGTCCGCTTAAGGGCTTTGTTATGAGTAGTCAGTTATTCCCGAATACCTTCTTAGTAGACTCAGAGGGTAATATAGTGGCAAATATAACAGGCGGACAGAATCTGGAAGGCTTTACAAAGGCAGTTGAGGATGCACTTGCAAAATTAAACTAATAAAAAGTAGTATAAGATAGGAAGATAAAGACAAAGGCTTAGTCTAAGTATTTTTGCAGGTACCGGTATTTTGTTTCTTAATAAGCACAGCAGGTTCATATATTAAAATATTCAGTATTCTGATATGCTTATTTTTTAGAATAATGAATCGAATAACAAAGTGTAGCAAACTACAGAAGCTAACACTTTGTACCCGGAAAGTTAAATTAACTAAGACCAAGCCTTTGATACAAGAGTAAAAGTACTTTTAAAGATTAATCACTTACGGAGTATCCCATACCTCTGTTGGTCTTTATAACATCAGCTCCAAGTTTTTTTCTGATAGAGGCTATATGTACTTTTATTACTTGAGAAGCGTCACTTGCATTCATATCAATATTATGTTCAAGAAGCTCAGTGTTTGATACAAGAGTATTCTTGTGGCAGCAAAGATATTCAAAGATACTGTATTCTTTTGGAGTAAGATTTACAGGCTGCCCTGACTTTAATACCTGCTTTTTGCTTATTTGCAAGGTAATGTCAGAGCTTTCTAAAGTTATTATATCAGAGCTGTCGGTATAGGAAGTTCTTAAAAGTGCCCTTACTCTTGCTTCAAGCTCTTTGAAGTGAAAAGGCTTCACAAGGTAATCGTTGGCACCAAGGTCAAGACCGGCTACTTTATCATCAAGAGAGCCTCTTGCTGAAAGAATTAAAACCTTCTTGTCGGCATTATCCTCACGAATTGCTTTTAGGACTTCAAAGCCGTCAAGCTTAGGCATATTGATATCAAGTATTATAAGGTCGTAATCAGACTCATAATAATGTTCAAGAGCCTCTTCGCCGTCCATGGCGGTGTCGACATAGTAATTAAGCTTACGAAGCCCCTTGGCAAGTGCAAACAATATATCTTCCTCATCTTCACATATAAGTAATCTCATGTTGATTACCTCCTATAAAATACATATGAATATATGTTGATTTATATATAAAGATACAATGAATTTAAAAATATATCAAGTTTTGAAAAAAGCAGATATTATTTGTGGCATTAAAAAAGTAATAATTTAACTCCAATTACTCATGACATAGGCACAACTTTCTTGAACCGTGTAACATAGCAATATAAAGTTTTTTTATTATGTTGCTATTAGGAGCTATCAGCCAATATATGTAAAATATGTTTTGTGAGTAATTAGGGTTTAAGTATAGATATTGGGCTGTTTTATAACTAAAAATTCTAAGGCTTATAAGGCTTATAAGGCTTTGATGAGAGTAAACGAATCAGCTAAGCTCTAACCTAAAAAATAATAAATATTATAGAAAGAAAAGGAATAAAAATTATGAAAAAGACTATAGTAAAACTTTTAATAGCAGGTTCCGTATCAGCAGTGCTTTTCGGTTGTGGAAGTACAAGCGAAAAATCAAGTGAAGAGACTACAGTGGCAAAGGTTTCAGAAGAAAACAATACAGCTGCGGAAAGTGTTGCGGCAGAAGATGTGGGTAATATTACAATATCAGATACCAAAGGTTCTGATGATGAAGAGGGAATGGAAGAGGATCAGTTGCCTGTAGCAAATCTGGAAAACGGTACGGTAAAAGAAATTAAAAACGGATTTATACGCATAGATAAGACCGGTGCTAACCTACAAGGCTCAAGCAGCAGCGAAGGTGCGGATGAACTTGACCTTACCATGCACTCAAACGGTTTTTATGTAGTAGATATGGAAACGGGCAAGGCAAGTACCGAGCTTAAACAAGGAGATGAGATATTTGCATGGGTGGCTCAGGAGTATTCAATGAGTCTACCGCCACAGGTAAATGTGCATGTTATCTTAACTAATGTAAAGGAAGAGAATAAAACTAATGTTCCTGCCTATACCGATAGTATAGAAAGCGTTGAAGAAACAGATGAGGGTATAGTACTTAAGGATAGCGGCAACAACATAGAGTGGGTTTTAGATAAATCAGTTAAGCCTACAATTATCTCAACTGATGGAGAGGTAGAGTTCAGCAGCATAGAAAAAGGAGATAAGTGCTTAATTTGGGCGGATTCATTTATACTTTCAGGAAAAAGTGAAACAACTACAAAGGTAAAGGCAAAGAAGGTTGTAATACTTAAGTAACGGCGTTAGTTTAAAGGTTTATGTTGCCAACTCCCCGACCGGTTATTGTATTTCCAAAAGAACCATTTACCTCTTGACTATATCAAATTTTAGCATTATAATACACTGATTTAGTAATATATAGGAGAATAATTAATGAGAAAAATAAATACTAAAATAGGTGCTATGCTTCTTGCATGTTGTTTATCTACAGCAGCGCCTGCGATCATTGCATCTACATCTACAAGTTACGCAGCAGGACCGGGACAGGTTGTAGTAAGAAAAGCAACGCCAACTAATGCTTACAAAGATAAAAAGGCTACACCGAGTAACCCTGATAAGCAAAATAAGAAAAATAGATCTAATGAAGGCTCAAGAAAGGGCTCAAGAAAATCAGGAGGCTCAAACTCAAAGAATATCAAGCTTAAAGCAGTTAAAAAACCTGAAACAGGAGCTTGGATACAGGACGGAAAGGGCTGGTGGTACAAAGAGGCGAACGGTTCTTATCCTAAGTCAAAGTGGATGGAGTTAAGTTATAACAACATAAACAGATGGTATTATTTTGATGATGAGGGCTATATGGCAACAGGTTGGAAGCTTATCAACGGTAAATGGTATTATCTGTATGAAAATACGGAAGGCTCAGCTATAAAGGGAGCTATGGCAAGTAATACAAGAATTAACGGCTACTATGTAGGCGGAGACGGAGCTTGGGTAGAATAAATAGGAATATTTCTTATTTTATATTGACAGTATTTTTTACCGGTGCTATAATCGCGAGTGATACTAATTTTTAACTACATACAGGGAGCTTATGGATAGGCTGAGAGGAAGGTGAGACCTTCGACCGTTACCTGATTTGGATAATGCCAACGTAGGGAAAATACTTTCTTTTAAGGAGATACCAAATTGGTATCTCCTTTTTAGTGCTACAGAAGTTGCATAAGAAAATATATCATTTTAAGCTAAGGCTGCCTTGTGGGAAAGATTTAGTTATAAACCCAAAGCCGTATGTTCTGCTCGCATTTACATATAGGCTTAGGATTAAAAACTTAGCAGGGAAATTATCCCTGTTAAATATTAAAAATTCACTTAGGAGGTTGGTATGAAAAATACAAACATTCAAAAACTGAGCATAGCCGGTATTTTATGTGCCCTTGCAGTAGTCGGAAGCCTTATGGCATTTCCGGAAAGTATGTTCGGGGCTTTACTCTGCGGCCTTGCCTATGACAAGAGTAAGAATATAATTCCTACACTTTTGGCAGAGGTATTCGGTACGGCAGTGCTTGGAGGACTTTGTGCGTATCCTATAGCAATATTTATAATGGGAAAAAGTTCTGCTGATATAGCATTTTACGCTTATATTATACCGTTTCTTATATCTACCGCAGCCGGTGCTATAATGTCGGGAGTGTTACTTTATGCACTGACCGGAATGGGAGCTTTGGCACAATTTAAGCTTTGGGTAGACAAATAATATAAGAGAGGCGGTAAAACCATGTTAAAAGAAATGCTTAAAAATGTAAGGGAGAAAACACCTTTAATAGATAATATAACCAATTTTTAAGCTTTGGCTTGACAAATAATATTAAGAGAGGAAGTAAGACCATGTTAAAAGAAATGCTTAAAAATGTGAGAGAAAAAGCACCGTTAATACATAATATAACTAATTATGTAACAGTTAATGACTGTGCAAATATTCTCTTAGCCTGTGGAGCAAGCCCTATTATGGCTGATGATATAGGAGAGGTTGAAGAGATTACCTCAATTTGCACCGGACTTAATATCAACATAGGTACACTTAATGAAAGAACCATAGCTGCCATGCTTGCAGCAGGTAAAAAGGCTAATGAATTAAATCACCCTACAGTGCTTGATCCGGTCGGTGCCGGAGCATCAAAACTTAGGACACATACAGCTAAAGAACTTTTGAAACAGGTTAAGTTTAGTGTAATAAGAGGAAATATTTCCGAAATAAAAAGTCTTTACCTTGGAAGCACAAGTACTAAGGGTGTAGATGCTGATATAGCGGACTTTATAAATAAAGAAAACCTGCCGCAAACAGTTGAATTCGCCAAAGAATTTGCGAAAAAAACAGGCTCAGTAATAGTTATAACCTCTGCTATAGATATAGTTGCCGACAGTGAAACTGCATACTGTATACACAATGGAGATGCAATGATGAGCAGGATCACCGGAAGCGGCTGTCAACTCTCAGCCATGATGGCAGCATATATAAGTGCGAATAAAGAGGATACCTTAAAGGCGGCACTTGCCTGTGTATGTGCTATGGGTCTGTGCGGAGAGATTGCCAAAAAAAGAATGAGTGAGAAGGACGGTAACAGTACTTACAGAAACTATCTGATAGATGCAGTATATAACTTAAGTCCTGAGGATTTGGAGAAAGGTGCAAGGTATGAGATTGGATAAAAAACATATGCTCCTTTATGCAGTAACCGACAGGGCATGGGTAGGAACAAAAAGTCTTTATGAACAGGTCAAAGAAGCCTTGGAAAACGGTGTAACCTGCGTGCAATTTAGAGAAAAGGAGCTTGATGAAAGCGACTTTCTAAAAGAGGCAAAACAGATATCAACCCTTTGCAAGGAATATAAAGTTCCCTTTATAGTTAATGATAATGTCAACATAGCCATTGCCTGCAAAGCCGACGGTATACATATAGGTCAGGAAGACATGGAACTTACAAATGTAAGAAAGCTTGTGGGAGAAGATATGATAATAGGTGTTTCCGCACATACTGTAGAAGAGGCGATAAAGGCACAGGAAGGCGGAGCAGACTATATAGGCATAGGTGCGGTATTTGCAACTTCAACTAAAATAGATGTGGATGTACTTTCATTTGAGACCTTAAGGTCTATATGTGAGGCTGTGGACATACCTACGGTAGCCATAGGAGGAATCAAAAAAGATAACATTTGCAAGCTTAAGGGCAGCGGTATAGACGGAGTGGCAGTTGTATCGGCTATATTTGCGGCAAAGGACATAGCTACAGCTACGAAAGAATTGCTTTTTGAAGTTAAGAAGGCAGTAGGCTAATGATAGAGGGAGCTATCTTCGATTTTGACGGTACACTTTTTGACTCCATGTATATATGGGAAGAAGTAGGAGAGGATTTATTAAAGTCATTAAATAAAAAAGCAAAGCCCGGATTTAGAGAAAAGATAAAGCCTATGAGCCTATGGCAGTCGGCAAGCTATTGTAAGGAAGAGTACGGTATTAAGATTAGTACAGAAGAAATAATAGTAAGGATCAATGATATAGTTTCAGATTATTATATAAATAAAGTAGAGCCTAAGCCCTATGTAAAAGACTTTCTTGAAAGTCTTAGGAAAAAAGATATAAAAATGTGCATAGCCACAGTGGCAGATAAGACCTTGATTGAAAGTGCACTGGGACGCTGTGACATGAAGAAGTATTTTATTGATATACTTGATTGTAAGGAAATAGCTGAGGGAAAGCATACTCCAAGCATCTACTTAAAAGCACTTAAATGTCTTGGCAGCACAGTTTGTAAAACCTGTGTATTTGAAGATGCTGCACATGCCATAAATACGGCAAAGTCAGCCGGATTTATAGTGGCAGCGGTTTATGACAGCTTTGAAGACAATGAGGATATGATAAGAAGAACAGCAGATATTTATCTGGAAAACTACAGTGATGTAGATAAATTTTGGAAATTCGTTTCACAAATATAGTGAAACTTTCAAGCGGCAGATTGGGGGCACCACCTTATGCCGCTATATAAAACAATGCTAAAAAGGGGAAGCACTTAAGCAGTGTTTCTTAAATTAAAGGAGGATTATTTATGAGGACAGCATTGACCATAGCAGGAAGCGACTGCAGTGGAGGCGCCGGAATTCAAGCCGATCTTAAAACGATGACTATGAACGGTGTTTATGCAATGAGTGCAATAACCGCACTTACCGCACAAAATACTACCGGCGTAACGGGGATTGTGGATATCAGCCCTGAGTTTGTAAAACAGCAACTTGAGATGATTTTTGAGGACATCTATCCGGATGCGGTGAAAATAGGCATGGTATCTTCTGCGGTGATAATAGAAGCGATTGCCGAGGAACTTATTAAGTACAAGGCAAAAAATATAGTGCTTGATCCGGTAATGATAGCTACCAGCGGTTCGGCACTTATGGAAAGTACGGCACTAAGTACTTTAAAGAGCAAACTTTTTCCCTTGGCAAGAGTGATAACGCCTAACATACTTGAAGCACAGACACTTTCCGGCATAAGTATTAAGGATGAGGCGGCAATGTCAAAGGCGGCAAAAATAATTTATGAAGCTCATGGCTGTGCGGTACTCTTAAAAGGCGGACACAGTGTAAATGATGCCAATGATCTGCTTTATGATAAGGGGAAGGAGAACTGGTTTTACGGAAAGCGTATAAACAATCCTAATACTCACGGTACAGGCTGTACCCTTTCATCAGCCATTGCTGCAAATCTTGCCAAAGGCTATACATTGGAAGAGTCTGTAAAAAGATCAAAGGACTATATATCCGGAGCTCTTTTGTCAATGCTTGATTTAGGCAAGGGAAGCGGGCCTATGAACCATGCCTTTGACTTAAAAGGAGAGTATGCCAAGGAGGTAGGTCATGAATAAGAAAACATCAATATTTGAGAACGGTTTGATTTGGTTTGGAGCGGCGGTTTCCATAGCTGAGATTTTAACGGGAACTTATTTTGCTTCACTTGGATTTGTGAAGGGATTACTGGCAATAATCTTAGGACATATTATAGGTTGTCTTCTATTCTTCTTATCCGGACTTATCGGAGCAAAGACCGAGAAGAGTGCAATGGAAACGGTTAAGATAAGTTTCGGCAGCAAGGGAAGTTTATTCTTTGCCGTACTTAACATATTGCAACTTGTAGGCTGGACCGGAATAATGATTTATGACGGTGCTTTGGCTACACAGGGTGTATGGGCTATAGGGCATATTATCTGGTGCCTTATCATAGGCGGACTTATCTTAGTATGGATACTTATAGGTATTAAAAATCTTGGCAAGGTAAATGTTATAGCCATGTCGGCTTTATTTATCATGACCATAATACTTAGCTTTATAATATTTAAAGGCGGTGCGGCTTTAGGTGGCGGAGACGGCAGTATGAGTTTCGGAGCGGCAGTGGAGCTTTCCGTAGCCATGCCTCTTTCATGGTTGCCTCTTATAAGTGATTACACCAAGGAAGCAAAAGAACCGGTCAAGGCTACGGCGGCAAGTGCCGTAATCTACGGTGTGGTGAGTATCTGGATGTATGTAATAGGTATGGGGGCTGCTCTCTTTACCGGTGAGTCCGACATAGCACAGATACTTCTTAAAGCCGGCTTAGGTATAGTGGGACTTTTGATAGTAGTGCTTTCTACAGTAAGTACAACATTCCTTGATGCCTACTCAGCAGGTGTGTCAACCGAAGCTGTTAGTACAAAGATACCGGGCAAATGGGTTGCTATAGGAGCTACAGTAATAGGAACACTCGGTGCTATACTTTTACCGATGGATGATATAACAGGATTTTTATATCTTATAGGCTCTGTATTTGCCCCTATGATAGCCATACAGATAGCGGATTTCTTTATACTGAAAGAGGAGTACAGTAAGGATAAATTCAGCATACATAATATTTGTATATGGATAGTGGGATTTGTGCTTTATAGGATTTTAATGAAGGTGGATACTCCGATAGGAAGTACCCTTCCGGATATGCTTATTACGATGCTTATATGTATAGTGGTAAATAAGCTTTTTATCAAAAAGAAAGGGTAATTAATAACTCAACTTCCCACACTCAAAATTGAATCAGTATGTTAAAAAAGCAATACTGTAGCTGACAAAATTCTGAGTTGTCGGGGAGTTGGCAATATAAACAATAGTTAGAAACGGTTTTACGGCAGCAATGAAACAGAAACACTCCATATTTCAATCATACTCGCAGCACTGTTAATAAAGTTTCGACTTTACTTATGCAGACTGCGGAACTTAGCTTTATACCAAAAGCGTGGTGGACTGACGCTTTGGACATCCTCGTTTGTAAAGTTTGTAACTCACTTTATTAACAGTACTAACCGCTAAAAAGATTGAAATAGGGAGTGTTTCTGTAATCACCAACCCGCAAGAAATAGCGGAATAATGGGTTGAGGTAGATAAATAGCTATTGTTTATGTTGCCAACTCCCCGATATAATTTTCAGTTTGAAATCACAGCTTACTCACTCAACATTGCCTCATCACTATAATCAAAATAAACTTTCCCTTTTACAATACTGAATGTAATATCCTCATTACTATTTGCCGTGGCGATTTTCTCAAGCTTTGTCTCAATATTTTCCTTATCCATTGCTATCAGGCTTTCTATGCTGCTTTCATTCCAAAAGCTTTGTATTTGAGTTATTACATTACTAAGATAGAGGTCTCTGTTTTTTATGCTGAGTGTCTTTTTATCTTTTATGTGGTATGAGAGCTGATAGCTTCCGTTACACCATTTGAGAAGGTTATTGTCTGTAGACTCTTCCTTATCTCCAAGCTCTATAGTAGCTACAGGGTCTTCTTCAGGCTTTGAAGTATATTGACTTTTTACAAACTCCGTATTCTCTATGTTTGACGCCCACACAGTAAGTTTTATAAATTGCTGTTCGTCATTTGATAAAGAGCTTATAAACTCATTTTGCGGATAATCTGTTGCAATTCTTTCTGCAAGATCTACATTATCATTTGTCCACTCAAGCAGCTTCATGTTAAAGTCTGCAACGGACAGTTTTTGATAATCGCCGGTTTTAAGTGTAAGTAAAGCCTCGTAGTCTTCTTTACTTGCCCTGGTGTAGGCATTTTCATCCGCTTCATGATAGTTTACTTCTTTTATATCACTTTCTTTTTCTGAGATAAGAGGGCGATAAAAATATTCAAAACTAAGCTCCAATTTGTCGGAGTCATAAAGTTCTTTTAGTTTTTGTATCTCAGCCTCGATAGAGGTATTCATGAAATCGCTGTCTTGTAATTGCTCCTCACTTTTACTCTCTATCAATTTATCAAAGCTTTCTATAACTGCCAAACGGGTGGAAATATATTCCTTTACCTTTAAGAGTTTGGGATCTTTTATATTTATGGTAAAAGAGTATTCAAGCAGGGCGGTATCACTATTTGTAGAGTACTTGCCTTGCACAGAGGAGTTAAATGTATATTTCTGCCACTTTTCTGAACTGAGAGGCTCAAGTATGTTAAATAAAAAGGAAGCAAAATCATCACTGTCCTTTTGGGCGTATAACTCACTGTCTCCATCTATATATTCCAATAAATCCTGATATTCCTTTGTATCAATTAGTTCCCAAACCTTGTTTTGATATTCGAAGACGCTCATATCCTCATACTTGTCGAATTTTAATGCAAGCAATTTGCTGACCTCTTCATTAGATAGCTTAGTGCTTGTAGCCTTAAGCGCATTGTCAGATTGCTTGGCTGATGTTATAAAAACAGTGGAAACCCCTACAATTAATACAAATGCTGCAATAACTATAAATATGGATGATTTTTTGTTTTTCATAATCGCCACTATCCTTTCTTCAATGGCATTTTTATTAAAATGATTGCAAATAGGTATTATATTATTCTTTTGAGCTTCCATATCGATTAAGGCATAGGCGTAGCCTGCCCTATTACTTGTACCCAAGCTGTGAATAACTGCCTCATCACAGGCAAGCTCTATGTCCCGATTAAGCAAAATAAACATCAGCCAAACCATAGGATTAAACCAGTGAATACAAACACAGATAATCAAAATAATCTTGTATACAATATCAAAATGCCTTATATGAATGTACTCGTGGGTCAAAATGTACTCAAGCAGCTTTACATTGTCCAGGTCTAAATTTTTGGGCAGCAGTATAACCGGCTTAAATAATCCGTAGCTTATAGGGCTTGATATCCGGTTGGATTGGAGTATGGAAAGTTTTCTTTTAAGCGGATGACAAATCTTCCAATCTTCTATAAAATCACTTTTTATAGCAGTTGAGAACTTGAATTTACTTAGACCTCTTAAATAGGCAAATAAAAAATACAAAAAGAAGACTGTAAATCCCATAAGCCATACGGCAGCCGGTAAAGAAAATGCAAATGGTTGCTTGGAATTCGGTAAAATATTAACGATATTTGTTTTAATATTGCCGGCACCACTCTCATTAGACAAGGTTTCACTTAGCGTAAGAGTAGTGAAGTTATCTGCTACATCAAGCTTTGTTTTGGGAAACCATGAATATATGCTTAAAATTGAAGGGATAGAAATAGGTACTAAAAGCCTAAAGATAGCTATCCCCCAAAAAACTAAAAAGGTCTTTTTTGGCAATTTGTGAATAAATAATACCCTAAGTACGGTAATTACAATTATTAAAATAGCAGCTGAAATACTCATTTGTAATAAGCTCATAGTGCTCACCTCATTCTAAATTTTTGACAAGGTCTTTCAGTTCTTTTATCTGTTTTTCAGACAGTTGTTTGTTGCCGATTAAGGCGGTAAACATTTTGTCAATTGAGCCGTCAAAAATCTTATCTAACAGCTCATTGGTCTGAGCTAACTGAACCTTTTCTTTAGAAATCAATGCATGGCATATGAAATTAGGCTCAAGTCGCTCTATTGCTCCTTTTTTGATGCATCTTTTAATTAATGTATAAGTAGTATTCATATTCCAACCTATTTCTTCTTTTAATACATTGGAAATATGCTTTGCACTAATATCGCCCTGTGCCCAAAGTACATTCATTATCTTTAACTCAGAATCAAATAATTTAATATCCATTGTTAGAACCTCCTTGCAAATTTTATTACATTAAATATGTTTTGCGGTAACATCGCCCTGTGCCCAAAGTACATTCATTATCGTAACTTGGAATCAAATAATTTAATATCCATTGTTCCAATCTCCTTAAAACTACTGCAGTAGTTTATGAAAATAATGTATCATAATGCTTATAAAATGTCAACACTACTACAGTAGTTTGATGAAATATTTTTAGATATCATCTTGTTTTAAAAGCTTTTTAGTAAAAGAAAAATTATCTCATTTAACCCTTGTTTTTTGTACTATGATAATGTAGACTTAAGAATGAAAAAATAAATATGTTAGCAGAGTAGAACCTGATGCGTTAAGTGTCATTTGGACGGGGAGTTGTCGATGAACGAAATCTAAAGATGTGTTATCAGGTTCGCATCCCACTGCAAAAGATATACAAGTTATAGACTGTATACCTTCTCTGTAGTTCGATAATCTGCAAAGGAGGTATATTTTTATGAAACAAAGAGATAATATTTTTATAAGCTCATACAATGAACTTAAGAAGGTAAGAACCTTAACCACTTGTGCCATGCTTATATCCTTAAGTGTAATACTTGGGTATTTCACCGTAAATATCGGCGGTATCGCTAAAGTGGGATTTTCAAGTCTTCCTGTAAGGGTGGTAAAGAATCTTATTTCACTTCCTGTTAATGTAGCTGTGTTTTATGTGCTTGCAAAAGCTTTCCTGCCATGGAAGTCTGTGGTTTATAAAGAGGTATAATATAAAAAATACCTATAATTTATAAAATCACAAGAATCTGCATTAAAACTTTTGCTTTGGTAAAAGTAAAATGTAAACCTACATGGTAATCGCTCTTAAATAAAAATAAGCATAACAAATAACTTGACTCTTTTAATGATTTCACATATCAAAAACATAGGCTTAGCTCACACTATGCCTATGTTTTTTGATATTAACACTTATAAAAATATTCAGTATCTTTGATATGTCTATTTTATGAATAATGCACCGGTGTAGAGTATCGTTGATATACGGTCTTATCACTAATTTGCTAATAGAGCGTAACAAATACATTATTAAAGAAAATAGAGATTTACTCTACTATTGTTGATATTAGTTAAATATCAATGATACACTACACAAGTGTATCCTATAATATATATAGCCGTATTACTACTTTGTTAATGAATTCCAACAAGTACATAATAAAGATTAATAGAGACTTACCCTATTATTGCTGACATTAATTAAATATCAATGATACATTTTACCCAAATATCTCATTAAGCTGTTGTATTAAAAATTCATTCTGCTCATGCCTTAATACACATATACGGAAGAAATATTTATCAAGTGTTTTAAAGTTGGAGCAGTTCCTTATTGCGGCAGCTTTTGATATAAGTCTGTCGTAAAGCTCTTTGGCATCAATCTTTTTTGAAACTATCTCACAAAGTATAAAATTACCGAAAGTAGGGTAAACTTTTAGGTCTTTAAGCTTTTCGAGAGAGTCCTTAAGGTACTTTCTTTCATTTGATATTTTTTCATAGCAATCTTTTATAAAATCAGTATCGCTAAACATTATCTCACCCATCATAGAAGCGACTATGTTTATACCCCATAAGTTGGCAAAGGAGTTGTAATGCTCCAAAAAATCGGTATTGGAGCTTATACCGTAACCAAGGCGTATACCGGGGACTGCAAAGAATTTACTTGTGCTTCTTATAACAAAAAGTTTATCGAATTTGGAACAAAGCTTTGTGGAAGAGAACTTTTCCATATCCGTAAATTCAACATAGGTCTCATCTACTAAAACATGACAATTTGTATTTAAAAGTAGGTGTATCATTTGCTCGTTGGCTATAACAGAGCCTGTGGGATTGTTGGGGCTGCACATTATCAACAGCTCAATATTATTTTGATTTATTTCACTGATAAGAAGATCCGTATCAATAAAGAAATCATTTTCCTTTTTTAAAACATGATAAAAGGTCTCACTGTTTTTAAGCTTGTTAAGTTCAGCTTCATATTCGGAATATGCAGGTATCACCAACATGGCTTTTTTTGGATTTATATAAGCTATAAATGCGGATATAAGACCGGTAGCACCTGAGCCGAGTAGTATATTCTCAGGTTTTGTTTTACAGTAAAGAGATAAGGTATCAAGCAAGTTTCTATATTCAGGATCGGGATATATAGACAACTTATCAATATTTTGACGAACATAATCAAGTGCTTTGGGGCTTGCTCCGAAGGGATTGATATTAGAGCTGAAGTCCATAATATCTTCTATGTTAAAGCCGTACTTTTGCGCCAATTCAAAAAGATTGGCACCGTGTTTATTCTTACTCATAAAAATCCTCCCATATTTTATTTTTTTATAAGTTCAGGCAAATATAGAAACACATGCAAGAACAGTATTACGATAATTATATTATAACACACTTCCTACACTTGTTATACAAAATGTATTAATACTGTTTGAGAAATGCAGCTTGCCCTTGCGAGTGTAAGTTCGTTATAAATAAATTGTAATGATACCCTAAAGCTGAGCCACTAGTATATAGTATCATTGACATTTAATTAATAGCAGCAATAGTATAGTAAGTATCAACTTTTTTAATTTGACATATTACAAGCTATTAACAAAGTGGTAATAAGGCTGGATATCAACGATACACTACACTAGATGGCGCAGTAATCACTTGCGAGTGTAGGTTCGTTATAAATAAATCGTAATGCGGCATCTGACTGATTAACAAAGAGGCTTTGATTAAAGCCCGGTATAACTATCAAGTTCTGTAGGTTCAAAATTAAAGGTAAGTAACAGTTTATACTTTTAACTTTAATTATGGCAGAGTTTACCTGCGTCTTAATCTGTAAATAAGAAATAGATAAAAAATAAAATTATCATGAATACAAGGACCGATAGGGGTTAAAATGCCGGTAGAAGCCCATATATTGATATCTTAAAAGGCTTGAAATTACCTATATTTTAAGCTTTTCAAATTTTCTATAAAATTAGTTGATAAAAAACTTAAAAAAGTTGTTGACAAAAGATAACTTATCATTTATTATAATGTAGCGTGTTACGGAGAGGTATCGAAGTGGTCATAACGAGGCGG
>ERZ773059.722-NODE-722-length-17392-cov-15.429717_pt1 | contig 17392 bp, 18 predicted proteins | sample MGYA00580514_ERZ773059 | MGnify/ENA primary metagenome ERZ773059 (study PRJEB29015, sample SAMEA2737981) | human oral metagenome | biome: human oral; feature: human-associated habitat; material: dental | place: China | collected 2056 ...
GCCTCCGCGCCCCGGCGGTCCCGGCATCGCCCTGGTGCCGCCGGATGCCGTGGCCCTGTACCGGGAGCCTCCCGAGGGCTCGCCCCGCAACGTCCTGGCGGGCGGGGTGACCGGGGTGGAGCGGGCCGGCGCCCTGGTGAGCGTGGAGGTGCGCCTGGCCGGCGGTCAGAGCGTCCGCGCCGCGGTCACCGCCGGGGCCGTCGCCGAGATGGGCATCGCCGTCGGCCAGGAGCTGTGGTGCGCCGTCAAGGCCGTCGAGGTCCGCATCATGCCCCGCCGCGCAGCGCGGTCCGCGGGCCAGTGCGCCGGGAGCGCCGATGGCACCGGTCCGGCGGACGGCGGCACAGCCACCGCGAGGAGCGGGAGGGCGGAGTGATGACCGGCCCGTCTGACGCATCCCACAGGGCTCCCGGCGTGCGGGCCGCCCGCGCCTCGTCGCCTCAGGCGATCTGCTCCACCACCAGCCCAGCCGGCCCCCTCATGCCCGGGCCCTGACGACGCACCCGGCGTTCCGCCCCGCGACGACGCCCCACCTGCCCGACCAGTTATTCCGCTCCGATGACGGCAACAGGCGGCGCAGGGGATGACCGAGGCGCAAAGGCCGCTCCAGCATCCGCCAGCTCGGGTTCCGCTAGACGGGGAGGATGTCGATGAGGCCCTCAAGCCCCTTGAGATCGCCCGCATTCCTGGTCAGCAGCGGAAGATCCTCCGCCAGGGCTGTCGCAGCGATCATCAGATCCGCTGCACGACTGCGAGGAAGACGGCCCGCAGCCAAGACTGCACTGGCAATCAGCCCGTAGGCGCGCGCAGCCTCGACCCCGAAAGGAATCGGCTCGATGAGGGACTCGACCAATTGGAGTCTCGCCTGCCGACGGGAGCGCTCCATCGGATCAGATGCGCAAGCAGGAGCGGCACTCAGCTCGGCGAGTGTCACGACGCTGATGGCGAGCTCCTCGGGAAGCAGGGCCGAGTCGATCTGCGGCAGGTCAATGACGACAGACGTATCGAGAAGGCCGATTCGGTGCGACTCAGGCACGGGGCTCAGGATCCTGATCGATGACGGCGTCCAGATCGGCGACCACCTGCCGACCATCGACCACCGGGGCACCGGCGAGAGCGGCCAGGAGCACTTCCCGGTTCACCGTTCGACTGCGACGCAGCGGCCGCAGCTCGCCGACCGGGACCTGGTTCCGAGTCACGATGAAGCTCTTCCCCCCGCTCAGCTCCCGCATAATCGCACCACTGTTGTTGCGCAGTTCACGCTGGCCGATGGACATCATCGTATCCAGTGTAGCACCTGGTGCTACGAGCGGTACTGGGGGGTGAGGCGCGCGTTGCTCGCGCCCCAGCAGGGACGAGAACGGAGCGAGCGGCCTGCCGGGGCGCTACCGGGCCAGTCGGCGGGTCTCCCTGTTGAAGCCCAAGGCGGTGGAGGCCGTCACGACCACCAGCAGTCCCATCACCGCAATCCCGGGCAGTCCCACAATCGCGGACACTGCTGCAGCACCGATCAGAACGGCGTCGGAGACCGCCAGACTGATCCACACCCTGTGGCCCGTTGAGCGCACCAGGAAGTACCAGAAGGCGGTGACACACGTGACGATGCCGCCGAACAGCGCCGCGACCGCCGCCGGCCGGAGCGGCCCGGCCGGACCGGCCACAACGACCTCGGCCCCGACGGCGAAGGCCACCATGCCGAGGACGAGGACCTGCTGGCCATTGGTGGCCAGGATGGCCAGTGAAACATTGGGGGCCGGGTCGTCGCCGTGAGACTCGGAAGCCATAGGGGCCAGGACATGCTCCTCATTGGCCGGACCGAAGAACAGGCCCCATACACCGATGATGACGAGCAGGGAGGCCACTCCGGTGACCACGACCAGGGGCTCATCCAGGCCGTGGATGATCGCGCTGCCGGTGGTGAGGATGGCCTCCCCCAGGCAGATGATGAGGAAGAGCTGGCAGCGCTCGATCTGATGGGGCAGGTCGAAGTCGATCTCATCGCGGCCGGGCACTGGAAGGCCGGGCACCGGATGGCGCAGGCGCATTCCCAGCAGGTCGATGGCGGCGGCGGCCGCCCACCAGAAAAGGCGGCTGTGCTCGTCGGCCACGGCGCCCGCCACCCAGGGCACGGCCGAGACCAGTGCCCATACCACCATGTTGATGCGGTGCAGGCGCATGGCGGGCAGGATGTCCACTCTCCGGGTCAGCAGCGGCCTGCCGATCTGGATGGCCAGCAGCGGGGCCGCGAACATCCAGGGCGAGTGCTCGAAGGCCCTGGTGATGGAGGCGTTCATGATCAGGCCGAGGACCATCACGCCCAGTAGGAGGTAGCGCGCTGTGCGCCGCCTGGCCAGCACCATCGTGGACTCGTAGGTGGTCGTGGCCCATACCCCGAAGACCGTCAGGGACATCACCAGCGTCTCCAGCGCCCCGCGCCACGTGAGGTTCTCCAGGAGGTGCTCGGAGAGCTGGGAGATGGCGAAGACGTAGATGAGGTCGAAGAAGAGCTCGATCTTGGTGACCTCCTGCTCCTCGCCGGGAGCGGCCTCAAGGTCGCGATCAGTTCTGGGCATGCCGGGCACGCGGTCCTCTCATCCGGGCAGCAATGCGTGCTGCAGTATTGGCGGTATTGCGAGCACCGCGGACGCTACCCCACGTGACCCGCACGGGCCACGTGGCGCCATGATCGGCGCGGCCGGCCATCCCCGGCCGGATCCGGCGCCGCGGCCCGGGCCCCGGGGTTTATTCAGGGCCGCTCTGCGGGGATCATCAGCAACCAGATGAGATAGAGGCCTCCCAGCGCCGCGCTGAGCAGCCCCACCGGGATCTGGAAGGGGGCCAGCAGGCGCTGCGCCAGCAGGTCGGCCCCGGCCAGGACGAAGGCGCCCATGGCCGCCGAGGCCACCATGGCGATCCCGGCGGACCGGCTCACTCGCCGTGCCAGCTGCGGCGCCGCCAGGGCGAGGAAGCCGATAGGCCCGGACACCGCGACGCACACGGCGGCCAGGACGACGCCGTAGCCGAGCATGGCCCCGCGCACCCGGGCGGTGCCCAGCCCCAGGCCGGTGGCGACGTCGTCGCCCATCTCCAGGATGCCTGCGGGCCGCGTGAGCCAGACGACCAGGGGCAGGAGCACCGCCGCCGCCAGGGCCAGGGGACGCACCTGGTCCCAGGTGATGGCGTTGAAGGAGCCGTACTGCCAGGTCTTGGCGACCTCGGCGTCCTGGATGGTGGCCCGCGAGAGCAGGTAGGCGTTGGCGGCGGACAGCATCTCCGACAGGGCGATTCCCGCCAGCACCAGGCTCTCCCCGCCGACGCCCCGTCGCAGCGCCGCCAGGACGACGACGGCCGCGGTGGCGAAGCCGCCCAGGATCGTGCCCGTGGCGATCTGGAGGGTGCTCGAGGCGGCGCTGAGGAGAATGACCACGAGCCCGCCGGTGGAGGCGCCGGTGGTGAAGCCGACGATGTCCGGACTGCCCAGGGGGTTGCGCGACAGGCTCTGGAAGACGGCGCCCGACAGCGCCAGCATCGCTCCGACCAGCACGGTCGCGGTGGCTCGCGGCAGGCGCTGGCCGAGCACGATGAAGCGGTCGGTGGGACCGCCCCGGCCTCCCAGGACGCGCAGCGCGCCGGCGGCGGAGATCTCATAGGTCCCGGTGAGCACCGTGACCACCATGACCGCGAGGGCCGCCAGGACCAGCAGGACGGTGACCGTGAGGGCCCGGCGGTGGAGCAGGAGGGCGCGGCCGGAGCCCAGGGGCAGGCGCTGCTGGGAGGCCGGCGGGCCCAGACGGCGAGCGGGGCCGGCGGCCGCGCCCTGGGGAACGGGGGCCCGGAACCCGTGAGTGCCCCGAGGGGCCTGCTGACGCGGACTCATGGCGTCCCCGCCTCCTGGCGCCGGACCACCATGGCCAGCAGGACGGGACCGCCGATGAAGGCGGTGACGACCCCGGCCTCCATCTCGTCGGGGCGGATGAGGAGACGTCCCGCGATGTCGGCGGCCAGCAGCAGAACCGGGCCGGCCACCAGGGAGGCCGCCAGCAGCAGGCCGACGGCGAGGAAGGGCCAGACCCAGGCGAGCAGGCTCGCGTCGCGCTCCTCCAGGGACCCGACCACCCAGAAGCGGTAGGAGTCGAAGGCCCTGGTGTCGTACATCGTGATGGCGCCGGTGATGGCGTGCAGGCTGGCCCCCAGGGCCACCCCCGCCAGCACCAGGCGGGCGGGTCCGGCGTCGGCGCTGCGGCGGGCCATGAGGTGGACCAGGACGGCGGCCAGGGCGGCCCCGGCGAAGGCGAACCAGAGGTAGCCGTGCACGTCGGTGACTCCCAGCAGGGCGATGGACAGGACGACGGCCAGGGAGGCTCCGGCGTTGACGCCGAGGATGCCGGGCTCGGCCAGAGGGTTGCGGGTCAGCGCCTGCATGACGACACCCGCCACGGCCAGACAGGCGCCGACGACGATGGCCAGGATGGTGCGCGGCATGCGCAGCCTCCAGACGATGACGGAGCTGACGGTCTGCTGACCGTGCCCCATCAGGCCGCTCCACGCCTCACCCGGCGTCAGGCTGCGCGAGCCGATGGCGAGACTGGCCAGCCCCAGCAGCCCCAGCAGGGCCAGGCAGATCACCAGGCAGGTCAGGAGCGTGCCGCCTGCGCGCACCCCTCCGGGCCCTCCGAGGGGCGCATGAAGGCGGGCCGTCACAGCGGATGCCCCGAGACGGCTCCCGGGACGGGGCCCGGGGCGCTCCTGCGGGAGGCCTCTGACGCGATCTTGACCACTTCTGTCTCATTTCTTACGGGTGCGTTCTTGATGAGAACGGTATAGCTGAGGTTAGCCTAAGCGCATGATCTCGCTCCACAGCCGCCGTCTCAGCCGACGCTCCGCCCTCTCGCTGGCGGGCGCGGCCGCCGTCGCGCCCGTTCTGGCCGCCTGCTCCTCCGGGGGCGCGGGCGACGCCGCACCGCCCTCATCCGGTGCCGGAGCGGCGGCGGGCTCCCAGGCCACCGGCGGGGACGGCGCCTCGGTGCCGACGGGCATCCCCGACGGCATGGGCTCGGGCCAGGGCAACGACGTCTTCCCCCGCACGGTCGCGCACTTCCAGGGCAGCACGGAGATCGCGGCCGCTCCCGCCAAGGTGGTCATCACCGGCACCGGTCAGCTCGACGTCGCCCTCACGCTGGGGATCGTGCCGATCGGCTCCACGGCCGGCGAGGGCGCGCAGATGGTTCCGGACTACCTCGCCAAGGCCTTCCCGCAGCAGGCAGACGCCCTGTCCGCGATGACCAGCCTCGGGAAGCGCACGGCCCCCGACATCGAGACGATCGCGAGCCTGTCGCCCGATCTCATCGTCATGAACAACTCGGGCAAGGACGCCGCCTCGCTCTACGCGTCCCTGTCCGAGATCGCACCCACGGTGGTCACGCAGGGCAAGGGCACCAACTGGAAGCAGGACTTCCTGCTCATGGCCGACGCGCTGGGCAAGCCGGACACCGCCCAGACGTGGCTGGACGGCTTCCGCACCGACGCCGCCGAGGCGGGAGAGTCCATTGACAGCGCGGCCACCGTCTCCCTGCTGCGCAGGGACGGGGACCGCATCCGCATCTTCGGGGCCATCTCCCTCGCCGGCTCGGTCCTGGCGGACATGGGCGCGGCCAGGCCCGAGAGCCAGCAGTTCACCGATGACGTCTCCCAGGAGATCTCCGCGGAGAAGCTCGACCAGGCCGACGGCGACTGGATCCTCTACGGGGTCCAGGGCGGGGACGCCTCCCAGCTGACCTCCATGGACCTGTGGCCCACGCTGAAGGCCGTCTCCGAGGACCACGCGGTACAGGTCGACGACGATCCCTTCTACCTCAACGCGGGTCCGACGGCGGCGCGCACGGTGCTCACGACGGTCTCCGAGACCGTGAAGAAGTAGCGGCCGTGCCCCCGGCGCTCCCCCCGAACGTCCAGGAGGCCTCGACGGGCCTGAGCGTCCAGGACATCTCTCTGGCCTACAACCCCGCCCATCCCGTCATCGAGGACCTGAGCACGGCGATCACACCGGGAGCGGTGACCATGATCGTGGGACCCAACGCCTGCGGGAAGTCGACGCTGCTGCGCTCCCTGAGCCGGGTCCTCTCCCCGCGCTCAGGACGGGTGGTCCTCGACGGGCGCGATATCGCCACCCTGTCCCCCAAGCAGGTGGCACGGCGCGTGGGCCTGCTGGCCCAGTCCTCGATCGCACCGCCCGGCATCACCGTTCACGAGCTGGTGGCGCGCGGGCGCTACCCGCACCAGTCGATCCTGCACCAGTGGTCGGTCCGCGACGACGAGGCCGTCAGCGAGGCGATGGAGCGCACCGACGTGAGCGTCCTGGCAGCGCGCCGGGTGGCGTCCCTGTCCGGGGGGCAGCGCCAGCGCGTGTGGGTGGCGATGGCCCTGGCCCAGCGCACCGACATCCTCCTGCTGGACGAGCCCACCACCTACCTCGACCTGGCCCACCAGGTGGACGTCCTGGAGCTGTTCCGCGAGCTCAACGCCGAGCTGGGAACCACGATCGTGGCGGTGCTCCACGACCTGAATCAGGCCTGCCGGTACGGAGACGAGGTCATCGCCATGCGCGACGGCTCCGTCCTGGCCCACGGCGCCCCTGAGGACGTGGTCACCGCCGAGATGGTGGAGGAGGTCTTCGGCCTGCCGGTGCAGGTCATCACCGACCCTCTCACCGGCACCCCCCTGGTGCTGCCCCGGCCGCGCTCCGGAACGCGAGAGGCACAGGCCGATCCCGGGGGCGCCGACTGACGCCGGGCACGACGTCGGATCGCGGCACCGGAGTGACCGAGGGGCCGGCAGGCAAGCCGGAAGAGCTGCGCGCCGGGCGGCCCCGACTGCGCCCCGGCCGCGCGGAGGCGGCCAGACGCTTCGGCTGACAGCGATCGGGGTGGCCCTGGGAGTGCCTGGGACAGGGCGCGGGCGGCCCGTAGGCTCGAAGCGACAGCGCCCGAGCACCACCGGGCGCCGGTAACGGAGGATTCATGAGCACCACAACCCCTGATCTGCCCACCACGATGCGCGGCGTCGTCATGCACGCCCCCGGTGACGTGCGCGTAGACGACCGCGAGGTCCCCCGCGTCGTCGAGCCCACCGACGCGGTCCTGAAGGTCGAGGTCGCCTGCGTCTGCGGCTCCGACCTGTGGCCCTTCCGCGGAATCGCCCCGGTCACCGAGCCCCGCCCCATGGGGCACGAGTACGTGGGCACCGTCGTCGAGGTGGGCGAGGAGGTGAAGAACGTCAAGGTCGGCGACTTCGTCGTCGGCTCCTTCTGCACCTCGGACAACACCTGCGAGATCTGCGAGTCCGGCTTCCAGTCCCGCTGCGTGAGCGGCGGCTTCATGGGCGACACGCAGGCCCAGTACACGCGCGTGCCCCTGGCCGACGGCACCCTCGTGGTGGTGCCCGGCGGCAAGCCCGAGGACCCCGACGTCGTGGCCTCCCTGCTGGCGGCCTCGGACGTGCTGGGCACCGGCTGGTTCGGGGCCGTGGCCGCCGCGGCCGGTCCCGGCAGGACGATCGCCGTCGTCGGCGACGGCGCGGTGGGCCTGTCGGCCGTCCTGGCCGCCAAGGCCCTGGGCAGCGAGAGGGTCATCGCCTTCTCCCGCCATGAGGACCGGGCGGCGCTCGCCCGCGAGTTCGGGGCCGACGTCGTCATCGCCGAGCGCGGCGAGGAGGGCGCCGCGAAGGTCAAGGAGCTCACCGGCGGCTACGGGGCCCATGGCGTGGTCGAGGCTGTCGGCAACCAGCTGTCCATGAACCAGGCCATCGCCTCGTGCCGGCCCGGCGGGCACGTCGGCTACGTCGGGGTGGCCCACGGCGTGAGCCTCGACGGGCAGCAGCTCTTCTTCGCCGAGGTCAACATGCTGGGCGGTCCCGCGCCGGTGCGCCGTTTCCTGCCGGACCTCATCGACCGCATCCTCAAGCGCGAGATTAACCCCGGCAGGGTCTTCACCATGCGCCTGCCCCTGGAGGACGCCGCCGAGGGGTACAAGGCGATGGACGAGCGCCGCGCCATCAAGGTGCTGCTGGAGGTCTGACGCCGTCCAAAGGGCCTTAAGTCCCCTGGCCGCAACTCGCACTCACTGGCCGCAGCCCACGACCTCTCGACGGTCGAGCTGCGGCCAGTGGTCGTCGTCGGCCGCGCCCGCGCAGCTCAGACGCGGGGCTCCGGATCCTCCGAACGATTCCGCCCCGGTGCGGGTCGCGCCAACATCAGCCGACGGCGGTGAGGCGCTCCGTCCTCCTGCGACTCCGGCGGCGGACGGCGGAGACGGTGCCGGTCACCGCGAAGCCGATGCTGACCACAACGAGCCCGAGGCCCGCGATGCGCAGTGGGCGCGCCGAGTTGTTCTCGTAGTCCCACACCGCTTGGAAGTCCTCGCTGTTGAGCCGGCACTCTTCGCCGTTGACCTCGACGGAGAAGCCCGAGGACGGCTGCCCCTCCTCCAGGCACGTGACGTCCGGTGCGGGGCCGAGGTGCCGGACGCTGATGAGCCCCGCTCCGGCTGCGAACAGGACGAGGGCGGCAAGAAACCAGTAGAGGGGTTTCATGTAAGTCTACGGAGGTCCCTCAGCCAGAGAGACGAGCGTCTCAAAAATCGGATCCGCAGTGCCGGCCGCGCACGGGACTACGGCCGACGTCGTGCCCCGTGCTCGCCCGGATCACCCGGGCGCACGGGCGCCGGCTCAAGTCGGCCGGGACCGGCCCTGGAGCGGACGCGCGCAGCCGCGTATGGTGAGCCGTGCCCACCCAGGGCTGTATCTCCGCCATCTCCATATCCCGTCTTCATCGATTCCTCGGACTCCATCTCGGAAGCGGATGAGCGCATGAACGACAACGGACCGGACAGTGCACAAACCAGAACGGATCTTCGAGTTCTTCTCGCCGATGACAATGCTGCAGTCCGACGACGGCACGCGCGCCTGCTCGACCACCATGCGGGCATAGTCGTAGCCGCCACCGCAGAGGACGGAGCGCAGGCACTGCACATCCTGGATCGGCGCCGCATCGACATAGCCCTTCTCGAGGTGGAGATGCCGCACATGACCGGCATCGAGAGCGCACGACTCATCTCCGACCGACATCCGGGGGTCGTCGTGGTCATGCTGACGGACCTCGTCAGCCACACACGCCTCGAGGAGGCGATCGGGGCAGGAGCGCGCGGCTTCCTCACCAAGGACATGGACGTCGACCACATCGTCACGTGCCTTCGCAATGCCGCTCACGGCCGGACCGTCCTCGGGCCCGCCCCCATGCAGATCGTGGCGGACAGGTTCCGGCGTTATGCGGAGGCCCGGGCGGACAACATCGACTTCATCTCCGCGGTCAGCACGCTCCCAGAACGCCTGAAGAACGTCTACCGGTCGGTTGTCCAAGGGCTGAGCAACCGCGAGGTGGCAACCGCCACGGGCATGTCGGAGCACACGGTGCGGACCTATGTCACGGAGATACTCAGCCTGCTGGGATGCCCGTCCCGCACGCAGCTCACGCTCAAGGCGACCGCCCTGGAGGCCACGGACCCCAATGGGATGCGGCTGGATGGGATGCAGCTGGCAGGAGGTCGGCTTGAGGGCGCCCGACGTCGCTGACATTCATCGGTAGTCCTCACGGGCGCTGTCGACACACACTGGGTGCACTGATGAATCAGCATCAGCAACTTCCGGTACACCGACAAGCATGCAGGGGAAGGATCTCATGACTATTGCATCAACTGCATCAACCCTCAAGAGGGCCGCGCGCTTCGGGCTGGTGGCCGCTCTGGCAGTCCCCACAGCAGGAGTCATCGCAAGCGCAACCGCGTCCGCTGAAGGCACAAGCCCTTCGACCAACGGCTGCTTTGTTCAGTGGTGGAACACCGCCTGGGAGGCCAAGTGCTCGCCGGCGACCGCCTCTGGCGACTACCGAGCAATCGTCGCCCAGGCCTCTCAGCCCGATATCGTGGGCTCGTGGTATTCTATCGGCGAGGGTTCAGTCGTCACTTTCGACTACGGAGATGCGTGGTTCGCCGTGCAGGGAAACGGAAGCTGGGTGGAGTACCGCGGATGACGACAATCCAACAATACGCCCCCAGGGGTCCGGGAAACGTTCTCAGTCTGGAGAGGGTCTCCCGGGCCTTCGGGCATGTTCAAGCCTTGAACCCGCTTAACCTGAATGTCAATGTCGGCCAAATACTTGGACTTCTGGGGCCCAACGGCGCAGGGAAAACTACATTATTGTCCATCATGGCATGTACACTCGCTCCGAGCTCCGGAACCGTGACCGTCGGCGGGGTCGCCGTCACCGACACCAGCAGCGCCCGGCGCGCGCGCCGGAACCTGTCCCTCATGCCTCAGCATCCTGGAAGCATTCCCGGCTTCAGCGCCCTGGACACGGTGGAGTACTCCGCCTGGGTCCACGGGGTTCCCCGGAGAGGCCGACGCGAAGCATGCCGGGAGGCGCTGGATCGAGTGGGACTGTCCTCACAGGCCAACAGACCTATGCGCAAGTTGTCAGGCGGCATGATCCAACGCACCCACCTGGCAGCCGCGCTCGCCAGCCGCCCTTCACTCCTGCTCCTCGACGAGCCGACCGTGGGACTTGATCCGGCACAGCGCATCGCCTTCCGCGGGCTCATCGAGGACCTTCCGGATACGGCGACCATTCTAGCGACGCACCTCGTGGAGGACGTCCGCGCCGTGAGCGATGAGCTCATGGTCATGGATTCGGGCCACGTTCGTTTCCAGGGCACGGTCACGGGACTGGAGGAGCTGGCACGCCATGACGCCCCCGGAGACAGCCGGCTTGAACGCGGATACATGACGGCCCTGGAGAAAGCACCGCTATGATCAGCATCCTGCGCATCGAGATGCGTCGCTCGCTCCTCGTGCGTCTGTCCCCATTCGCCGCTGCGGCGTTAGTCGCCCTCATGGTCAACGACATCCATACCTGGAGGGGCATCTGGCCCGAGGGCTCCGCCCACATCTCCGCCCCATTGCTCTTCATCGGTCCTCTGATGGGTGGGATCAGCGCCTGGGAGGTGCGGCGCCGGCACTTGGCCGGATCCGCCCGCGGTGCTCGCAGCGGGACCGCGCCGTGGATCACGCCCCTGCTGATCGCCCACCTGCTGTCCGGCGCCGCCGTCGTCGCCGTAGGCGCCCTGTGCGCCATCATCGTCAACCTCGCCTCCGCGGCGCCCGCAGGGTTCCTGTGGCCGTCGTACGTCCTCGTGTCCCTGGCGTGCCTGACCGAGTGCATCGCCGTCGGATTCCTCCTGGGGCGCCTCGGCGGCCCCGCCTGGTTCGCACCCGTCATCACCGCCATGCTCCTCTTCCTCCGCCTGGTCATCACCCTGCCAGGGTCAGGCGATGCAATGAGGTTTCACTTCACGCGCCTGTTCCTGAGCGGCCGGGCCTCTGTTACCCTCTCCCCGATCGGTGTCGCTCTCGCCGTTCTCGAAGCAGGGCTCGTCGTGGTCCTCGCCCGGTCTGTCCCTGACCTCATCGCCCATATGCGGGCCACCAGAGCACGCACCGCCTACCCCTGGTCCCGGACCCGTCGCAGGACCGTCGTAGTCGGAGGCCTGAGCTGCGTCGTCGCGGGAGCCCTGGTACTGACGAGCCCGCAGCTCACCCGGGAGCGCCGGCCCCCGAAGGAGCCGGTCTGCACGTCCACAGAGTTCCGCATCTGCGTCTGGCCCGATGAAGCGGCCCGCCTACCAGGGCTCACCAGAATTGCCGAGAGGGTACCCGAGCAGGCGCAGGCCCTGGGAGTCCCCGTCCCCGATCACATCAGCTCCTACGGGCTCGACGATACCCGCAGCTACAAACCAGGAGGATCCAACTTCGTCATAGAGAGCGACAGCACCTGGTTCGCAGCCGGCTCGGCGGCAGATCTGCTGATAGCGTCTATCGTCTCGGCGCAGTGTTATCCGCACGACGAATCGGGGAGGCAAGCATATTTCAAAGCGGGACACGAGCTGTCAATGTTGCTTGAACTGCGTCTTCAAGCGGCAGATTTTCCTCAGGGAATGAGAGACAGCAGTGGGGTCGATCGGACCGAGATAGCGAGAATCGGGAAGGCCGATGAGGCGGAGCAGCGGGCCTGGATAGATGAGCGGCTCGCCACCATGCACTCGCTCGCCGCGGGCTCCGACCCCGAGCACTGCTCATGACTCTCTATCTGCGCTCCCGCAGAATTGGATTGGCTCTCGCGATCATAGTCCTGCTGACGATCGCCAATCTCATCACCGGAGAGAATCTGTTCACCCTGACGATAGGCGTGAATCCCGTCATCATCCCCTACCACTACGTCCTGAGCGCCTTCATCGCGACAACCGTCATCAACTCACTCGGCTCCCCGCTCGCCGCCACGGACAAGGGGGACACCGGTGTCTTGCAGAAGGCCAGGTGGCTCCATCTCATAGCCCTCAGCGCGATCGGCCTCCTACTCGCGACGGCATCCTCTGCGGCGGGCACAGGGCCGGAGATTCTCGAGGGCATTCGCGCCTACCTCGCATGGAGCGGGCTGGCGCTCCTCGCCGCCGGGCTCTTGCACGAGTCGCTGTCCTGGACCGGAGTGCTCTGCGGCATCTTCATCATCGTCTGGTTCGGCTCCCCCGACGGAGAGCACGCCCCGTGGAACTGGGCCCAGGCTCCGCCCGAGGCATCCGCGTCATGGTGGGTGAGCGCCGTCCTCCTCGCCGTCGGTCTTCTGCTGTGCCACGTGCGGTGGCGGGGAGCGCCGCTGCGAGCAGGACTAGTCCCTGGCTGGGCCGTGCTCCGACGCCGTACCCTGGGCAGACGCAAGCGGCCCCGGGGCCGTCACAGGCTTTGAGAGCTTTGAGAGTACGGTGGAGAAGAGCAGCGTGGAGAGCACAACCCTCAGTAACGGCGTCAGCGTGCCGGTCCTCGGCCTGGGCGTGTACCGGACGCCGCCGCGCGAGACCGAGCGCTGCGTGCGCGAGGCCGTCGAGGTGGGCTACCGCCTCATCGACACCGCCCAGTACTACAGCAATGAGGAGGGGGTGGGCCGGGCCGTGCGCGGAGCGATGGCCGACGGCGTGGCCCGCGAGGACCTGTTCGTCACCACCAAGCTCGCGACCTCCGGGTACCGGGCGGGCAGGCGCGCCATCGAGAGCTCCCTGAGAGCCCTGGACCTGGACTGGATCGATCTCATGCTCATCCACTGGCCGCACGGCGACGACGCCCGGACCTGGCAGGCGCTGGAGGAGGCCTGCTCGGCGGGCCTGCTGCGGTCGATCGGCCTGTCCAACTTCTACGGCCGCCAGGTGGAGGAGATCGTGCGGGCGGCCGAGATCCTGCCAGTGGTGGACCAGGTGGAGACGCACGTCCTGTACCAGCAGCACCGCCTGGCCCGCCTCCTGGATCCTCACGGCATCAGGATCGAGGCCTGGAGCCCGCTGGGGGCCGGGGACTCGGATCTCCTCGCCCACCCCGTGCTCGCGCGGATCGCCCGGGACCACGGAGCCACGCCGGCCCAGGTGGCCCTGGCCTTCCAGGTGCGCACCGGCGTCATCACGATCCCCAAGACGGTTCACCACGAGCGCATGGTGGACAACCTCGCCGCGGCCGACCTCCCCCTCGGCGCTCCGGAGCTGGAGGCGATCGCCGCCCTCGATCGCGGACGCTCCCTCATCGGCTGGCCGGGCCACCCTGAGCAGGACTACGAGCCGGCCCGGTACGGCTTCGCGCCGCCGTCGGCCTGAGATCCGGCGGAGGCCCCGTCCCGCCCGGTCCGCTCCTCTTCGCCGAACTCGGTCGAGCTCCGCGTCGGTGTCGGTCCGCTTCCGCACCGATACCGGTTCCGACGCGGCACTCCGGACCATTCCCGCGACAAGGGGGAGAGATCCCTCCCCCCTTTCCCGGTGGGCGTCGCTGAGCGGAACCGTTTATGTTGGGGCGAGCGCCTTATTCTTCGCGCATTCGTGAAGGCTCTGTCGCCATCGCGAGCGCCTGTCGATAAGGGCTCCCCTACCATGGGTGCGCCGCACCCGGATCAGGAGCATCATCGTGTCCGATACGAGTACCGCCCTTGTCCGCCGTCTCTATGAGTCCCGAATGGCTCCGGAGGTCGTTGCCGAGATCGTCGCCGACGACCTCGTCTGGGACATCACCCCGGGCGCGCCCTTCGGCGGGGTCTACCACGGCTGGGACGCCGTCAGCACCGACTTCTTCGGCCGCCTGCTGCCCCGCCTGACGTCACTGACGGCCAGGCCCGAGCGCTACGACGGCGCAGAAGACTCAGATCATGTCTTCGTCACCGGACACTACGACGCCGTGCGTCCGTCCGGCGGTGATCCCGTCCAGGTCCGCTTCGTCCACGACTGGACCGTCCGCGACGGGAAGCTCGCCGCCCTGCGGCAGACAGCCGACTCCGCCACCCTGCACGATGCGCTCGACGCCTGAGCCGACACCCGAGGAGGAGACATGACCACAGCTCTCATGCTGGTGACCGCCGCCGACCACTGGACGCTCGCCGACGGCACCAGGCAGCCCACAGGATTCTGGGCCGAGGAGGCCCTGGGCCCCTACCAGGTGTTCAAGGACGCCGGGTACCAGATCGTCGTCGCCACTCCCGGCGGCGTGCGCCCGACGGCCGACGCGCAGAGCCTCACCGCAGAATTCAACGGCGGCGAGGAGGGCGCCCAGCGCATGCGCGAGGCCCTGGAGGCCGCCACCGAGCTGAAGCACCCGATCCCGGTGGCCGACGTGAGTGCCGAGGACTACGACGTCGTCTTCGTCCCGGGCGGCTGGGGTCCCATGGAGGACCTGGCCGTCGACCCGGTTTCGGGCGCCCTGCTGACCTCCTTCGCATCCACCGGCCGCCCCCTGGCCCTGGTGTGCCACGGACCGGCGGCGCTGCTCGCCACGATCGACGACGACGGCGCCTCCCCCTTCAACGACTACCATCTCACCGGCCTGTCCAATGCCGAGGAGCGGGCCAACGGCCTGGCGGACCGCGCCGCATGGCTCCTGCAGGACCGTCTGGTCTCGGACTTGCACGCCGACTACAGCGAGTCCGCGCCCTTCGAGCCGCACGTGGTGGTCGATCGCGGTCTGCACACCGGCCAGAACCCGGCGTCGGCGACGCCTCTGGCCCGGCGCGTGGTCGAGGCGATCGGCTGATCCAGTCAGCGCACGACGGTGGGCCCAGCGGTTCCTCCGCTGGGCCCACCGCCACGTGGGGGTGCCCGCACCGCCCCTGCCCGATGACAGTCACACCCTGAGACGTGAGGAGTCCAATGCCCCGCAGTCCGCGCAACGCAGAGCTGGGAGCCTTCCTTCGCCAGCGCCGCGCCGAGCGCGCCCCCGAGGACGTGGGTCTGTCCATCACGGGAGACGACCGGCGCGTCCCCGGGCTGCGTCGCCTGGAGGTCGCCGAGCTCGCCAGTATCAGCATGGACTACTACACCCGCATCGAGCAGGGCCGTATGACCGCCTCTCTGCCCGTCCCGGCGAACCTGGCTCAGGCACTGCGCCTGTCTCCGGACGAATGGACCTACATGCTCAAGCTCGCCGTGGACCGGCCGTGCCACCACACCGACGCGGACGGCGAGCCCATGCGCGTGGACGCCACTGTGCAGCGTCTCCTGAACGATCTGGGCCGTACACCTGCCTTCGTCATCGGCCCGCACACGGAGGTGCTGGCCTGGAACACATTGGCCACCCGGGTCTTCCTCGACTTCGGGCAGGTGCCGGCCCCGCAGCGCATCTTCGTCAGGCTCCTCTTCACCGATCCGTCTCTGCGCGCCCTCTACGCCGACTGGGCGGAGGTCGCCCACCTGGCCATCGATCAGCTGCGCATGCACACCGCGCACGACCTCGACGATCCCGCGCTGCACGCCCTGGTGGAGGAGCTGTCCGCGCTGAGCCCGGAGTTCACGGCCTGGTGGGAGGCCCGACAGGTCAACATCCGCACCACGGGGACCAAGCTCCTGCACCACCCCGTCGTCGGGGACCTGGAGCTGGACTGGTCCACCCTGACGTGCGCCGCCTCGCCCGACCAGCAGGTGGTCGCGTGGACTGCCGAACCGGGGTCCGCCACGAGCCGGGCCCTACGAGAGCTGATCACCGCCCCTTGACGCTCGCCATGCTCATGCGTCCGCCGTGCTCATGGCCCGCGATGCGCGTGTGCAGCCCGCGCACGGCCATAGGAACCCGCCCCGGCGGCAGCGCCAGGACGGCTCGCTCGCCGTCCGGCCTGCATCCGGGTGCGGCCGGGCGGGGACCCGTCGCCCTGGGTGCGGGTCGGGGCAGGGACGAAGGCGGTTCGCACATGGGAGAGAGGCGGCCCGACGGGACGGCCGCTGGTTCTCCTTGAGATTCCGCGGTTCTTCTCGGCTCCTCAAGGTTGGTCGACACGCTCCCATGTGCGAGCAGGGGGTCCGCGCACATGGGAGCGCGTCAACTCATCGCGACAAGTATCCAGAAACCTCAGAATGATGCGGAAAACCGGCCTCCGCACTGACAAGATTCTTCGCTCCCATGTGCGCCCCCTTCCTGCGGCACCGACGACACCGACCACCGCCCCAAACGACCGACTCGAACAGCCTCCGCACCAGGGCTGGGCCGCACGACGCCGGTGCTGGGCGCCACCCCGGCCTCTTTCTGCGACAGCCGAGAGCCGCAGGCGCACGGCGCCGGTGCTCCCGGGCTGACGCCATCGGGCCGCGCCCGGCACGCGGAGCCCGTCGAGCGGAGTGAGCGAGGTGCACCGCTACCGTGGTGCCATGACCGAGACCGCATCTCCTCCCCCGGCCGGCGAGCGCCGCTGGCGCGACGACCTGCACCTGGCCCACACGATCGCGGACCAGATCGATCCCCTGACCCGGGCGCACTTCGGCAACCAGGACTTCGAAGTCGAGACCAAGCCGGACCTCACCCCGGTCACCGCCGCCGACCGCGAGACCGAGCGCCTCATCCGCGACTACCTCTCGCGGGCCCGCACCCGCGACTCGGTGCTCGGCGAGGAGTTCGGGACGACCGGCCACTCGCCGCGCCAGTGGGTCATCGACCCGATCGACGGGACGAAGAATTTCGTGCGCGGGGTGCCCGTATGGGCGACTCTCATCAGCCTGGTGGAGGACGGCGAGGTCGTCGTCGGCCTGGCCTCCGCGCCGGCGCTGGACAAGCGCTGGTGGGCAGTCAGGGGAGGAGGCGCCTGGAGCGGACGGTCTCTGGCGCTGGCCCACCGGCTGCACGTGTCCAGCGTGGCGTCCTTGGGGGACGCCTCGATGTCCTACTCCTCCCTGTCCGGCTGGGCGGAGCGCAGGCGGCTGCGCGGCATGCTCTCACTCATGCAGAGCTGCTGGCGCACGCGCGCCTACGGCGACTTCTGGTCCTACATGCTGCTGGCCTC
>ERZ773059.725-NODE-725-length-17370-cov-4.964308_pt1 | contig 17370 bp, 20 predicted proteins | sample MGYA00580514_ERZ773059 | MGnify/ENA primary metagenome ERZ773059 (study PRJEB29015, sample SAMEA2737981) | human oral metagenome | biome: human oral; feature: human-associated habitat; material: dental | place: China | collected 2056 ...
TATTGTAATCACTGAATATAGAAAAATCCCGCTTATTGAAAACGGGATTTCCTAAATAACAAACAATGTCCGTTTAGCCTTTTTTACCAGTTACGGTAGCAACAGCTAAGTTTGAATTACGTTTTAATGCTACACTGCTCACACCTTCAGGATACTGAATATCAGACAGATGGAGGATATCACCTGCTACGACTTGTGCACAATCCAACTCCAAAGCGGCAGGGATATTTTTAGGATCAACAATTACTTCTACACCTGTAGTTAGCAGAGACACTCGGCCGCTTTGCAACTTCACTGCTTTAGATTGTTCTGCATTAACCACATGAATAGGCAAACGAATTTTTAAAGGTTTATTCAAATCAACCACTTGAAGATCAAGGTGTTGAATTTGCTGACGGAATGGATGAACTTGGAAATCACGCACAATCACATCATGAGTTTTACCGTTCAATGCCAATTTAATCAAACTAGTATGGAAAGATTCTTTTTCCAAAGCATAGAACACGGTTTTATGATCCAAAGCAATCGCAACTGCTTCCTGATTCTCCCCGTACAATACAGCAGGAACTTGACCTTCGCGACGCAGGCGGCGGCTCGCACCAGTGCCTTGGGCTTCGCGAACGGTAGCTTGTAATTCATAAGACATAATTAAATCCTTTTAGGTAAAAAATTAAACCGCCTACACCGCGACCAGTTTCAGACGGCGTTGATTCAGGCCTGATATTCCAACAGGCCTACGGCAGTAACATACCACCGTTTGTCAGCACATCTTCGTTAAAAAGATATGAGACAGATTCTTCATTACTAATACGGCGCACTGTCTCTGCCAGCAGACCTGCAATAGATACTTGGCGGATACGAATGCAATTCTGTGCAGCCTCTGATAAAGGAATTGTATCAGTAACAACAATTTGATCAATATCAGATGAAGCTATACGGGAAACTGCCTCTCCAGAAAAAACCGGATGGGTTGCATATGCCAAGACACCGGAAGCGCCACGCTCTTTCAAAGCAGAGGCCGCCTTACACAAAGTATTGGCCGTATCAATCATGTCGTCTACAATCAGGCAGGTCCTATCCTGGATTTCACCAATTACATTCATCACTTCCGCCACATTGGCTTTAGGGCGGCGTTTATCAATAATGGCTAAATCGGCATTCAGGGCTTTTGCCATTGCTCGGGCACGCACAACACCACCAATATCCGGGCTGACTACCGTCAAATTTTCTATTTGCTGACGCTGCACATCATTCAGCAAAATCGGCGTTGCATAAATGTTATCAACAGGGATATCAAAGAAGCCCTGAATCTGATCCGCATGCAAATCAACAGTTAAAACCCTGTCAATTCCTGCGGAATACAACATATTGGCTACTAATTTTGCAGAAATCGGTACGCGAGCCGAACGCGGCCTACGATCCTGACGCGCATAACCGAAGTAAGGAATGGCGGCTGTAATGCGCCCTGCCGAAGCACGCTTCAAGGCATCAGCCATTGCCAAAATTTCCATTAAATTATCATTGGTTGGCGCACAAGTAGGCTGCAGAATAAAAACATCACGGCCTCGCACATTTTCCAACAGCTCAATGGCAACCTCGCCGTCTGAAAATTTACTGACTGATGCATTGCCGATTGAAATATCGAGATGTTTTACCACATTGGCCGCCAACTTCGGGTTGGCATTACCGGTAAAAACCATCAAACTGTCGTATGCTGCCATATCTTCCTCACATGGAATGGGTTTATTTGCGTCATATTTAGGAAACATCGCGGGGGCTTCCTTGGTTGCTTGGCGTTCTCAGACGGCATTATACGCATGTGGCGAAATCCAGCCAAACAAAAAATAATACAAGTATTCTGCAGACGGATAAATAAAAGCGTGCGATAAAATCACACGCTTTTATTTGGCTGGGGATGTAGGACTCGAACCTACGCATGCCGGATTCAGAATCCGGTGCCTTAACCAACTTGGCGAATCCCCAAAGTTCAGTTATGTTTGGCTGGGGATGTAGGATTCGAACCTACGAATGCCGGAATCAAAATCCGGTGCCTTAACCAACTTGGCGAATCCCCAAAGTTCAGTTATGTTTGGCTGGGGATGTAGGATTCGAACCTACGAATGCCGGAATCAAAATCCGGTGCCTTAACCAACTTGGCGAATCCCCAACTATTCACGCTTTATATCAAACCCTCCAAAGGATGCTGCTGCAACCCTTGAACCAAACGGCTTTGATATTTGCTTGAAACCGTACTGTATACAATCTGAGCATCTTTATAGTTATGGAAAGTTAAAAATAGACAAGCTCCAGAGCCTGTCATCATTACCTGACCAAACTGCTGCAAATCTTTATAAATTTGCATTATCTCAGGGTATACCTGCAAAACCACAGCCTGCATATCATTTCTGAACGGCTGCAAATTTTCGAAAGTCGGCATTATGCAGGCCACCGAATCCCTTGTCAAGTCTTTGTGCGAAAAAATTGCGGCAGTAGAAACATGCACAGGCGGTTTAACCACAATATACCATTGCTGCGGCACGTTTATTTCCGTCAATTTCTCTCCTATCCCTTTGGCAAAAGCATTTTTGCCAAACAGGAAAAAAGGAACATCGGCACCTAATCCGACTCCGATATTGATCAACTGTTGCCGGGTCAGGCCGCATTCCCACCAACGGTTGAGAACCAATAATACCGTAGCCGCATCGGAGCTGCCGCCACCCAACCCGCCGCCGCTGGGAATCTGCTTGTCCAAACGTATGTCCACACCCTGTTCCGTTTTCCGATACGGCAGCAAGGCCTCGGCGGCACGGTAGGCAAGGTCTTTCTCCTGCAGCAGACCATCTGTAGGGTTTTGCAACACAATCCGGCCGTCCGAACGCGGGGTAAGGTAAACGGTGTCTTGCCAGTCAATCAGGCAGAATATGCTTTCCAAATTATGGTAACCGTCAGCGCGTCGGCCTGTAATGCGTAAATCAAGATTCAGCTTGGCGGGGGCAGGAAATGCTTGTGTGTATTCCAAAATCGGCATGATTATCCTCTGGCGGCGCATTGTGCAGGTGCATCCGCACCGTTTTCAGACGGCATCACGCTGTCAAACACCAATCTCAACGACAATTGTTCATTGCGCAAAGCCAACACTCTGACGCTGCCGTCTTCCTGTGTTTGGCGGCTGATATTCCATCCGGCCTGCTGCAAATCGCCTTCCGCCGTCAAGCTGTGCGGCAAGTCCGCCGCCCACTGCCCCCGCATCCATACGTCGAGGTATTCCAGCGGCAGTGCGAAGCCGAGCAACTTCTGACTCAGCTGGCGAACGTCCGGCGCGGTAAACCGTTCTCCTTTGGCATTGACGGCCAACACGCCCTGCGAATCGCGGCAAATCTGCCCCAAGGTATTGCCCAGCGGGGTATTGACATTGATGGTCTGCACACCGTTCTGCCTGTTCCAATCGAAATTGGCATATGAACCTTTGCCCTCGTGCTGTACGGCCAAGCGTCCGTCGGCGGAAAAATCGGCACCTTCATCTTGCGGCCGCCAGTTCGTCTGCCTGACCGGCGTACTGAGGCAGCCTGCCAGCAGCAATGCGGCGGCGCAAGGAAAAAGTAATTTCGTCTTCATTAACTTACTCCTACAAAAAGGCCGTCTGAAAAACCGTCCTTCTAACAGTCCGGCTTTCTATTTTCAGACGGCCTGAACGGACGGCTTATACGCCTTCCGGTTCGGCTGAATACAGCGTGGAATCAAAATGTTTCCGCCGATATTCGTTTACAGCTTTTTTCGCCTGGTCGTAATTCAATGTTTGAGTCAATACAACTAATTTGGCAGTATCGCCGTCAGGCCTCTGCTTGACAATCTTTTGTCTGGCGGCCTGATAATCGCGGCCATACGTCCCATTTTCACCATTTGCCCCGTCATCGGCGGCGGACAAGAGGCGCGTACCGTCATCGCTGTAAGTCGGCGTATTATCCAATCCGAACAACAACATATTCTGATAAAACAGATACTCGTCAAAAGCCTTTCGGTTCAACCTGCTGCCCGGATGGCGTTGCAGGAAATCTTCCCACTCCAGTACCCGTTCGGCCAATTCCTGCCATGAAATAGAAAGGGAAGCATCGTTTGTAGCCAGCTCCTTATCCTGCCGCGCCTCGATTTCGAGAAAGCGGCGGGTATCCGGGCTGACGGCGGGGCCGAACAATTTCAGATAATAATCCGCCTTCGGCCGCACGATTGCCGTACATTCGCCGACATCCCAATATTCCAATCCGACGGCAGACATTTTCCGCTGCAATGTCTTGAGTGCCTCCGTTTCCTCCAATTTGCCCGCCTTTTCGACCCAATATTGTTCGCTGCAGAAGTTGTCTAAAACCGTGCTTTCCCGATCATTGATTTTAACCAGCAGACCGCTTTCAGACGGCCTGTTTTCATTGTAGGTAGTCAGCAGCGCGACATATTCGTCGTACAAATTATCGGCCTGCTTCGGCGTGGCGGAGGCCAACTCCCGTTTGATGCGTTCGGTATGCCATTCAAACTGTTTCAGCAAATCTGCGGGCATCGGATCTTCTTCGGCCTGTATGGTTTCGGCTGATGCCGCCGAGGCCATAGAAGCGGCGGCGGGCGCGGGCTCGGAAACGGCGGAGGCAGCAACGGATGCGACCGGCGGCGGGGTATCGTCCTGCCTGCCGCAAGCGGCAAACAGTAAAGGCAGGCATATCAATAATAGTCTTTGCATGGCTTATATCGGTTTTTTCGGAAATATAGGGAAACGCGATAAGGCCGTCTGAAAACGGCAGACGTTTTCAGACGGCCTTTCCATATCAGCGGCTGTGCAGGCCGATGCGGTTGCCTTCGCTGTCTTCAACAAAGGCGGCATAGCCGTTGGCAATCGGGAATTTGTCCTGCAACAGGCGGCCGCCGGCCGCCACGGCGGCGCGGGCGGTTTCCGCACAATCGGTACAATTGAAAAATACGGTGGTGCCGCCATAACCCGGCACGGCACCGCCATCGCTCCACAACATGCCGCTGACACCGTATTTCGCCCAGTCGGCACCGAAAATCATAAAGCGCATCCCGCCTCCGCCTACTTCCTGAAGCGTTTCGCCGAATACGGTTTCATAGAATTTTTTCGCGCGGTCCAAATCGGCGGCGTGAATGCCGAACCAGCTTACCGGATTGCCTGTCATATCGTACTCCTTTGCAAGTTGTGAAAAGGCCGTCTGAAAATACGGCGTGCGGTACAACGGTATTTTCAGACGGCCTCAAAGTTTATTTGTTCAGTTTTTTAGTGGCGGCACTGTCCACTTTGCAATCTTTGAACAGGATGGTTTGGTCGCCTTTTGGCAATCCGCCGTCCAATTTGCTGGCCTGCATCAGGATTTTACCGTTGGCTTTGGTCAATGTGTCGGGCGAGGCTTTGTCGGTAATCCAAGTCAGGCCTTCGCCGTAATAGCTGTTCTGTTTTTTGCCGTTGGTGTCGTTCATTACGCGCCACAAACCGGGGGTAACCTGATCGCCGACTTTAATCTGCACGACGGCGGTTTCGCCATCTTTAATGCCGTACATGGCGTTCACGTTGCGTTTGCCCTGCTGGCTGTCGCATACATAAGCCACTTCTACCCTTTTGTCCAAACTGCCGACTTCGGCCTGCATCAGAATCGGGGTATTGTCGGGTATTGAGGCGGCGGCTTTTTTACCGTCGGCGGCATGGGAGAGGGTGGCGGCCAGCAGCAAGGCTGCGGCGGAAATCAATTTGGTTTGCATAACATATCTCCTGTTGGTGGATTGTTGATGGATGACAAACGAAGCGCGTATTGTAAAGTATGTTGTGTCAGTAAAATACCGTTTTGTGTAAAGACGGGTGTATTTTCAGACGGCCTTTTGCCATTTGAACGGCAAACCGCCGTTTGTCAGCGTTTGATGAATACCAAATCCCATACGCCGTGCCCCAGCCGTTTGCCGCGCGCTTCGAATTTGGTTTCGGGGCGATAAGCGGGCGTGGGGGCGTAGGTTTCGGCGGTATTTTGTAATGTTTCGGGGAAGCTGTTTAAGACTTCGAGCATCTGCTGCGCGTATTCTTCCCAGTCGGTCGCCAAGTGGATGTAGCCGCCGCTTTTGAGTTTGGGCAGCAGTTTGGCCACGAAGGGGGCTTGTATCAGGCGGCGTTTGTTGTGGCGTTTTTTGTGCCAAGGGTCGGGGAAGAAGATGTGTATGCCGTCCAGACTGCCGTCCGCCAGCATATTTTCGACGACTTCCACCGCGTCGTGGCGCATCACGCGTATGTTGGCGATGTGTTGTTCGTCTATCAGTTTGAGCAGGTTGCCGACGCCCGGCCCGTGTACGTCGATGGCGAGGAAGTCGTCATCGGGCAGGCGGCGGGCGATTTCGGCGGTGGCCGTCCCCATGCCGAAGCCGATTTCGAGTATTTTCCGGTTGCTGCGGCCGAAGGCTTGGTTCAGGTCGGCAGGCGTTTCCTGATAATCCAGGCCGAATTGCGGCCACAGGGTGTCGATGGCGCGCTGCTGGGCGGCGGTCATGTGGCTTTGGCGCAGGACGTAGCTGCGGATGCTGCGGTGGTGCTGCGTATCTTGGTTTGCTTCGGTGATTTGGTCGGTCATGGTCGGCTTCCGTTGCAAGGCCGTCTGAAAGGGATGTTTTCGGTTTTCAGACGGCCTGCGGCGTTTGGTTTAAAGGACGGTGTGCGGCGGTTCGTAATGAATGATGTCGCGGATTTTGTTGTGCTCGTCCACCAGTACGACTTTGGGTTGGTGGGCGGCGATTTCGGGTTCGGACAGCATGACGTAGGACATGATGATGACGATGTCGCCCTTCTGCACCAGCCGTGCCGCCGCGCCGTTCAGGCAGACTGTGCCGCTGCCGCGTTCGCCGGCGATGGTGTAGGTCTCCAGCCGCGCGCCGTTGTTGTTGTTTACGATGGCGACTTTTTCATTGACGCAGATGCCTGCGGCATCCATCAGGTCGGGGTCTATGGTGATGCTGCCGACGTAGTTCAGGTCGGCTTCGGTTACGGTGGCGCGGTGGATTTTGCCGCCGAGCAGGGTTCGGAACATGGGTTTTCCTTTGATGTTGCGAGTCATGTTTTCAGACGGCCTTTTAGGGAAAGGAGGCCGTCTGAAAAGGCAAAAGGCAGGCATTTTCGATGAAATGTTTCGGCCAAGTCAAATTTTACGGCCGGATATTCCGTGCCGGCTGCCAATCCGACAACAGCTTTTCCACCCGTTTCAAACGTTGCCCGTATCGCTCCGCCATACAGGATTCGTACACATTCCCTCTGCAATCTTTGCCTTCGGCATGCGGCGGCGACGCACAGACGGCACGGCAAAACGGACGGATTGGATATTCATCGTCAGGCTCCCAATTGCGCCTCCATCCAGCGCAAATAGGCGCGCAAACCGCGCTGTATCGGCTGCATGACGATCTGCGGGCAGTCGTAACCGTTGTGGGCCAGAATGATTTTTTCCACCGCCGAATAATGGCGGCGCGCGCTTTTGATGACGACGCGGACTTCCGCGCTGCGGCAGAGTTCGCCCTGCCAGACATATTCGCTGACGATGTCTTCGTATTGCACGCAGGCGGCCAGTTTGCGCTCCAACAGGGCGCGGCCTATCCGTTCGGCTTCTTCGCGGCCTGCGGCAGTTGTGATGATGACGACGGGTTTGAATGCGGGCATTTTCAGACGGCCCCTTATTTGAAATTCAACACCGGCCAGCCCTTTTCCAAGGCTTCGCGCAGCAGTTCGGCATCGGGATTGACCGCCACCGGCTCGTCCACCGCGCGCAAAAGCGGCAAATCGTTTTTCGAATCGCTGTAAAAATACACCTTGCCGTAGTCGCCCAAATCCTTGCCGCGCGCGGCCAGCCATTGGTGCAGGCGCGTGATTTTTCCTTCCTTCAGGCTGGGGATGCCGGTGTAATTGCCGGTGTAATTGCCGTCCGCGTCTGTTTCGAGCTGGGTGCCGATAACATTATCGATGCCGAAAATCTTGCAGATGGGCGTGATGATGAACTCATTGGTGGACGAAATAACCAGCAGTTCGTCTCCCGCCGCGCGGTGGCCTTCCACCAGCATCCTGGCCATATCCGAGATATGCGGTGCGATAAATTCGGCGGTAAACTCGCGGTGCATTCCGTCCAACTCTTCGCGGCTGAAACGCGCCAACGGTGCGAGGTGGAATTTCAAAAAGGCATCGATGTCCAAACAGCCGGCCTGATAGTCGCGGTAGAACTTCTCGTTCTGCCGTTCCGTCTCTTCGGCATCAACCAAACCCTTTTTAATCAAATACTGCGGCCAGGCATGGTCGGAATCCGTGTTAATCAGCGTATTGTCCAAATCGAAAACGGCTAAATTGGTCATGGTGTGTCCTGTTGTTTCAAAAGCTGGCGCAAAAGCGGCAGGGTGATGCGGCGGCGGGTGGTGGCGGCATAATGGCAGAGGGTGTCGAGCATCTGCACCAGGCTGTCCATATCCCGCCGCCAATACGTCAGCAGGTAACGGAAAATTTCCGGCTCCAAAGCCAACTGGCGCGCACCGGCCATGCCGACAAGCGCGTCTATCTTTTCTTCGTCGCTCAAAGGTTTGATGTCGTATACCAGACAATAACCCATGCGGGTGCGCAAATCTTCGCGCACGGTGAGCTGTTGCGGCGGCACGTCGGCGGAAAGCAGCAGCCTGCCCCGCGCGCCGTTGCGGAAACGGTTGAAGATTTCAAACAGCAACGCCTGTTCGTCGGCTTGGAGCCTGTCCGCACCGTCGACCGCCAGATATTCGGCGGACAAGGCGGTTTCGTCCAGCGGCGCGGTTTCGGCATCGATATAAACGGCATGATGCCCCTGCTCCCGCGCCTGCGCCACCCATGCTTTGAGCAGGTGGCTTTTGCCCGACCCGCGCTGCCCCCAAACATAGACAAACTGATCCTGCGCCTGTTGCAGCACATAAATCAGTTCGCGGTTGGCGGTGCCGAGGAATTTGTCGAAGCCCGGATAATCGCTGCGTGCGAAGTCAAAAATCAGTTGGTTCACGGCATTTTGCTGCCCGAAGGGAAAACAGTGCGATTGTATCGGTTTTCGGCCTGCGGGCAAACCGTGCCGCCGTTGCCGCTGCGGCAAACCGCCTGTTTTCAGACGGCCTGTCATTTCCGCCGCCGCTCGGTTACAATCCGCGCTCTTTTGGCCGCACTCAAGGAAAACACAACGTGCTTCAAACTGTTATCGACTTCATCCTCCACATCGACCGCCATCTGGCCGAATTGTCCCTGCAATACGGCGTTTGGATTTACGTCATCCTGTTTCTGATTGTATTCTGCGAAACCGGCCTGGTGGTTACGCCCTTTCTGCCGGGCGATTCGCTGCTCTTTGCCGCCGGCGGCATTGCGGCCGTGGGCGGCATGAACATTCATTTGATGGTCGCGCTGCTGATTGCGGCGGCCATCCTCGGCGACGCGGCCAATTTCACCATAGGGAAATACTTCGGCGCGCGGCTGTTTTCCAATCCCGATTCGAAAATCTTCCGCCAAAGCCATTTGGCCAAAACCCATGCCTTCTACGAAAAATACGGCGGCAAAACCATCATCATCGCCCGCTTCGTACCCATCGTCCGCACCTTCGCGCCGTTTGTCGCCGGCATGGCCGACATGCACTACGGCCGCTTTATCCGCTACAACATCATCGGCGCGATAGCCTGGGTCGTCCTCTTCGCCTATGCGGGCTATTTCTTCGCCAACACCAAAATCGTCAAAGAAAACCTCAGCCTCGTGCTGGCGGCGATTATCGTATTGTCCGTCCTGCCCGCCGTGGTCGAAATCGTCCGCGCGAAACGGGCGGCCAAAAAACAAAACGGCTGATGCCTTTCAGACGGCCTTTCCATTTACAGCGGACAGATACGGCAAAGAGGCCGTCTGAAAACTTTGTCCCAAAGAGGAAAACGGTTTTTCAGACGGCCTCTTCTTCCTTGACAGGCGGGCTGCGGCATCACAATGCGGCGTCGAAGCCGCCGTCTTCCACCGCATCAATCAGCGCGGCCGCACCCGTTTTGGCGGGGTCGAACTCAATCAGCGCGCTTTTTCCTTCCAGGCTGACTTCGGCCTTCGCCACGCCTTCCACGCCTTCCAAAATGCGGGTAACGCTTTTGACGCAGCCGCCGCAAGTCATGCCCTCGATATTGAGCGTAAGGGTTTCCATAAAATTTCCTTTTTCTGACAAAAAATACGGTTATTGAAACACGCACCGTCTGGCGGATACGCGCCGGACCGGCCTTCAAACGGGCGGCTTTATCATCATGGGAACAAACCGCCGCACGGAGCAAGGCAGGCCGCCACTGTACCCCTTTATCGGCAATGACGGTCAAAACGATTGAAACAGGCCGTCTGAAAACAGGTGTCGGCGCAACCGGGCAAACAGGCAGAATCCGCCGGACAAATAAATCGGGTAAACAAGTTCCCCGACCCGCAGCCTAAACATCACGCACATCGGCCAACGGTTTGCCGCCGAAGTCTTCCGCCTCGATCATGGCGGCAATTTTGGCGGCGGTATCGGCGGCGGATTGCAGCTTCGCACCGTCTTTCAGCGCACGGAAACGCGGCTGCAACGGAAAGTCCCGACAGTCGGCGTTGCGGATTTCCCTCTGCATTTCGGTATCGACCACGCCCGGGGCGATGCAGGCAATCGAAAAGGCCGGATGCCCTTCCGCCGCCGCACACAAGGCATGGCGGTCTAACGCCGCCTTGCCCGCGCCGTACACGCTCCAACCGGCATACTCCCTGCGTCCGGCACCGCTGCCGATATGGACGATTTTCAAATACACGCCGTCCGGCCGCGCCGACAGCAGATAATCCGACAACAGCAGCGGCGCGGTAACGTTCAGCGCGACGGCACGGACGATTTCAGACGGCCCCTGCCGTCCGAGCAGCGCATTGGGCGCGGTCGTCCCCGCATTGTTGATCAGCAGCAATTCGTCCGCATCGCGGATAAAGTCCGCCAAGAGGCCGTCTGAAAGCTTTTGCGCCAGCAAACCGGCATCGGACAAATCCAATTCGGCCTGAAACAGGTTTTCAGACGGCCTCAAATCCGCCCTGCCCCGCGCCAAACCGAACACCGCCCAACCGGCGCGCAAATAATGTTCCGCCAACGCATAACCCAAACCGCGGCTGTGCCCGCTGATAACGGCCTTACGCATAAACCGCCTCCCAAATTACGATACAATGCACGCCATTTTACGCGCAAACGGAAAACCCATTTATGAAAAAACACATTTTGCTCGGCATCAGCGGCGGCATCGCGGCCTACAAATCCTGCGAACTGGTGCGCCTGCTGAAAAAACAGGGACACGAAGTCAGCGTGGCCATGAGCCGCGCGGCGGCGGAATTCGTCACCCCGCTGACCTTTCAGGCACTCAGCGGCCGCCCCGTTTTGAGCGAAACCCATCAGGCCGGGAACGGCAACGGCATGGCGCACATCAACCTCACCCGCGAGGCCGACGTTTTCCTGATTGCGCCCGCCTCGGCCAACACGCTGGCGAAAATCGCCAACGGCATCGCCGACAACCTCCTGACCAACCTCGCCGCCGCACGCAAATGCCCGTTGGCCGTCGCACCCGCCATGAATGTCGAAATGTGGCGCAATCCCGCCAACCAACGCAACATCGCGCAACTGCTTTCAGACGGCATCACCGTCTTCCCGCCCGCAGACGGCGAGCAGGCCTGCGGCGAAACGGGTACCGGCCGGATGCCCGAAGCGGCGGAACTGGCCGACCTGCTGCCCGATTTGTGGACGGAAAAAAGCCTGTCCGGCAAGCGCGTGTTGATCACACTGGGCGCGACCTTCGAAGCCATCGACCCCGTGCGCGGCATCACCAACCTGTCCAGCGGGCAGATGGGTGCGGCTTTGGCGCGCGCCTGCCGCGCGGCCGGGGCGGACGTGTCGCTGGTCTGCGGACAGGTGCAAACCGCCCTGCCGGCCGGCATGGGCGAAACCGTCCGCGTTTTGGGTGCGGAGGAAATGTACGGCGCGGTCATGCGGCGCGTGCGGGATTGCGACGTATTCATTTCCGTTGCCGCCGTCGCCGACTACAAAGTATCGAACGCCTCCGGGCAAAAATTGAAAAAAGACGGCAGCGGCCGTCCGCCCGTCATCGAACTGGCGGAAAACCCCGACATCCTCGCATCCGTGGCCGCCCTGCCGGATGCGCCGTTCTGCGTCGGCTTTGCCGCCGAAAGCGAACGGGTGTTGGAATACGCCCGCGCCAAACGCATCAGGAAAAACATTCCGCTGATTGCCGCCAACGACGTTTCGGTCGCCATGGGCAAAGCGTCGAACCAAATCACCCTTATCGACGACGCGGGCGAAACCGCCCTGCCCCTCTGCGGCAAAGACGAAACCGCCGCCGCCATCGTCCGCCGCATTGCCGAACTGCTGCCCGCCCGCTGATGCGGTGCCGTTTATCCTGCACCCTCCGCAAAAAGGCCGTCTGAAACATATCTTTCAGACGGCCTCGATATTGTATGCCCCGTTGTTGGCTATTGAATCAGCAGGGCGGATTCCGGGATTGATTTACCCTCCGGGACCAGGCGCACGCCGCTGCCCCGGCTGCCTTTCACGCTGACCACCACGCCGTCGGGCAGGCTCTCGTGTATCACCAATTCGGCATCGCCGTATGAGCTGTAACTCACATTATTGCAATCGCCGTTGCACAGCGAAAGCGGCCAGCGCAGATAATGGGGTTTTCCCGCCTGCACGGCCATATTTTCGCCGCCCTGCAGGTTGAAGTAGTCGAAATTCGGCTTGCGGGTGCGGAAAGTCCATTCGACTTTCTTTTCTCTGGCCAAACCGTCTTCTTTGCTGATTGCGGCATAGCGGAATACGGCGCGGTATTCGGTATCGTAGGCCAGCGGGTCGAGCGGGAAGAGCGCGAACTGGTAGGGGGTAAACAGTTTGTTGGGATCGGTTTCGGCATCCAAAATCCGCGTGTTGCCGACTTTTTCCTTTCCTTTGAATAATTCGAACGACAGCATCTCGATTTCGTCCCCCCCTTCTTCATTAAAGGCGATGCTGACCGGGTTGCCGCTGAATTTGCGGTCGGGCAGCGGATTGGGGGTTTCGTTGGCAAACATCGTAGCCACCCGTTTTCCCACCGGGTAGGCAACGTAGTCGGGAGCGGCAATGTCTACTTCATCGGCATAGAGAATGCCGCCGTTCTGACAGGCGGAAGGATAAAACGAGCGGTATTCCTCAACATCCTCCTCCGAATGCTTCGTCTGGCCGCACCGTTTGTTGGCGCGGCTGTTGCCTTGATTGACCACGAAGGCGTGGTTGCCGTTTCTGACGGTGTAGCCGATGCCCGCCTCGTCGCTGTTGGCATCCAATAGGGAGAAACGGTGGTAGATGGCCGTCATCAGGCCGTCGAGATGGAGATGCTGTTGCAAGGTCTTGCCGACAGGTTCGCTGTTGGAAACGGTGCTGACGTTTTCCTGTGCGCCCAAATACTGATAGCCCGTTTTTTTCACGCGGTCGCCCAGTTCTTTGCCGCTGAAAAAACGGCTTTCCGGATGGTTTTCATCGTGCATGTCTTCGGGAAAATCGGTCAGATAGTCTGCATGGGCGGCGGCGGAACGGGTCAGTTCGGGCGAACGGGCAAACGCGCCCAATCCGGCCTCGCCGCGCAAATGATTAAGATAGGCCAGCGCATCCATCCCGCCGGTTTCGCCGCCGGTTTGCCCCGTTTTCGGATAAATCAGGTTTTCAGGCGGCCTGGGGCGTACCATGAAGCCGAACAGCAGCAGCAGGGTTACCAACAATCCGACCCACACCAATAAAGGGCGAAGCCAGCCTTTACCCCCTTCCGTGCCGCCCGGCGGGGCGGAATGACGATTATGGTTCATGGTTTATTCTAAAAGGTAAAGGCCGACCGCCAAGGTGGTAACGGTCAGCAAAAACAGCAGGATAACGGAAATAATAAATCGTTTCATCGGATTCGCCCCATACGGCGGGTTTCAGACGGCCTGTCTGCGCAGAAGGAAGCGGCGGCCGACCCGCGAATTTTGCAGGAAGGGCCGCCGCCGACACGGCACGGCCGTGCTTATTCGTCGGCAAACATGTTTTTGAACCACAGCTTGATGCTGTCCCACAGGCGGCCGAAAAAGCCCGCCTCGTCCACGGCCGTCAGCGCGACGACTTTGCGTTCGGCCAGCACTTGGCCGTTGTAGGTGATTTTCAGTTTGCCCAGCACCTGTCCTTTTTCAATCGGTGCCAAAACGGGCTGCACGGTTTCCAAAACCGGTTTGACTTTGTTGCCCTCGCCGTGCGGGATGGTGAGGTAGACGGGTTCCAAGAAACCTATGTTTACGTTGTCTTCCTGTCCTTTGTACACTTTTACCGACGAAACCGGGGTATTGGCATCATATGCCTTGGGCGTATCGAAGGCCTGCAAGGCCCAATTCAGCAGTTTGCTGCTCTCGCCCGCACGCGCCTCAATGCTTTCCGTTCCCACCACCACGGAAACCACGCGGCGGCCGTTGCGCTTGCTCGAAGCGATCAGGTTGTAGCCGGCAGTGTTGGTGTGGCCGGTTTTCAGGCCGTCCACATTCGGGTCGCGGTAGAGCAACAGGTTGCGGTTGGGCTGCTCGATGTTGTTATATTTGAACGACTGCATCGAGTAAATCGGATAATACTTCGGATAATCCTTGATAATCGCCGCCGACAGAATGGCCAGGTCGCGCACCGTGCTCATGTGGCCGTCGGACGGCAGGCCGGTGGCATTGACGAAATGGGTTTTACTCATGCCCAAGCGTTTCGCTTCGGCGTTCATCATGTCGGCAAAGCCCGCCTCGCTGCCGCCCAACGCTTCGGCCAGCGTGACGGCGGCATCGTTGCCCGACTGCACGATCAGGCCTTTGAGCAAATCGCCCACCGCCACCGGTTTGCCAGCATTGAGGAACATGCGCGAACCTTCGGCACGCCAGGCGGTTTCAGACGGCGTCAGCATGGTTTCGGCTTTCAGACGGCCTTCTTCCAAGGCTTTAAAGGCCAGATAGGCCGTCATCAATTTGGTCAGCGATGCCGGTTCGATTTGCTTGTCGAGGTTTTTGCCGGTCAGAATCTGGCCGCTTTGCAAATCCTGCACCAAATAAGCGGCGGCGGCGATTTCCGGCGCGGTCGAAGGCTGCGGGACCGGATCGGGCGGCAGAACGTCCGGCTCGGAAGCGGCATTCTCGCCCGGCACGGCCGAAGCGGCCGCCGTTGCAGTGGCAGCGGCAGTTGCTGCCGCGACGGGGCGTTTGTATCTGTGCTTGTATTTATGTTTGCTACGGGCGGCATCGGCCGTCTGAAAGGAAAGGACGACGGCCAATGCCGCCACAGTCAGATATTTTTTCATAGGACAACGAATTATGGGGAAAGTAATGGGGTTTTCAGGCCGGAGGCCGTCTGAAAAATTTCCGCCGCCGCACTAAACATTTGCGGCATATCGGCGAAAAAAGCCGCATTATACCGACAGCCCCCGCCTTTGCTAACTTTTTCTTGCGTTCGCACCAACCTGCGGGTATGGTTTTACCTTTCGTAAAAAAATTTAACATCATGGACACCCGCCCTTACGCAGACTACCTCACCCGCATCCTCACCTCCTCCGTTTACGACGTCGCCGTCGAAACCCCGCTCAAACCCGCCCGCAATCTTTCACGCCGTCTGAAAAACAACATCCTGCTCAAACGGGAAGACCTGCAGCCCGTTTTCTCCTTCAAAATACGCGGCGCATACAACAAAATGGCGGCTTTAAGCCCGACCGAACTCGAACGCGGCGTGATTACCGCCAGCGCGGGCAACCATGCGCAAGGCGTGGCCCTTTCGGCACAAACGCTGGGCTGCCGCGCCACCATCGTCATGCCCGAAACCACCCCGCAAATCAAAGTAGACGCCGTTAAAGAACGCGGCGGCAAAGTCGTATTGAAAGGCACATCCTACAACGATGCCTACGACCACGCCGTCCGACTGGTGGCCGAAAGCGGCCTGACCTACATCCCGCCCTTCGACGACCCCGACGTCATCGCCGGACAAGGCACCATCGGCATGGAAATCATCCGCCAGTATCCGAAGCCGATTGATGCCATTTTCGTCCCCGTCGGCGGCGGCGGGCTGGCGGCGGGCATTGCGGCCTTTATCAAAAACGTGCGCCCCGAAATCAAAGTCATCGGCGTGGAAACATTCGATGCCTGCGCGATGAAGCGTTCGATTGAAGCGGGCGAACGTTTGGAACTGAAAGACGTCGGCCTGTTTGCCGACGGCACGGCGGTCAAACTGGTGGGCGAAACCACCTTCGCCATCTGCCGCGACCTTTTGGACGACATCATCCTGGTAGACACCGACGACATCTGCGGCGCGCTGAAAGACATCTTCGACGACACCCGCAGCATCACCGAACCTTCCGGCGCATTGGCTTTGGCCGGCCTGAAAGCCTATGTCGCCCGCGAAAACTGCGAAGGCCAAACCCTGATTGCCATCAACAGCGGTGCCAACATGAACTTCCACCGCCTGCGCCACGTTTCCGAACGCAGCGAACTGGGCGAAGGCAACGAAGGCATTTTCGCCGTTTCCATCCCCGAACGCCCCGGCAGCTTCCTCAAATTCATCAACACCTTGGGCAACCGCAGCATCACGGAATTCAACTACCGCTACGGCGACGACGACACCGCCCACATCTTTGCCGGCATCCAAACCACAGGCTCGGCCGACCGTGCCGCCATCGCGGCCGAACTCACCGCCGCAGGCCTGCCCAACACCGACCTGACCGAAGACGAAATCGCCAAAATCCACATCCGTTATATGGTCGGCGGTCGCAGCCACAAAGTGAAAAACGAACGCCTGATTACGTTTGAATTTCCCGAACGCCCCGGCGCGCTGCGCCACTTCCTCAACCACATGCAGAGCAGCTGGAACATCACCCTCTTCCACTACCGCAACCACGGTGCGGACTACGGCCGCATCCTGGTCGGCATCGACGTTCCCGCCGAGGATGAAGCCGCCTTCGCCGCCTTCCTCGACAGCGTGGGCTATGTCTACGAAGACCAAACCAGCAACCCGGCCTACCGCCTGTTTTTAAGCTGACCAACGCATCCCCGCCGAAGGCCGTCTGAAAAACCGGAGGCCACCGTCCAAGACCCTGCCGGAAGCCTTGAAATACGCACGGACGACTCAAGTTAGAGCACCATCGGATTTAGATTTTTATAACCATGAGAAACTGAATTTATGACAGAAAAAAATTATTACGAAATACTGGGTGTCGCCAAAGATGCGGACGAGGACGCCATTAAAAAAGCCTACCGCAAACTGGTGCGCAAATACCATCCCGATGTGAGCAAAGAGCCGGATGCCGTTG
>ERZ773059.726-NODE-726-length-17347-cov-76.059565_pt1 | contig 17347 bp, 18 predicted proteins | sample MGYA00580514_ERZ773059 | MGnify/ENA primary metagenome ERZ773059 (study PRJEB29015, sample SAMEA2737981) | human oral metagenome | biome: human oral; feature: human-associated habitat; material: dental | place: China | collected 2056 ...
TCTCCCCGACCGTTGAGGAGCTTCAGTGCATTCCACTGCTTGGGGTTGTGGCTCGCCGTGAGGATGATCCCTCCATCGGCCTCCTTCCCCGTGACTGCCATCTCTGTGGTCGGTGTCGTAGCTAGCCCGATATCGATGACATCGCAGCCCATACCGATGAGCGTGCCTGTGACGATACGATTGACCATGATCCCCGAGATGCGTGCATCTCGACCAACGACGATCAGGGGACGTGCCTTACCCGAGTGCTTGCGTATGAAGGCTGCGTAGGCTGCAGTGAACTGAGCCGTGCTGACGGGATTGAGCCCATCGGAGACGTGCCCCCCTATGGTACCTCGGATACCTGAGATGGATTTGATGAGTGTCATATGTATGGATTATTGCTTAGGCTTTTCGTAGAAGACGTACGAAGCTCGCTGTACGTAGATGCTATTCCCTGCGGTATAGTTCTGGGAGGGACCGAGCTCGAAGGGGACGATGAGCTCTACTACCGCTCCATTGCCTAGTACAGACATGGGGAAGGCGACGCCTTCGCAGAGGAGGTTGTCGTAGACTGTCGTGAGACCCCCATCGTTGATCGGACTGTAGTGCACCGTCCCATCGCTACTATACTGGGAGATGTAGCGGAAGAGAAGGGGGCGAACCCCTGCTTCGCTTACGTTGTCGAACTCTGCACCCTTAGCCTGGGAGTCATTGAAGAAGTAGCCCTTGATCTCTACTGCGACGACGGTCTTACCCACCTCAGGACGAGTGCTCCCCTTGTCGATGACACGGAGGTAGAGCCCATTGGAGAGCTTGTAGAAGACATTGGGGTCGATGGTCTCAGGGAGGGTCTCATCGCTTCGGTTGACGATCCTGAAGGAGGATTCCTTGATCAGACGATCGATGGCACGTCGCTGCTCCTTCTTGAGCTGAGAGAGAGGCTTGACGGTACGGTTCTTCTTGCAGCTACCTAGAGCCAGGAGCGGGATGAGTAGCAAGAGGAGGAGGGTGATGCGATGAGAGATGAGTCTATTCATTGTGATTCTGAAGTATGCTACTTGATGATGAGGCTATCTTATCTTAGGAGCAGGTACTCTCTGAGGAGTCGTTAAATCTCCTTAGCTGACAAAGATAGATATTTTTAGCCTCTTCTATTGTGCCTTGGTGCTCTGCTCCTGCAGCGTTGAGGTGTCCCCCACCTCCGAAGCCTTCGCTAGCGATACGATTGACAGGGAAGTCCCCAGTGGATCGGAAGGAGAGCTTGAGCTGAGTCTTGTCCTCTCGGATGAAGCAACAGCAGTCGATGCCCTCGATGGTGAGGGGGATATTGACCAGACCCTCGGTGTCGCCCTTGGATGCCCCGAAGCGACGGAGTTCCTCTTGGGTCAGTGTGATGCAGGCAGCACGTAGCTCGGGGTAGAGCTCTAGCTTCTGGTCGAGGACATAGCCCTGAAGGCGTATCTGTACCTCGGGATTGTGGTAGGAGAGGCGGTCGATCACATGGGAGTAGTCTGCTCCTAGGGCAAGGAGGTCCGAAGTCGTGACAAAGAGCTCGGGGGAGAGGTGACTGTACATGAAGCGTCCCGTATCGGTGATGATGCCCGTAAGGAGTAGTGTCGCCAGATCGGGGGTGATAGCGGATCTCCAGCCGAGGGCTAATGCCAGGGCGTGGATGAGTTCGCTGGTAGCCGAGGCATCTGCATAGCTGAAGGTGAGGTCGAAGCCTGCCTCAGGATAGAGGTGATGGTCGATGAGCACTCGAGGAGCCTGAGCGCTCGTAGCCGCCTCGACAAGCCGTGGGTAGCGTAGGCGACTGATCTGATTGTGGTCTAGGTGAAAGATGAGGTCAGCCTCTGTGATGAGCTGAAGGCTCCGCTCCTCTTCGAGGGGGAAGATGACGAGCTCATCAAGGGCGGGAAGCCAAGCGAGGTAGCTCTCTATAGGGTCGGGGCTGATGACATGCACCGAAGCTCCGGGATGAGCCGAGCGAAGGAGACCTGCCCAAGCCAGAGTACTGCCGAGGGCATCACCATCGGGTCCCGTGTGGGGGAAGATGACGATCTTGTCCCGCTCGAGGATGAGCTGCTTCAGCTTAGCTAGATCTTGGTCGCTCCAGATATATTTACTCATAGGTCTATGTAGGAGACCCATGTCGGTAGGATGAGTATCCCACGACATGGGTCTTGGTGGTACCATGTGGATAGGGCTTAGAGCTCTACGTTAGCGTCCATTGAGGTAGCTCCCGATATCATTAGCTGATACCTCACGAGAGGAGCCTCTCCTCTTCGTGGTCGAGGTCGTACGGCCCGTGCTCTCTCGGCTACTCCCTCCCTGATAGTACTGGAGGGCTGTGGGGAGGTACTCCTCGATAGCCTTGATACGATTGGCATCGCTAGGGTGGGTGCTCAGGAGCTCATTGGTCTGGTTCCCTCCCTTGGACTGAGCCATCTTCTGCCAGAAGCTTACTGCATAGCGAGGATCGTATCCCGCCATCGCCATCAGCACAAGACCCATCTTGTCGGCTTCGTACTCCTGCTTACGTCCGAAGGGGAGCATGACACCTACCTGAGCTCCGATACCATAGGCTTGGTTGATGAGCGACCCAAGCATCTGGGAGCGACTCCCTACGGCAGCGCCGAGGAGCTGACCTCCAGCCTGGACGAGCATCTGGTTACTGATACGCTCGTTGGCATGCTTAGCTAGGGCATGGCTTAGCTCATGGCCCATGACGGCAGCGAGCTCATCATCCGAGTGGGCGCCATTACCGACGAGGTTGAGTAGCCCTGTATAGACGACGATCTTCCCTCCAGGCATACAGAAGGCATTGACTTGCTTGCTGTCGACGACGTTGAATTCCCAGCTCAGCGAGGAGAGCATCGACTCATAGCCGTTCTGCTTGAGGAAGGTATTGGTCGCAGCTGCTAGTCGGCGACCGACCTGGGTCACCTTAGCGTTGTAGGTGCCATTATTACTGATATGCGACTGGCTGATGAACTGACGATATTGGGTTGCACTAGCTGCTAAGATCTCCCCATCAGATACGAGGTTGAGCTGACGACGCCCTGTGATGGGTACCGTCCCGCAGTTAGAGAGGATGAGTAGCCCCATGGAGAAGAGGCCGGTTAGGAGGACAGCGAATCTTTTCATAGGATTAAGTGTGATAAAATCAGTGAAGAGTGAATGAACTAGGAGTAAAGGCCTAGGGAGCTAGGCTGATCGACCGATAGTACCGCTGGAGGGCTTGTAGGTCAAGCGCCTCCCGACGAGCTAGGTCGACATAGCTCGAGTCGGATAGCTGGATGGGGCGAAGGCGATAGATCGCCTCTCCCCGAGGGCTACGCTTCTCGACGAAGACATACTGATAGTGGGGTTGGCTCGTCCAGCTACCCTTGGCTCGGTCTCGGATGAGCTCTAGGGAGAGAAGCATCCCACCCCGAGTCCCCGGAGGGGTGATCTGGTTGCTGATGAAGTTCCCCATCGAATATACAACGAATGTCGAGTCCCCTTGGGTATCCTGGCGCTTGAGGAAGGTGCTCTCCTGGACCACATGCGGGTGACTCCCGATGATGGCATGGACACCTTGGTCGGTGAGCCACTGAGCTAGATCCTTCTGCCTTTTATTAGGGAGGCGCTCATACTCGTTGCCCCAGTGTATCTGTACGATCTTGTAGTCGGCACCGAGGCTGTCTGCTCTCTGGAGGTCACGGGCGATCTGATCTCGGCTGATCGTATCGACAAGTGCAGGATGAGGGATGGGTAGCCCATTGGTGCCGTAGGTGTAGGCTAGGATGGCTAGCTTCACTCCCTTGACAGTCACGAGGAGTGGAGTGCGACTCGTACGCTCCTCCTTGGTGCGGTAGCTCCCCGTGGTAGCTATCCCTAGGCTGTCGAGGACATCGATGGTATGGACCACACCGTAGCGTCCTCGGTCACAGCTGTGATTATTAGCTGTGGTCAGCACGTCGAATCCTGCATCTCTGAGGGCTTCACCGAAGGCTTCTGGGGAGGAGAACATCGGGTAGCCACTGTAGGGCTTCCCTCCGAAGGTCGTCTCTAGATTGCCCACCGCTAGGTCGGCCTCTGCTATGAGGGGCTTGACGAGGGAGAAGGAGGGGCGGAAGTCATACTGACCATCGCCTCTGAGGGCCGCACGTATCTGCGGGCCATGGGTCATGATGTCGCCCGCAAAGACGAGATGAAGGGTATCACTCGTCCCCTCAGGGCTAGTGAGGGTACTATCTCTATGCTCCTGAGCATAGGCACTCCCTCTTCCTCGACAGGCAAGGCTAGGGAGGATGGAGAGGACGCCTAGGAGGCATGCCCCGAGGTATCTAGAGCGGAGGCGTGTCACGGGATGAGTCTATCTACTTGTATTCGGGGCGATACTTACCGCCCTCTTTGTCCTCTAGGATGCCGAGGTAGCTGACGTAGCGAGAGGGTGCAATGCGTCCTTCGTCTACAGCCTCTCGCACGGCACAGCCTGGCTCGTGGGTATGAGTACAGTTGCCGAAGCGGCATGCCTTGCTGATCTCGAAGAGCTCAGGGAAGTAGTGGGACACCTCTGCCTCCTCCATCTCCAGCATCCCAAAGCCCTTGATGCCTGGGGTGTCTATCAGGTAGCCCCCCTCGGGGTAGGGCAGGGGGATCATCTGAGAGAAGGTGGTGGTGTGCATCCCCTTGAAGTGGGCCAGCGAGATCGATCCCGTACGGAGCTCTACTCCAGGGATGAGCTGGTTGATCAGGGTGCTCTTACCGACCCCCGAATGCCCACTGAAGAGGGTGATCTTCCCCTTGAGGTGATCGATCAGGTCGCCCACACCCTCGCCCGTGGTCGCTGAGACTCGGTGGCAGGGGTAGCCGATACTCGTGTAGAGCTGGATGAGCTCCTCCATGTACTCGGTAGCCTCGGGAGGGTAGAGGTCGATCTTGTTGAAGACAAGCTCCGTCGGTACACGATAGGCCTCTGCAGTGGCGAGGAAGCGATCGATGAAGGTCGTACTCGTCTCAGGAGCTGCTACCGTACAGATGAGGAGCGAGGCATCGATGTTGGCTGCTAGGATATGGGACTCCTTGGAGAGGTTGGCGGCACGACGGATGATATAGTTCTTGCGGGGAAGAATATCACGGATGTAGTGCGCCTCCTCTTCGCCCTGCCCTTCGCTGAGGGTGACCTCTACGTGGTCACCTACGACGATGGGGTTGGTGGAGCGAAAGCCTCTCAGACGGAGATTGCCCTTGGCTAGGCACGAGCGCTCTACACCATCCTCAGTGAGGACGATGTAGTGGCTACCTGTGTTCTTGATGACTAAGCCGGTCAAGGATGCTAATGCTTAATGATTGTCGTCAAGTCGAGGCGTAGACTAGACAGTCATGATCTCCTTCTCCTTGGCAGAGAAGAGTTCGTCGATCTTCTTGATATATCGGTCGTGGAGCTTCTGCACCTCGGCTTCTGCATCCTTGGCTACATCCTCGGGGGTATTGTCCGCCTTGATGCTCTTCTTGATGGCATCGTTGGTATCACGGCGAGTATTACGGACGCTGACCTTAGCGGTCTCAGCATCGGCCTTGACCTGCTTGACGAGTTCACGACGACGGTCTTCCGTCAGAGGGGGGATACCGAGGCGGATAAGCTCCCCATTGTTCTCGGGCGTGATGCCGAGAGGAGAGTTGATGATAGCACGCTCGATATCTCTGATGATCCCCTTCTCCCATGGGGTGATGACGATGCTCTTGGCATCAGGGATGGTGACGGTGCCTACCTGAGTCAGGGGAACTAAGCTCCCATAGTACTCGACCATGATCCCATCTAGGATCTTGACGTTGGCCTTACCTGCACGTACTCGTGCCAAGGCTTCTTCGAGATGCTCAACGGTCTTTTCCATTTGGGCACCAGCCTCAGCGATCAGCCCTTTTAGTTCACTCATAGAGAATTGTTGTCTATTGTATTTTAGGTTGGGATTGTTTGCTCTTACCAGCTCTAGAAGCCTACGTAGGTACCGATCGACTCGCCACGAAGTACCTTGATGAGGTTGCCTGGAGTATCCATGTCGAAGACGATGATCGGCAGGTTGTTCTCACGGCACATCGTGGTGGCCGTCAGGTCCATGACCTTGAGCCCTCGATTATAGATCTCATCATAAGTGATCCGGTCGAACTTAGTAGCCGTGGGGTCCTTCTCTGGGTCGGCGGTGTAGATCCCGTCGACACGTGTCCCCTTGAGCATCACATCGGCTTCGAGTTCGATCCCACGCAGGGATGAGCCCGTGTCGGTGGTGAAGAAGGGATTCCCCGTACCTCCAGAGAGGATGACGACCTCCCCTGCTTCGAGGGCGTCGACAGCACGACGCTTGGAGTAGAATTCGCCGATGGGCTCCATGCGGATAGCAGTGAGGACACGGTTCTTCACCCCTAGTGAGGTGAGGCGAGAGCCTAGGGCCAGGCTGTTGATGACGGTAGCGAGCATCCCCATCTGGTCGCCCTGTACTCGGTCGAAGCCATCGGCTGCACCGCTGAGGCCACGGAAGATATTACCTCCACCGATGACGATAGCTACCTGGATACCCATCTCTACAGCTGCCTGGATATCTCGAGCATAGTCGGATAGCCGATCTGTATCAATACCATACTGCTTAGCTCCCATGAGCGACTCGCCACTGAGCTTGAGTAGGACACGCTTGAAGTGATTCATTGAGTTCTTCTTATGATGACTATTGTTTATTAGTACAAAGAAACGACTTTTACGCCTAATACGTTCTTTCCCGCTCTTCGCTCTCCTATCATGGAGGACTGAAGGACCCCATTCATGGGTCGCATCGGTCACCTATTCATGGGGTACCTCGACGACCCATGCATGGGTCCCTTGGACGACCTATGATGGGTCGCCTCAGTTCCCTATGCTTCCCTCTCCAGAGCTTGCACCGATGGCTCCTCGTTCTGACCCATGACGACCCTCTGGTCCACGTGAGTGCGAGGAATTCGCTAACTTTACGCACCTAAATCCAAGGGAACTTAGTTCATGCAACAAAGAATACAACAGCTGACGGCCGAGCTACAGGCGCTCTCTGCACGCTCTGAGCAAGAGGTCGAAGATCTCCGCATCAAGTATATCAGTAAGAAGGGGCTCGTCTCTCAGCTCTTCGATGAGTTCAAGTCCGTCCCCAACGAAGAGAAGCGACAGGTAGGCCAACTGCTGAATGCACTCAAGACCTTAGCTACGGACAAGATCAACGAGCTACGTGCTTCGCTCTCCTCGGGTGGTGACTCATCCGAAGAGGGGATCGACTGGTCTCGTACGGCTTATCCTGTACCTCTGGGTACACGCCACCCGCTGACGATCGTCCAGCAGGAGATCTGCTCCATCTTCGCTCGTCTCGGCTTCTCTATCGCCGAAGGTCCTGAGATCGAGGATGACTGGCACGTCTTCTCATCGCTCAACTTCGCCGAAGACCATCCTGCACGTGATATGCAGGATACCTTCTTCGTGAAGAATGTCCCAGGTACGCTCCTTCGTACCCACACCTCCTCGGTGCAGACCCGCACGATGCTCGCCTCCGAGCCTCCTATCCGCATCATCTGCCCAGGGCGTGTCTATCGCAACGAGGCGATCTCCTACCGTGCACACTGCTTCTTCCATCAGGTAGAGGCTCTCTATGTGGATCAGAATGTGTCGTTCGCCGATCTGAAGCAGGTACTCCTCTACTTCGCTCAGGAGATGTTCGGCTCCGATACCAAGATCCGTCTGCGTCCCTCATACTTCCCCTTCACCGAGCCCTCTGCAGAGATGGATATCTCCTGTAATATCTGTGGCGGTAAGGGCTGTAACTTCTGTAAGCACACGGGCTGGGTAGAGATCCTCGGCTGTGGTATGGTCGACCCCAACGTCCTCGAGAATTGCGGGATCGATAGCCGTAAGTACAGCGGTTATGCCCTCGGTATGGGTGTAGAGCGCATCACGAACCTTAAGTACCGAGTCAGCGACCTGCGTCTCTTCTCGGAGAATGACGTTCGTTTCCTGGAGCAGTTCAAGGCTGCACACTAGTCCCTAAGATCGTGACTCGCAAGGAGCGCTATGAAGGGGTGATCGCATGGTTCGAGGAGCACATGCCTGTAGCCGAGACCGAGCTACACTATACTACTCCCTTCGAACTCCTCGTAGCCGTCATCCTCTCTGCTCAGTGCGCGGATAAGAGGGTCAACATGATCACCCCCCGTCTCTTCCGTCAGTACCCGACGGCAGAGATCATGGCACGAGCTGAGGTAGATGACGTCTTCGAGCTGATACGTAGTGTGAGCTACCCTCGCTCCAAGGCAGGCTACCTCCTCGCCACATCACAGAAGCTCGTCGAGGACCATCAGGGGGAAGTGCCCGAGGAGCGTGAAGCTCTGATGAAGCTCCCAGGTGTGGGGCGCAAGACGGCTAATGTCATTGCCTCGGTCATCTACCATCGTCCTACGATGGCGGTCGATACCCATGTCTTCCGTGTCTCCAATAGGATCGGACTCACGACCAACTCTAAGACTCCGCTCCAGACCGAACTGACCCTCCTCAAGTACATCCCTGAGGCCCTCGTGCCCAAGGCGCATCATTGGCTGATCCTCCATGGACGCTATGTATGCACCGCTCGCCGACCTCACTGCTCGGAGTGTGGCCTTAGACCCTACTGCCGGTACTATGCCCAGCAGGAGCGGAAGAAATCAAAGTCGAAAGAATAGATATGAAACGAAGAAAGCACCGGACAGGCCTATGGCTGGGTCTTGGTCTTGCCCTCATCGCTGGGGCACTCTTCCTCTCTGAGGCCTGTGCCAAGAAGGGTAAGGATGCCTCCGACAAGGCTCATCTCTCCATCGGTGTGATGCCCTCTGTCGACTATCTCCCGATAGCCATCGCAGAGCAACAGGGCTTCTTCTCTATGCCCATAGAGATCGTACGCTTTGCCTCTCCTATGGAGCGTGATGCAGCGCTCCAGACAGGGGCAGTAGATGCTTCGGTCACCGACTATATGGGGGCCATGCTCCTGCACTCCAAGGGGCTCGAGGTCTCCCTACCCATCGCCTGTCAGGGGAGCTTCCGTCTCGTCTTCGGGCGGGACAAGGACCTCGATCAGGTAGCTGACCTACGGGGCAAGCGTGTGGGGCTCTCATCGAATACCCTCATCGACTATGCTACGGAGCGTAGCCTGGTGGATGCTCACAGCAAGCCCTTTGCCTATACCCGTGTCGAGGTGCAGAAGATACCTATCCGTCTGGAGATGCTTCGCTCGGGAGAGCTGGATGCTGCCATCCTCCCCGAGCCCTTCGCTACCATCGGTGAGTCTAAGGGGCTAGTCGCTATCGACGTGTCTCGGGGACTGACGGTCGGGATCACGGGCCTCCTCTTCCAGCGCTCGGCACTGACCTCTAAGGAGAAGGCTGTCCGCTCCTTCGTCTCTGGCTACAACCAAGCTATTGACTACATGCAGTCCCATCCTCGCTCCGAGTGGGCGGGTGCTCTGGAGAAGCTCCTCGGAGTGCCTAAGGAGCTGGCCATGCGCATCCCTCTCCCCACCTACACTAAGGTAACTGCTCCTCAGGCGGAGGACCTTACCCCCATCCTTGAGTGGATGAAGGAGAAGGGCCTCGTCCCATCGACCTACACGGCTGAGGGGCTGATCACCGCCCTCCCAGCACAATAGACGGAGCGAAGCACTCCCTAGTGACGGATGACAGAGCCCCATCTCCTTCAGGTCTCACAGCTCACAGTAAGCTATACTCATCGGCGCCGATCTACCGAGGCGCTGGTGGGTATTACTTTTTCTATGGGGCGGGAGATCGTCACGATCACAGGACCTTCGGGGAGCGGTAAGTCTACGCTCCTACACTGCCTCTCGGGGATCGTCACCCCGACGAGTGGCCATCTCCTCCTCGATGATCTACCCATCAGCCCACGGATGCATCAGATCGCTCTTGTACCTCAGCAGTATGGGCTTTTCCCTTGGAAGAGGGTAGGGAGCAATATCCTTCTCCCCGCTGCTCTGGGTAAGCGGAGCGTCTCGCCCGAGCTTCAGCAGGAGATCCTAGAGACCTTGGGACTCCTCGACCTTCTGGATCGCTACCCCCATCAGCTCAGTGGAGGTCAGCGCCAGCGTGTCGCTCTCGCACGGGCCTTCATCATGCAGCCAGACCTACTGCTCCTTGACGAAGCTTTTTCGGCGCTCGATGTCGCTACGGCAGAGCGTTCGCGTCAGCTATTCCTAGAGCTCTGGGCTCGCTATCCCGTCCCGACCCTCTGTGTCACACACAGCCCTGAGGAGGCTACGACCCTCGCCCAGCGCACCCTGCTACTGGGGGGCACGCCAGGTACCCTCCTCGGAGACTATCGTGGTGCCTCGAGGCTGGATCTAGAGGCTAAGTTACGTACCCTTGATGAAGCCCTTTAGTCGTCACCTCATACAGCTTCTCCTCGGAGCGATCATCCTGCATGTTCTCTGGCTGGGAGGCTATTACTTGATCGCCTCCGAGGTACTTCCTGCCCCTTGGACGGTCTATGCACACCTCCTTCGGATGGATGGCTCTAGTCTGCTTACGCATGCCGTAGTGAGCCTACAGCGCATCGGGTGGGGGATCTTGATCGCTACGCTCCTTGCCTCGGTGATTGCTCTCGTGATGATGCTCTACCCTCGCATAGGGCGGGTGCTCTCTACCTTCATCTATTTCTCTTATCCGATCCCTAAGCTTGCCCTCCTCCCTGTGGTCATGCTCCTAGGTGGGCTGGGTGAGATCACTAAGGTCGTGATGATCGTACTCATCATCCTCTTCCAGCTCTCGGTATCCATGCGTGATGCCCTCCTCAGTATCCCTCGGGAGCACTTCGCCGTCACCCGTTCACTGGGGGCAGGGACGCTGGGTTTGCTATGCCATCTTCTCCTCCCTGCTGCCCTCCCTGCTGCTCTCTCAGCCCTACGTATCGCTATCGGTACGGCTATCTCGGTGCTCTTCGTCACGGAGACCTATGGCACGACTGAGGGGCTCGGCTACTATATCTCCGATGCTTGGATGCGTATCGACTATCTAGATATGTATGGGGGGATCGTCCTGCTCAGCTTGCTTGGGGTCGGGCTCTTCATCCTCATCGACTCGCTAGAGGCGCTACTCTGCCCTTGGGAGGCGGAGGAAGACTGAGTACTATACGCACCAGCCTATGTAATACGTTGTCCTATATAGAGAGCCTCCACCCTAAGGAGTGCTCCACAGCATCGTATCACCTCCTAAAGCAATCACTCTCGATGGTCAAACGATTATCTACCTTTTCTCTTCTCCTCATCCTCTCGCTCTTCTCTACCTCGACGGGCTTCGCTCAGAAGACTAAGCGTGCCTCCTCACCGAAGAGTAGCGTAGCACGAAAGCACACCTCTACTCCTGAGTCGACCATACGTAGTTTCTACACGGAGTATATCCGATCCTTTGACCGCATGTATGAACCCGAGCAGATGGATTCACTCATCCTGGCGCACGTCACCCCTGAGGCTAAGGCTAAGCTAGAGCGGGTACGTGCCATGACGGACCTTGATCCCATCCTCCGTGCTCAGGATGTCGACTCGGGGGCAGAGCATAGCCTCAAGATCCGTAGTCTAGGTCAAGACTGGTATCAGGTCTCCTTTGGGGAAGGGGAGGGCTATCAGGCGATCCCCCTCCATCTGAAGAAGGTAGGGACGAAGTACCTGATTGATTTCATCACGCCTCCCTGGCATGAGACAGCCTATGGCGATCGCCTCCTTGCTAATCCCTTCGCCTCCATTGATCGGGTGGATGAGTCCAGCCCTTCGGCCTTCGTTCTCTCCTTCTACAAGCGCTATATCTCTGCTTACCTAGCCATGAAGCCTACCCTCAAGGATGAACTGAAGACCCTACGTGATCGCTACTGCACCCCGCAGACGATCCAGCTCTACTACGACCGACTAGCCACGACCGGCGAGGTGGAGAGTGGCTACTTCGATGTCCTCATTGACAATACTGACTTCGACCCTACGTGGTGCTCTTCGCTCGTCGTCCGTCCGAGTGCTACCTCCGATCTGCTGGAAGTCCTCTATAATCCTAGTTCGAACGATCGCACCCTCCCTCGTAAGCTCCTAGTGCGTGCAGTACGCCTCTCTACCGGAGGCTATCGTCTGGACCTCCAGCCTTAGATAGAGCACACCCCAACGGCCTATCTCTGGGGTAATTATGCTATTTATGGCTATCTTTGTGCTACGATTACAGTAATAAGCCGAAGAAGATAATGAATAGTCGCCTCGCCGAGCAGATCTCCTACCTCCTCCTGCGCCACGAGTACGTGGTGGTCCCCCAGCTAGGTGGGTTCATCCGAGAGAAGCTCCCTGCCAACTATGATCCTACTAAGCGACTCGCCTATCCTCCCTCAGCAGAGCTCCACTTCAATCAGGCCCTTATCCATAGCGATGGCCTCTTAGAGGGGCGCTACGCTGAGCTACTTGGGCTCTCCCTCAGACGTGCTCGTCTCGTCCTGGAGGAGGAAGTGCGTCAGCTCCGACTGAGTCTGATCAAGCAGGGGCACTACGAGCTCTCAGGCATCGGCGAACTCTCCCTCTCTCAGGAGGGCCAGCTGAGCTTCGTGCCTAGCGCTCACGCTCTAGCTACCCAGTCGGCTTCTTACGGCTATGCCCCTCTCTCCCTCCCCGAACTTCCCTCTCAGCAGTCTCGCTCTAAGGGCGCACGTCGCTCCCGACCTGAGCGTGATGGGCGCTACATATCTCTGCGTCTCTCCAAGCGTGCCCTAGGCTATGCAGCGGTGGCTATCTTCACCATCCTAGCACTACTCCCTTGGGGCAATCGAGTAGAGACTACGGCGCACTATCAGGCGGGATTCACTCCCTCGATCGAGGCGGCACGTCAACTCTTTGGAGAGCAGGAAGTCGTCGCTGAGCCCCGTGCTGAGGAGCAGACCCAGGGTGGACTCAGCTGGTCTACGGAGCAGGATGGTCGCTACTACATCGTCCTCGCTACTGAGCGGACGGAGGAGCGTATACAGGGCTACCTCACTGAGGTGCGAGGTGCCTTCCCAGAGGCTCATCTCGTCGCTCTCCGCTCTCCTCATGGGCGCACGATCCGCCTATGCCTTACTTCCTTCCCCTCGTCAGCGGAGGCTTATGCCTACCTGAATACGCTAGTGAAGGAGCATCCCTCCTACCGCTCTTCGTGGGTCTTCCGCAATAGTTAGCCTAGGAGTTCTCCTAGATACCGAAGCGTCCATCCCATTGGAGCGACACCCCCTACATGACATCGTCACTGAGATCAAAGCCGAGGCCTACCGCCTCGGCTTCTCTGCTTGTGGGATAGCTGAAGCTAATGCTGTACCCGAGGAGATCATGCAGGAGTATGATCACTGGGTCGACACAGGCTATCATGGAGACATGGATTACCTCGCTCGCAATAGAGAGCTTCGCTCAGATCCTCGTCTCCTGCTCCCTGGGACGAAGTCGCTCATCCTCGTGGCGATGAACTACTACCCAGAGACGAAGCAAGATCCCGAGGCTCCACAGTTCGCTTACTACGCCTACGGGCGAGACTATCATAAGGTGGTCAAGAAGCGCCTCGATAGCCTCCTACACTACATGCGGGAGAAGCTAGGTCTTCAGGTCGAGGGGCGAGCCTTCTCCGACTCCGCTCCGATCATGGAGCGCTACTGGGCGGAGAAGGCTGGGCTAGGCTGGCGGGGGAAGAATAGCCTGCTGATCATCCCACGAGCGGGAAGCTACTTCTTCCTCGGCGAACTGCTGGTAGATATAGAGCTCCCCTACGATGCTCCGATGCGTAACCTCTGCGGGCGATGTGAGCGCTGTCAGCAGGCTTGTCCTACGGAGGCCTTCCTTGCTCCGGGGAAGTTGGACGCTCGGCGCTGCATCAGTTACCTGACCATTGAGCAGAAGGGTGAGATCCCCGAAGAGCTACGGGAGCGCATGGGTAGGCGGGTCTATGGCTGTGATGCCTGCCAGCAGTGCTGTCCATGGAATCGCTATGCTCGCCCGACGAAGGTCGCTGACTATACCCCTCGGGAGGCACTCCTTTCTCTCTCTCCAGAGCAACTTGAGCGCATGACCGAAGAGGAGTATCTAGCCCTCTTCGCTGGGACAGCTGTCAAGCGTGCGGGGCTCTCGGGGCTTCAGCGGACGATCCGAGATCTTCGGGCGAACTTCTCCACTCCCACTGCCCCCACCGATACCCCATCGGTGCGTCGCTTCGTTCGCCCTACCTCTCTCGACTCCACCGACCCTGCTGACTGACGACGTTTCCCTTCGATCTTCCGAAGGGGTGCAGTCTGGTATGCTCATTCTTTGAATTATCATGAGGGAGAGAACTTCCCCATACATGGGGTACCGGATAGACCCATGCATGGGTCACTCGACCGACCCATTCATGGGGTCCTCCGCCGACCCATGAATGGATACCTAAAGCATCGAATGTAGGGACAGGAAGGTATGCTCTAGTTATGCAGAGGCTCCTGATGAAAGAATACTCTTAGATCTTGTGTGCTTGACTCTATACGCTGGCTAGTCTACGACGAATAAGCTCGATATATTGCTCCTGCATCTCCTGGGGTAGGAAACTGTGTCGGATACAGATCTCCCATTTTGGAAGGATACGAAGGAAGCGGGCGAAGATATTGCTACACACTTTTTCATCCAGTCCTGAGGTGGTCATAGCTTCGAGGAAATGCTCTCGGGTGATTTTGCGCTTCTTACCACAGAGTGTTAGGGCGAGCTCTTCCGTATCCTCGGGAATAACAAGTGCTGTCGATAGGAGGTCGTAGGCGGGAGTCAGCTGGTATTCATTCCCAGTAGGGGCGTAGAGTGAATAATTCTTGAGGTGCATATCTGCATTACCTATCAGCCATGAGAAAAGAACCTGTTCCCAGTACTTGATTAGGTCGAGCTTGGGTATAGAGCTGTACCTAGAGATAAGCTTAGAGATCTGCTCGTACGATCCTTTGTATTTGTACTCCGTCAGACGCTCTGATAGCTGACACATATCTTCCATGGGGAGCTTCTCTCCCTGCTCTGTTCGGTCTATGCGACGAGTGATATAGCATAGCTCTCCATCACTAAATCGCATTAGTCCGTGAGGTACGGTCTCTATCTTAGCGGCCTCAGCTAGGTGCATCGACACATCTTCCAATTCGGGCAGATGGGGATAACGATCCGTCTGAGGCTTTAGGATGAATCGTCCCCACAGCCCAACGATGGTGAAACGCTTAGGAGAGTGACTCATCTGGTCGAAGTCAAGTGACAGCTTGGGCTGTACGCCTGTCACTGTGGTCTGTGATCGGACGACCTCATCGGCCAGCGCTTGTACCTCTCGACTGGTGTAAGGTAAGAGTGGAGCTTGGTTAGTCCCAAACAACTTACGACAGCACTTGGCGTGGTAATCTATTTCTCCATCCCCCAGCGGGGCATAGCAATAGAGGCATCTATGCTTCATCTTCGGTTGTGCTTAGAGGTTCGATACTCACGGCTCCGATACAGTCACGACAGCAAGCTAGTAGCAAAGCCATTCGATCTCGGCCATTGATCTTCCAATTGCGCTGAGCGATGTCTAGTAACCAGCCCTCAGGTATAAGTCCATCAAAGAAGGGATGAAGTGTATGGCTAAGGAAGGCTTCTTCTTGCAAGGGCATGGTGAGGCTTATCGGCTGAGCGTCTGGCAGGACGAGATAGTCTGGGTCGTAAACAAAGGAATAGCCTTCGTCACTCTCTGTGAGGAGGCCAGCCTTTGAGGTCTTCCAATAAACAACGGCTTGTTTCATACTTCATCTTCTTCTCGTGTCATCGGTACGGGGCCACACTCTGTACCGAAGAGTTCGAATACCTTATTGACCTTATCGAGGCGAAGTGTGGTCTTGCCTTGCTCGAGTTCACGTACGAAGCGCAGACCCACGCCTGTCTTCTCGGAGAGATCGACTTGCGTGAGTTTATACTTCTTGCGCATCTCCTTTACGTACTGCGCTATGATCGTCTTCGCTACCATTTTATATTAGTTTACTTTAGACGTTAGTCCCTAGATAGGTATCTGGGATACCGGTGATGAGCGTACGCTCTAGGGGCATCTATCCGCTCTGTTTCCTCGAGGCAGGTACCCGAGTGTAGTTGGTATAGGCAATCCCCCCTATGAGTCTATCGTATACCCTATCGGTGGTAAAGGTAGTGAATTAAGTTGTAACTATCCCTTTTCGGGTGTATTCTAGATGTTGTAAGCTGGTATTATACCCAATCGGGGCTCTATTATCTTCCTCCACGGCATCTGGTAGAGGTACGCCCAGATCCGAGGCTATGGTGTATGGATAGGACTTCATCTAGCGTCTTGGTGGTTCTCCTCTAAGTTCGTATCTAGGGTAGGGAAGGTACGCAGTGGGGATCAGTCGTGCATGGATGCTCTCTGCTCTCCTTCGTCTCAGTCTTCTATGGAGGACCTTAGCTGAGCTCGGCCTTATTTGTTGTAATTTTGCTCTCCATAGTAAATCAAGCAAGACAAGACTTTTGAACGAACATAATTCCCACCCTAAAGGGCTCTCCTTCGTCGTCATAGGGATGAACGATGAGAAGAGTCCGCTCTTCCCCGACGAAGTACGGAGGCTGATCTCCGAGCATCGCATCTTCTCGGGAGGCCGTCGCCATAGAGAGCTCGTCGGAGAGCTCCTACCCGAGGGAGCCGTCTGGATCGATATCGTCGTCCCGCTGAGCGATGTGTATGCGCAGTACCGGCACTATGATGAGCCCATCCTGGTCTTCGCCTCGGGCGACCCGCTCTTCTTCGGGTTCACGACGACTCTGATGCGTGAGTTCGAGGGAAGGGTAACGAAGACCTTCCCCTCCTTCAGTTCGCTACAGATGCTGGCGCACGCCCTTCGCTTGCCGTACCACGACATGCGTGTCGTCTCGCTGACGGGACGCCCTTGGCACGAGTTCGACCGAGCCTTGATTGAGCGGGCGCACAAGGTAGGGGTGCTGACGGATCGGAAGAATACGCCTGCCACCATCGCTAAGCGTATGCTCGACTACGGCTATACTGCCTATCGGATGCACATAGGGGTACTCCTCGGAGGTGAGCGGGAAGAGACCTATTCGCTCCCCCTCGAGGAAGTCGTCACTAAGGACTTTGCTCATCCCAACTGCCTGATCATCGAAGCAGTGGAGCCTCAGCCCTATGACGCTCCTATCGGGCTCAAGGAGCTGGACTTCTTCCCCCTGAATGGACGGGTGAATATGATCACAAAGATGCCTATTCGCCTCGTGAGCCTAAGCCTGCTGGAGCTGGAGCGCCGAAGGAGCTTCTGGGATGTCGGCTTCTGCACGGGCTCGGTCTCCATCGAGGCTAAGCT
>ERZ773059.730-NODE-730-length-17298-cov-3.886621_pt1 | contig 17298 bp, 17 predicted proteins | sample MGYA00580514_ERZ773059 | MGnify/ENA primary metagenome ERZ773059 (study PRJEB29015, sample SAMEA2737981) | human oral metagenome | biome: human oral; feature: human-associated habitat; material: dental | place: China | collected 2056 ...
TTTCGGCGCGTGCGAACTAGCCGCGCTTTGCGCGTCGTCGGACAAGCGCACGCTTTTTCCCGAAAAAAGGATGCTGCGTTCGGCTGGACGTAGGGGAGAGAGCGGCAGCATTAAACATTTGTGAAGCGTTAGGCAGCCTGAAAACGAGATGCGCAATGGAGTGGCGACGGCTCGTCGCCAAATAGAATGTTCAATACCGCTTGATTGGTTAGCAAAATGTCAGCGAGCCGCCAACGCTCCATGCAAAGGCAGCCTGAAAATCGGTTTACAACAGCAGCCTGAAAAAGGTAGCCTGAAACGTCGCTTTGCCTAGTTTCAGGCTGCCTTTGCTATAATCCGCCCACTTATTTCAACGCTAATTCTCATCATGCCCAGCATTCAATTTCTCCCCAGCCATCTTATCAACCAAATTGCCGCGGGCGAAGTGGTGGAACGCCCCGCCAACGCGCTCAAAGAAATCGTGGAAAACAGCCTAGACGCGGGCGCAACGCACATCAGCGTGGAAATCGCGGGCGGCGGCATCAAACTTTTGCGCGTGTGCGACAACGGCTGTGGCATGGAAGCGGACGATTTGCCGCTCGCGCTGTCGCGCCATGCTACCAGCAAAATCAAAAGTTTAGCCGATTTGGAACACGTTAAAAGCATGGGGTTTCGCGGCGAAGGGCTGGCGAGCATCGCATCCGTGTCGCGGCTCACACTCACCAGCCGCACCGCGCAAAACGCCCACGCGCACCAAATCCGCGCGGTGGATGGCACGTTGGGCGAGATTGCCGCCGCCGCGCACCCAGTCGGCACCACGATTGAAATCGCCGAGCTGTTTTTCAACACACCCGCGCGGCGCAAGTTTTTGAAATCCGAAAACACCGAATACGCGCATTGTGCCACGATGTTGGAGCGGCTGGCGTTGGCGAACCCTGCCGTGTCTTTTTCGTTAAAAAACAACGGTAAAACCGTGTTTGATTATCCCGCGCAAGCATTGGGCGAGCGCGTGGCGGCGATTGTGGGCGCGGCGTTTCAGGCTGCATCCTTGCCGATTGATTGCCACGCGGGCGAGATGGCGTTGCGCGGTTTTATCTCCAAGCCCACCTTTGCGCAGGGCAAAAGCGACAAGCAATTTTTCTTTGTAAACAACCGCTTTGTGCGCGATAAAGTGATGCTGCACGCGGTGAAACAGGCGTATCGCGATGTGTTGCACAACCAAATCACGCCTGCGTTTGTGTTGTTTTTGGATTTGCCGCCCGAGCAGGTGGATGTGAACGTGCATCCCACCAAAACCGAAATCCGTTTCCGCGACAGCCAAGCGGTGCATCAGATGATTTTTCACGCGCTAAACAAGGCGTTAGCCGAAACCCGCGCCGATGTAACCGAGAGTGTGAGCAATGCGGGCGCGATTTTGCAGCAGCGTTTTGCCACCGATGCACCGCGCCTTGATGCTGCGCCCGATGCCGCCGCCGATGCCGCCTTGTTTTCAGGCAGCCTGAAAACGGAAACGCCCGCTGCCCACGCCGTTGCAAATGGTTCAAGTGGTTCAAGCAGCCCCAAATCCGCGCCGATGCCGTATCAAGCCGCCGCCCGTGCGCCGCAACAACGCCCGCTGTCGCTCAACGAAAACCGCGCCGCGCTGCGCGCCTATGCCGAGCTTTACCGCGAGAATGACGATTTAGCCGCGGTTGCCCCCCGCGCCGAGCCCGCGCAGCCCAATAGGCAGCCTGAAAACGCTTATCCGCTGGGCTTTGCCATCGCGCAGCTTTTAGGCATTTATGTGTTGGCGCAGGCAGCGGACAGCTTGATTTTGGTGGATATGCACGCCGCCGCCGAGCGCGTGAACTACGAAAAAATGAAAGCGCAGCGCGATGCGGAAGGCAGCCTGAAAACGCAGATGCTGCTGATTCCCGTTGCCTTTGAAGCCACGCACAACGAGCTTGCTGCGCTCGCCGACCACGCCGCCGAGTTGGCACAATATGGCTTGGATTTGGCAGATTTGGGCAACGGGCAAATTGCCGTGCGCGCTGTGCCGCAGATGCTGGGCAAGGCAGACGTTGCCGCGCTGGCGCGGGATGTATTGCGCGAGTTGGCGGCGGTGGGCAGCAGCCAAACCATTGAAGCCAAAGAAAATCAGATTTTAAGCACCATGGCGTGCCACGGCTCCATCCGCGCGGGGCGACAATTAACCCTGCCCGAAATGAACGCGCTGCTGCGCGATATGGAAGCCACGCCGCGCAGCAACCAATGCAACCACGGGCGGCCCACTTGGGTGAAACTGACGCTAGCGGATTTGGATGGGCTGTTTTTGCGGGGGCAGTAGCGAGCGATTGAGGCAGCCTGAAAAAGGGGGAAAGCGGTTTGCGGCTGGGCGGGTGGGCTGAAACCTTTGCAGTAGGTCGGGCATTGATGCCCGACGTTTTTTTGTTGTCGGCGGTTGTCAGGCATCAATGCCCGACCTATTGGGTTTCAGGCTGCGCTGGCGGGGAGTAGAGTGTGAGCCGCAGGCACGCACGCGGTTTTGGGTGGAGAATGGCGTGGGCGGCAAAGCATGCGCCCCTTTTTGGATGATGCGAGTTGGGGAGATTGGGCGTTTGGCAAATCGTTTAGCTGCGCGGTTTAACCGTGCGCAAAAAGGCAGCCTGAAAACGTATTTTCCGTTTTCAGGCTGCCTCAATATTGAGGGCGGTTAGCGAATGCCTATTTCTCGTAATTTTTGTAGATTATCGCGGGCAAGTGCTTTGGGTTCAGTATTTTCTTCTGTATCAGGCTGCGCCAGTACTTTTTGCCACCACGCTTTGGCTTGTTGGTAATTTTTTGCCACGCCAAGACCATTGGCATACATTGCACCCAAATTGTTTTGCGCCTGAGCAACTCCCTGATTAGCAGCTTTTTGATACCACGCTAAGGCTTGTTGATAGTTCTGTGCTATGCCTTGCCCTTTTTCATACATTGCACCCAAATTGTGTTGCCCAGCAGCATCTCCGTGATTAGCAGCTTTTTGAAACCACGCCACCGCTTGCTTATCATTTTTCGCTACGCCTTGACCATCGCGATACATCAATCCTAAATTATTTTGCGCCTTAGCATCCCCCTGATTAGCCGCTTTTTGATACCACGCCATCGCTTGCTTATCATTTTTTGCCACGCCACGACCTTTTTCATACATTACACCTAAATTGAATTGCGCATCAGAATACCCCTGATTAGCCGCTTTTTGATACCACATCATTGCTTGTTGATAGTTCTGTGCCACGCCGCGACCTTTTTCATGCATCACACCCAAATTGAATTGTGCAGCAGCACTTCCTTGATTAGCCGCTTTTTGATACCACGCCATTGCTTGTTGATAACTCTGTACCACGCCTTGACCGTTGTTATACATCGCACCTAAATTATTTTGCGCCATAGCATCCCCTTGCTGTGCCAGCGGCTGCAATAGGTGAAACGCTTGCTTATAGTTGCCAGCGTTATAAGCTGCCATAGCTTGTTCAAATTGCGTTGTGTTATCTGCCCAAGCAGGCGTGGCGGTTGCTAGCAGCAATGCCGCCCATATTGCGCTCATTTGTGGTTTAAAAAATGGGTGCGTAAACATTTTGAAATCGCCTTTCTATAAAAATTGGGCGGCATCTGCCGTTGTGGGGTGAAAAAATGTGCTTGCTATTGGGCGCAGCAAAGTTTGTTTTCCAGCAATTCTCTCGCCATTTTGCGCAAAAAGGCAGCCTGAAACGGTGTTTTTCGTTTTCAGGCTGCCTTTTGTGTGATGGCGTGGGTAACGCGGTTTACACGCGCACTAACCAGTCGTATTTGTCTTCTGCCAAGCCAAATTGAATGTCGGTAACGGCTTTGCGGATGGCGGTGCCGTGTTCGGTGCTGGCTACGGGGATTTCTTTGTTGTCAATCACAAAGCTGGTAACGGGCGAAATTACGGCGGCGGTGCCTGTTAGGATGGCTTCCGCGCCTTGTTCCACGGCGGCTTTGAGCTCGGCTACGGTGAAGTTGCGCTCGCTGATGGTGTAGCCCATGTCTTTGGCGATGGTTAAAACCGAATCGCGGGTTACACCGTGCAAAAATTCGCTGGTGAGCGGTTTGGTGATGATTTCGTTGCCGTTAATCAGCGCGAAGTTGGAAGCGGCGGTTTCTTGCACGTCGCCATTGGGGCAGAACAGCACTTGGTTGGCGCCGTGTTCTTCTTTGGCTTTGAGCACCCATGCGAGAGCGGAGGCGTAGTTGCCACCGCATTTGATGCGCCCCATGTGTGGCGCGCAACGGGCGTGTTCGGTTTCCACCAACAGCTTCATGGGCGAACCGACTTTGAAATAATCGCCCACGGGGGAGGCGAGGATATAAAGCAGGGCATTGGCGGACGGGGTGGCGGCTTTGCCGATAACGGGGTCGGTGCCGATGAGCGTGGGGCGCAGATAGAGCGAGGCGGGGGCATCGGGGATGATGTCGCTGGCGCGGCGCACGAGTTCTATTAAGGCAGCCTGAAAAGCCTCGGTTTCGGGCACGGGCAAATGCAGCAGGCGTGCGCTTTGGCGCATACGGGCGATGTTCATATTGGGGCGGAATAGGTGGATGCTGTCGTCGGCGTGGCGAAAGGCTTTCAGCCCTTCAAAGCATTCGCTGCCGTAGTGCAGGCTATGCGCGGCGGGGGCGAGGGTAAATTCGCTGCTGGATTGCCAGCGGGTGGGCTGCCATGCGCCGTTTTCAAAGGCGAGAACGGGCATTTCGGGGTGGAATACGCTGCCGAATACGGCGGGGACTTCGCGTGCCATGTGGGTTCCTTTCGGGTTTGTGAACAGGGTTTGTTAAAAAGCGCAAAGATACTCTTTGGGTTGGGGCTTGGCAAGTTTCAGGCTGCCTTTGTTGATATAGCGCAGGCAGCCTGAAAAGAGTTTTGGGGGTGGATTGATGCAGCCTGAAAATCAGTCTTTCAAGCGCAATTCTGCCGAGCGGGCGTGCGCGGTTAAACTTTCGCCATGCGCCAACACGCTGGCGATTTTGCCGAGCGTTTGCGCGCCTTGTTCGGAAACTTGAATCAGGCTGCTGCGTTTTTGGAAGTCATACGTCCCAAGTGGCGAGGAGAACCGTGCGGTGCGGCTGGTGGGCAGCACATGGTTGGGGCCCGCGCAATAGTCGCCCAAACTTTCGCTGGTGTAGCGCCCCATAAAGATGGCGCCGGCGTGGCGGATTTTTTGCGCCCATGCGGCGGCGTTTTCCACGGAAAGTTCCAGATGCTCGGGCGCGATGTAGTTGGCAATGGCGCAGGCTTCGTCTAAATCTTTTGCCAAAATCATTGCGCCGCGATTGCCAAGGCTGGCTTCAATAATCGTGCGGCGCGGCATGGTGGGCATCAGGCGGTGCATGGCAGCCTGAACTTCGTCTAAATAATCTTGCGAGGTGGCGATTAAAATCGCTTGGGCGATTTCATCGTGCTCGGCTTGGCTGAACAAATCCATCGCCACCCAATCGGCAGGCGTGCTGCCATCGGCAATCACCAAAATTTCGCTCGGCCCCGCCACCATATCAATCCCCACCACGCCAAACACGCGGCGTTTGGCAGCGGCAACAAAGGCATTGCCTGGGCCTGTGATTTTGTCCACCTGCGGCACAGTTTGCGTGCCATACGCCAGCGCGGCAACGGCTTGTGCCCCGCCGATGGTGAACACTTTGGTTACGCCCGCGATATACGCCGCCGCCAGCACAATATCGTTGCGCTCGCCCTGCGGCGTGGGCACCACCATAATGATTTCGGGCACGCCCGCCACGTGCGCAGGCATGGCGTTCATAATCACGCTGCTGGGATACGCCGCCTTGCCGCCGGGAACGTAAATCCCCACGCGATCCAACGGCGTGATTTGCTGCCCCAGTAGCGTGCCATCGGCATCGGTGTAGTGCCACGATTCTTGTTTTTGGTGCTGATGGTAGCTTTGCACGCGCTCGGCAGCCGTTTGCAGCGCGGTTTGCACGTTTTCAGGCAGCCTGAAAAAGGCGGCTTTCAAATCGTCTTGCGAGAGGGTTAAATCCGCCATCGTTTGCGCTTGTGTGCCGTCAAAACGGTTGGTGTATGCAATCACCGCCGCGTCGCCGCGCCGTTGCACATCGGCGCAAATATCGGCAACGATTTGGTCAATTTTGGGGTCTTGCGCGGTTTCAAAAGCAAGCAGCGCTTGCAATTCTTGCTGAAATTGGGGCGATTGAGTGGAGAGGCGTTTCATGATGCGTTCCTTTGCGAGCGGAGAAAAGGCTGAGGCAGCCTGAAAATAGTGAATACAGGTTCTAAGACGAATGGGATTGTACCAGCGATAGCATCAGGCAGCCTGAAAACGCAGTTTGGAATACACAGTTGGGCTTGACGAAAATGCCCCAATAGCGTTTTCAGGCTGCCTCCAAGCCAGAACATCCCTATCTAACCATTTGCGAACAGGCTTAACTTGTTTTAACATTCCGCCTCCCATTACCCAACCATAAAAAGGAACACCTCATGAGCAAAACCCTCCCCTTGCACGCCGACACCGTGGGCAGCTATCTGCGCACCGCCGCGCTCAAACAAGCCCGCGCCGACTTCGCCGCAGGCAAAATCAGCCGCGACGCGCTCACCCAAATAGAAGACCAAGAAATCGCCAAACTGGTGCAAGACCAGCTTAACGCAGGCATCCAAGTCATCACCGATGGCGAATTTCGCCGCTCGTGGTGGCACATTGATTTTCTGGAAAACCTAAACGGCATAGAAGGCTTTATCCCCGAGCAAGCCTATGCGTTTAAAAACACCGAAGTTCGCAAATACAACACGCGCTGCTGCGGCAAAGTGTCATGGAACGAAAACCACCCCTTTATCCAGCATTATCAATCGCTGGCCAAAATTGTCGGCGAGCGCGGTATTGTTAAATACACCATCCCCAGCCCCAACCAGCTGATGTATCCGTTTATTTGGGACACAGGCGTGTACGAGAGCAAGCAAGCCTTTGCCGAAGACGTGCGCCAAGCCTATAAAGATGCCATCCGCGCGTTTTACAACGCAGGCTGCCGCTATTTGCAAATCGACGATGTGTACTGGGGCACGCTGTGCAACAACTACGGCAAGGAAGACTTTGATTTTGAAGGCAGCAAAAAAACCGCGCTGGAAAACATCCAAGCCATCTTGGCAGACAAACCCGCCGACATGACCATCACCACCCACGTTTGCCGCGGCAACTACAAATCATCCTACCTATTAAGCGGCGCATACGACCCCGTTGCCCCCGAATTATTCGGACAAACCGCCTACGACGGCTATTTCTTGGAATACGACACCGACCGCGCAGGCGGCTTTGAGCCGCTCAAATACTTCAACGACAACCCACACAAAGGACGCATCGTGCTGGGCTTGATTACATCCAAATTCCCCGAGCTGGAAGACAAAGCTGCCGTCAAAGCACGCATCGCCGAAGCGGCAAAAATCGTGCCATTGGAACAACTGGCGCTGTCGCCGCAATGCGGTTTCGCTTCCACCGAAGAGGGCAATATCATGACCGAAGCGCAGCAATGGGCGAAAGTGAAGCTGGTGGAAGAAATCGCCGCCGAGGTTTGGGGCGAGGATTAATCGTTGTTTGAATGGGAAACAGCCGTTTGCAATAAACAAACGGCTGTTTTGTGTTTTTCAGGCTGCCTTGGTTGTTTGAGGCAGCCTGAAAATTAGGATGGGGCAAAATGGTCAAACCCTGCGCGGGGCAGATGGATTTCGTTGCCTTGGGCGTTGAGGATTTTCAGGCTGCCTGAATGGTTGATTTTGCCGATGCGGTGCACAGGGGTTTGCGCGGTTTGGGCGGCAGCCTGAATTTGGCAGCGATTTTCTGGCGGGGCAGTGAAGAGCAGTTCGTAGTCGTCGCCGCCTGCAAGGGTGAGCTCGTGCACGATGTGTTCAGGCAGGGCTTGGCGCAGCTCGGGCAGGGTGGGGATGGCGTGGGCGTGGATTTCTGCGCCTGCGTTTGATGCGGCGAGGATGTGTCCGAGGTCTTGGGCGAGCCCGTCGGAGATGTCTTGGGCGGCGGTGGCGAGGGGGAGAATGGCTTGCCCGAGGGCGACGCGCGGGGTGGGGCGCAGGCGGGCAGCTTCGCATGGGGCGAACAGGTGTTCGGGCAGCTTGATGTTGCCCCAGATGTGATGCAGGGCGGTGGCTGCCGATCCGATTTGTCCTGATACCCAGATGTCGTCGCCGTGTTGTGCGCCGCTGCGGCGCAGGGCTTTGCCTGCGGGGAGTTCGCCTGTGATGGCGACGTTGAAGGCTAAATTGCCTCGGGTGGTGTCGCCGCCGATAAGGGTGATGCCGTATTGGCGCAGGATGGCAAATAGGCAGCCTGAAAAGGCTTGCAGCCACGCCTCGTTCAGCTCGGGCAGGGCGGCGCTGAGTAATACCCAGCGCGGTTGCCCGCCCATAGCGGCGATGTCGGAAATGTTGGTGGCGAGGATTTTGTGAGCGATGGCTTCGGGCGGGTCGTGCGGGAAAAAGTGGCGACCTGCGAGCAGCATATCGCTGCTGAAACAGAGATCAAACCCTGCGCGGGGGCGGATGATGGCGGCATCGTCGCCTATGCCGAGCAGCAGGTCGGGGTCGGATGGCTGGGAGCGGGCGAGGTGGCGGCGGATGAAGCTAAATTCGGTAAGCGGGGGGTTGGGCATTTTCAGGCTGCTTTGGTGTGGGATGGGTTGGTTGGGGGTATTTCAGGCTGCCTTTGGGGCGGGCAGCTTGTGTTGGGGCTTGAATGCAAGCGATGCGATTATACGTTGCACTATGGGGCAAAGGCAGCCTGAAAGTGGGGCAGAGCATTTCAGGCTGCCTTTGCGCTTGGATTATTTTTTGCCAGAGCAGGCGTTTCGCCGCCTACCACGAGCAGGGGCAAGCCCCTGCACCCCGCCGTAGTTCAACCATTTGCAGCTTTATCTTGCCCAAGCTAAAAGGCAGCCTGAAAACGATACGCTACTCGTTTTCAGGCTGCCTGATATGTGTCGTTTTATGGGGCAAATGCAGTTGCGCCCACAATGCCAAACTAATATTTCTTGTTTAGCTCTCTAAGTCTTTTAGCTCGTTCTGCTCGTTTTTCTTTTGATTTATCACATTTGTCTTGGCTGGGATTATCTAGGCAACTCTCCGAATGGCAGGCAGCCAAACCAAAAATAAGACAAAAAATCAAAGGGCGGATAGAGTATGCCGTTGATAAACTGCCCAATGTTTTACGAATAAAATCCATGTTGGTCTCCCAAGTGTTAAAATTCGTAATTGTAGATTTCGTGGCACAGCCGAACCAGCCACCCACAGCGCAAAAAACAGCCCGATTGTGGGGGCATTTAACCAAGTAAGGAGCATTGATGAACGTAAACGAAAAAATCCGTATGCTGCGCGAGCTAAACCATTGGTCGCAGGAGGAAATGGCGGAACGGCTGGGGATGTCGCACAACGGTTATGCCAAGATTGAGCGCGGCGAAACCAAGCTCTATTTGGAAAAACTAAACCAGATTGCCCAAGTTTTTAATATTGACCTTTCGGAATTGGTTGCCAACCACGATAAAAGCATTTTTTTCTTTTTGCATGGCACGTGCAATCAAGCCGTTAATTATTACGGCAGTGGCGATAACGATGAAATAGCTGAAATTGAAAAACTGAAACTGATTATCGGGCATAAAGATGAGCTTATCGCGCAAAAAGATAAAGAATTAGCGGCGCAGCAAGAAATTATTGCATTGTTGAAACAGCAAATAAACAAATAGTGGTCAATCCTTAATCAAAAGGCAGCCTGAAAACGGTATTTCCCATTTTCAGGCTGCCTTTGGTTTGCATAGCGGTTGCAAAATGCGTTATTTCACACGCCGCACGGGAGTATAAAAATCATCGGGCGCGGCTTCCAGTTTCAACGCTTCGTTGGGCGTGATTTGGATAAACGCGGTGAAGCCGTCCGCGCAGCTTAACGATAAACCAATCCGCAGGTATTTTTTGTTGGGGCTGATTTTTTTCAGCATATTTCGCAAGGGGCGGGCGTAGGCTTCGTCTCCTGCATCGTCTGCTATGCTGGCGCGAATGCTTTGCGCGAGTTCTTTGCCGTTTATCCAGTCGGCTTGGTGTGCATAGCCGTTTTTCTTGTTGCGGCAGTTGGGCGCGACTTGGGCAAATGCTTCAAAGCCGTGTTTGCCAATCACAAAGCGTTCTGCGCCTGCGGGGGTGTCTTGTTCCCATGTTCCGTAGCTTTGGCGGTAGGGATTACCTTCGGCGTGGGTGGCGGTGGCGAGTATTAGGGAAACGGCTAGAACGGCGGTTTTCAAGGATTTCATGGGGATTCCTTTTTACGTTGGGGGTCGGATTTCAGGCTGCCTTTATGGGCAGGGCAGCCTGCGTTTGGGTTGGAATGCAAGCGGTGTGATTATACGTTGCGCCAAATGCAAAGGCAGCCTGAAAAGCCCAATTCCGCTTTTCAGGCTGCCTATTTGCTATCCGGCTTACTCCGTTCTACGCCATTTTCGCCATTTCCGCTTCCACCCAAGCCATGGTTTCGCCAAAGGCGGGGCGGGCGGTGTGGCGGGCGATGTAGGCATCAAACACATCGCAGGCGATGCCTTCCACGGGTTTCACACGGGTGAACTGCACCAGCAGCATGGTGTAGTAGAGGTCCAGCGCGGAAAATTGGTTGCCGACGATAAAGTCGTGCCGCGCCAGATGGTCGCGCAACACACCGAAGGCGGTATCCAAATCGCCGTAGCCGATGCTTTTGCGCCGTTCGGCATTGCTGGAGATTTGGTTGAGACGGTCAAACGCGGCGTATTCCAAATTGATGGCGAAGCAGAGCCAGCGGTAGTATTCGCCGCGCGCCAAGCTGCCTGCGGCGGGAATCAGATTGCGTTCGGGGAACTGCTCGGCAAGAAAGGTGAGGATGGCGGCGGCTTCGGTGATAACTGCATCGCCTGCTTTGAGTGCGGGCACTTTGCCCATCGGGTTGATGGCGAGGTAATCGGCGGATTTGACGGTGAGGTGGTCGGAGGATTGGGTGGTGTCGTTGAAGGACAGCAGCACGGTGTCAAAGGTTGCGCCGCATTCTTTGAGCATCCATACCACGCTCATGCCGCGCGATTTGGGGACGGTGTAAAGGGTGAGATTTTTCATGGTGTTGCCTTTCTTGGTTGGTGGAAAAGCGTGATGATACACGAGGCGGGTGTCAGAATGTGTCAGCAGCGTTTGGGTTGGTTCTGCGTTTGGGTGTTTTCAGGCTGCCCATAGCCCGCAGGCAGCCTGAAACGCTATTGCCCGTTTCAGGCTGCCTGCGCTACCATTCTGGCAGCCTGAAAACAGGCGAAGCCAAAACGGCATTGGGAACATGTTTTCAGGCTGCCCCCCGCAGGGAGCCATCATGACCGCCATCATGACCGCCATCCACCTCTACCACCCGCTCAACATCCTCAAACCCTTCGGCGAAAACATCTGGATTGCCGACGGCGGCGAAATCCGCATGGCGTTTCCGCTCGGCGTCAAAATCCCGTTCAGCACGCGCATGACCGTGGTGCGGCTTTCAGATGGCGGTTTGTGGTGCCATTCGCCCGTCGCCCCCGCGCCCGAATTGTTCGCGCAAATCGACGCGCTGGGCGACGTGCGCCATTTGGTGTCGCCCAACAAAATCCACTACGCCCACATCGCGGCGTGGAAAGCGCGCTACCCGCAGGCTACGGCGTGGGCAAGCACGGGCGTGCGCGAACGGGCGGCGGCGCAGGGCATCCCCGTGGCGTTTGATGCCGATTTGGGCGATACCGCGCCCGGCGCATGGGCAAACGATTTGGCGCAGATGCCGTTTGCCGGCAGCCGCGTGATGACCGAAACCGTGTTTTTCCACCGCGCCGGCCGCACGCTGATTCTGACCGACCTAATTGAAAACTTTGAAACCTCGCAGTTCCCCAGCCGCTTTTGGGCAGGCGTGATGAAGCTGGCAGGCATCGCCGACCCCGACGGCAAAACCCCCGCCGACTGGCGCGCCACGTTTAAAGACAAAGCCGCCGCCCGCGCCAGCCTCGCGCAGATGCTGGCATGGCAGCCTGAAAAAATTATTCTGGCGCACGGGCGCTGTTACGAGCGCGACGCCGTCGCCGAATTGAAACGCGCGTTCCGTTGGCTGGACTAGGCGGCAGAGGCAGCCTGAAACCCCGCACAGCACGTTTCGGCGCAGCCCAAACGGCACAACCCGTTTTCAGGCTGCCCCGTCTCCACTCCTTTCTTTTCATTGCGAGCCATCACCATGCAACCCACCATCCTTCCCGCCCAAATCCCCGCCCCCGTCGCCGCCTCGCTGCGCCAACTCGGCGCAGTCATCAATCCGCTCGCCACCGAGCCGCTGTATGCCCCGCTGCACCCGCGCGAGCCCTACGATAACGCCACCGTTGCCCGCGACCAAGCCTTCGGCAGCCACCCGCTGCAACGCCTGGACGTTTTCGCCCCCGCACCGCCCGCCGCCGCACCGCGCCCCATCCTGCTGTTTGTGCACGGCGGCGGCTTTGTGCGTGGCGACAAGCGCGGCGCAGGCAGCCCGTTTTACGACAACATCATGCTGTGGGCGGCAGGCAGCGGGCTGCTCGGCATCAACATCAATTACCGCCTGGCCCCCGAGCACCCCTGGCCCGCCGCGCAGCAAGACATCGCCGCCGCCCTGCTGTGGGCGCAGAGCCACGCCGCAGAATATGGCGGCGACCCGCAGCGCATCATCCTGTGCGGGCATTCCGCCGGCGCGGCGCACATCGCCCAATACCTCGCCCACCCCACGCTGCGGCTGGGCAACGACGGCGTGCGCGGCGCAATACTGGTGTCCGGCATTTACGATACCGTCGCGTTTGGCGACAGCCCCGCCCGCCAAGCCTACTTCGGCAGCGACCGCGCCCAAATCGCCGCCCGCTCCGCCCAAGCAGGGCTGCTGCAATGCGGCGTGCCGCTGCTGATTGCCGCCGCCGAGCTGGATCCGCCCGAGTTCCGCCAACAAGCCGAGCGGCTCGGCGTGCCGCACTATCTGCTGGCTGGTCACAGCCATATTTCGGAAATCTTGGCTGTCAATACGGGCGACACCACCTTGTCCGGCCTGATGCAGGCGTTTGCCGCCCAACACGCTTGACCGCGCCAGCCGTTTTTCAGGCTGCCTGAATCCGCACCGGCCAAAGGCAGCCTGAAAGAGCCACACCGTTTTCAGGCAGCCTGAAAACAGTGATTGCCAACACCCAAGCATCGGAAAGAACAACCATGAACCCCAACCTCGCCCCCTTGCTCCGCCCCGACCTCAACCCCGCCGATTTGGCCGGCGACAACGGCAAATACAACAAGCTCTACGACCGCCTCGCCCCGCTGTACAACCTCGGCGAATGGCTCGCGCGGCTCAAATACGGCGGCGGCATCGCCAAAATGCGCCGCGAAATGATGCGCCTGCTTGACTGGCAAAACGGCGCAAGCGTGCTGTATGTCTCCGTCGGCACGGGCACCGATTTCCGCTATTTCCCCGATACGGTAAACGCAGGCAGCCTGAAAATCGTCGGCGCAGATTTGTCGCTCGGCATGTTGCGCCGCGCGCAGAAAAACTGGCAGCGGCGGCTCAATCTCTCGCTCGTGCATTGCGCCGCCGAAGATTTGCCCTTTGCCGACAACAGCTTTGACATCGTGTTTCATGTGGGCGGCATCAATTTCTTTTCCAACAAACCCCGCGCCCTCGCCGAAATGCTGCGCGTCGCCAAACCGCGCACCAAGCTGATGGTCGCCGACGAAACGCAGGATTTGGTGGAGCAGCAATACCAAAAAAGCGCGTTCACCCAAGCCGCCTATCAGAACGCGCGGGTGGACGTTTCCGCCATAGAAAACGCCCTGCCCGCCAACGCCGCCGAACGGCAGACGCATATCTTGTGGGACGGACGGTTTTACGCGCTGACGTTTGTGAAGGCAGGCTGAAACCTTTGTAAAACCAAGTAGGTCGGGCATTGATGCCCGACGTTTTTAGTTGTGCTGTATGCAGATAAATAGCCAGAATTTGTCGGGCATCAATGCCCGACCTACACACTGAACCCGCGCCAGCCAAGGCAGCCTGCCTAGCGAAGCTAAAACGCTTGCGCGTAAAAAAACGCCGCTGTGATTATTTTGCAGCGGCGTTTGGCATTTGGGCTTTGCAACAGCGCGGAAATGCGTTTGATTGGATTGCCGTTTTGGATTTTCAGGCTGCCAAAACCACATATCGTCCCGCCCATTCCGCCGCCAATACGCCGTCCGAAAAACCGCTCACCGCCAAATTGATTTTGCCTTTGCCGCGCCGAGCCAGCATTTCGCGGCAATGCGCCCATTCGGCGGCATCAGGGCTGCGGACGGACAGCAGCAAATCGCCGTGCGCGGGCGCGGTGTAGCGGATTTCGCTGCTTTGGATGACGATGTTGCCCGCTGCTTCGGGGCAGTTCAGATGCACCAGCGCCCAGCCGCACACGGTCGCGCCCAGCGCGGTGCTGCCGCCGAACACGGTGTTTTTGTGGTTGCGGTTGGGCGCGTGCGGCATCAAAAGCGCCACGCCGTCTGCGCCGCAGGAAACGACGCGGATGTGCAGCGCGGCAGTGGCGGGGATGCAGCGGTGGAGGAAGTCTTGCAGTTGTTGCGCGGTCATGGGGTGTCCTTGTTTGACGGGGTTTGAGGCAGCCTGAAAAGGGAAAATGAAAAATCTGCCTGAACCAGTATTCAGGCGGCGGTTTTATTTCCCCGCAAACTCGGGCAGGTTCGCCGCAATCGGCTTGGACGCGAACTCGCGGATGTCGTATTGCGCGTGGTTCGGGTAATAACAGTCTTCTGCCAAAATTGTTTGCAGGGCTTCGCGGCTTTCGGCTTGGGCGAAAATCATGCCCTGATGCGCTTGGGTATCGGTAAACGGTGCGGTGAGCAGAAAGGTGCCTGTGGCAAAGTGTTTTTTGAACCACTCGGCGTGTTTGGGGAACAGGGTTTCGTGTTGTTCGGCGGATAGGTCGGGATTGACGGTGATGGTGATAAGATACATTTTTCGGTTTCCTATAAATGGGTTGGGCGGAGCGGCAGCCTGAAAACGCATTTTCTGTTTCAGGCTGCCAATTCTTTCAGCTTGGCGACCAAACGCGCGCCGTGGTTTTCAGCCAGCTCGCGTTGCGCGTTGATTTTGGCTTCGTCGTCGCGGGCGGAGTAGCTCACGCCGTTGGTGTACACCGCGCCCTGGTAATCCAGATTGCACAGCGCGGCGGTGGTGGCAAACTGCGGCAGGTAGTCTTCCACCGTATGCCCGAACGCGCCGTCTTTCTGATACGCGGTGGCAGGCGCGCCGGTGGTGAACGAAAGCAGCAGCTTTTTGCCGCCCAAGCGCCCTTTGCTGCCGTGCGAGAAGCCGTGCAGGAACACTTTGTCCAGCCACAGTTTCATCAGCCCGGGCAGGGCATACCATGAAAACGGAAATTGGAACACGATGATGTCGGCTGCGAGCAGGGCGGATTGTTCGGCCTCGATGTCAAATTGGTAATCGGGATACAGCGCGTCCAAGCGGCGGATTTCGGCTTCGGGCAGCTCGCGCTCAACGTGCGCCAGAATGGCGGTGTTGGCAACGGAGGCGGATAAATCGGGGTGTCCTGAAATGATGAGGATGCGGGACATTTTGGGCTTCTTGGGTTGGGGTGAACAGATGGGCGGATGATACGGGCAAACGGGCGCGGGATAAATGGGCGGCGGGTTGAAAGTGTGTTGATTGGGCGTTGAGAAAGGCAGCCTGAAAAGCAATAACGGTTTTCAGACTGCCTTTGCAAAATCCTCAAACAACGTTGGCTGTACTTCGTTTGATATGGGTGATGGGATTGCCCTTTCGCTTTATCGCGGCGGGCGACTTACTTTCTTTGCTTCGCCAAAGATAAGAACCTGCATTCGCCATCTGCACGATGGGGAGAGGGCAGCAGTATATCAACCAGCCGTGAAGCATTAGGCAGCCTGAAAGCGGGATTTTGTTTTTCAGGCTGCCTTTGCTTTGGATTTAAACGCTGATATGGCTGTTGCGCGGTTTGAGGCAGCCTGAAAACGAGTTCGCGGGCTTCTGCGCAGCCAAAACGGGAAAACGGGTTTAGCTTCGCAACGCCGCTACGCTTTTCAGACGGCCTTTTGCGCTTTACCCCGCAAAGGTTTCATCGGCAAAGCGGGTTAAGTCTTGGCGGATTTGCGCGAGGATTTCGGAGGGCGGCGCGTCCCACAGCAGTTGCGCGAGGCGGTCGATGCGGTTGAGAGCGGCAAGGGCGGCGGCGATGTCGGTTCGGCTGTCCACGCGCCCGCTGATTTTGACGGCGCCGAGTATGGTGGCGAGGGTGGCGCGGTCGTGGGCGAGGAGGTAGTGCACGCCTTGCAAGCCATCGGTTTCTTGCTGGGCTTGGGCTTTCAAATCGGCATCGCTTTGACCTGCAATGGGCGGCAGGCAGGGGAAGCCCCATTCGCCTTCAATCACATGGCGGATAAAGTCTTGCAGCACGGGGCGGGCTTTGCGGAAGGCTTCTTGCAGGCTGCACAAGGTGTCTGCGCCGTCGTCGCTGCCGAAGGCGGTTTCTTCGTCGCATTCGCTGTAATAGACGGCTTCGTCGGCGAAGTATCGGTGGAACACGGGGTGGCTGGTGAGCGGGTTGAGCCCGTATTCTTCGTCGTCAAAATAGAGATGGCCGGCGGGCAGCTCGGCGGGGGCGTAGCCTTTTTTCTGCTTGGCGGCGGCGAGTTTGGCGGCTTGTTTTTCGCATGCTTCGGGGCTGTCAAATTCTTTGATTTCGTAACGCCCGTTGGTGCCGTATTTGCCGTAGTTCACGGCGAATTGGTTGGCTAGGGTTTCGATGTGCCAGAATTTGTCGGATTTTGCGTCGGTGTAGCGGAGGGTTTGCTGCATGGGGTTGCTCCTTGCGGGGATGGAAAAAGGGCTTTCAGGCTGCCTGAAAGGGGGATTTTAGCGGAGGTGGGGATTCTTTTGTAAAATTGGGTAAGAATAATAGAGAAAGGCAGCCTGAAAATGGAAATAAAGCTGCCCCGCGATAAATTTGACCTGAATGCTGTTGCCGCGCTGGCGCGCGCCGATGTGCCCACGTTGCGCCCGTTGCTGCCCTAGCTGCTGGCGTGGCTGCAAGATGCCAACTGGCCGATTGCCGCGCCGCTGGCAGACGTTTTGCGCCCGCATCAGCAGGCGTTTGATGCGGAGTTGGCGGCGGTGTTGCGCGGCGAGGATGCGGTTTGGAAAGTGTCGCTGCTGGCGGGCTTGTTGGATTATCGCGCGGGGGCGGAGACGGTGCGGGCGGCGGAGCGGATTGCGGCTT
>ERZ773059.735-NODE-735-length-17266-cov-6.190460_pt1 | contig 17266 bp, 16 predicted proteins | sample MGYA00580514_ERZ773059 | MGnify/ENA primary metagenome ERZ773059 (study PRJEB29015, sample SAMEA2737981) | human oral metagenome | biome: human oral; feature: human-associated habitat; material: dental | place: China | collected 2056 ...
CGGCGGGGAATGTTGCGGCGAGGATATCCATGTTGGTCATACCATCTTTCAGACGGCCTTCGACGTTGGAAACGATGTGCATTACATGGGAGTATTTTTCAATCACCATTTTGTCGGTGACTTTGACTTCGCCGGTTTTACTGATGCGGCCGACGTCGTTGCGTCCTAAGTCAATCAACATGACGTGTTCGGCAATCTCTTTGGCATCGCTCAGCAGGTCTTGCTCGTTGGCAAGGTCTTCGGCTGGTGTTTTACCGCGCAGGCGTGTGCCGGCGATAGGGCGGACGATGACATCGTCGCGTTCGCGGCGGACGAGGATTTCGGGCGAAGAGCCGACAATATGGAAATCGCCGAAATCGTAGTAGAACATATATGGCGATGGGTTCAGCGTACGCAGGGCGCGGTAGAGGGCAAGCGGATTGTCGGTAAATTCCATGCTCATGCGTTGGCTGGGTACAACCTGCATACAGTCGCCTGCAAAGATGTAGTCTTTGATTTTGTTGACGCAGGCTTTGAAAGGTTCTTCTCCAAATTCGCTGACTGCTTGCGTCTGCTTGCTGCCGAGGGAAAGCGGGATGGCACAACTTTGGCGTAACTGGGTACGGATGTCTTCAAGACGTTCGCGCGCGCGTTCATAGCCGTTGGCTTGAGACGGATCGGCATAAACAATCAGGTAGATTTTGCCGCTTAGGTTATCCACTACGGCAAGCTCTTGCGAGAGCATCAGAAGGATGTCGGGCGTACCGAGGGGATCGGCTTTGACCGTATGTTTCAGACGGTGGGCAAAATGTTCGAAATTGTAGATGGTTTCATAACCGAAGTAGCCGACCAGGCCGCCGGTAAAGCGCGGCAGGCTTGGGATTTCGGGCGTTTTGAAGCGGTTGTGGAAGGCTTCGATAAAGGGCAGCGGATTGCCGTCGTGTTGTTCAACGATTTCGCCGTTTTGGTAAACATCGACGTGTTTGCCACTGACTTTGAGATAGTGGCTGCAAGGCAGGCCGATAAAGGAATAACGGCCGAAACGTTCGCCGCCGACAACGGATTCGAGCAGGTAAGTGAAAGGCTTGTTGGCGAGTTTGAGGTAGATTGAGAGCGGTGTGTCCAAGTCGGCAAGCAGCTCTTGAACGAGTGGAATGCGGTTGTAACCTTGTGCGGCTTGGGCTTGGTATTCTTGTTTGCTGATCATCTTGATAAGTCTTTCAGACGGCCTGTTTTAGGGTGTTAAATCGTGTGAAGAGTATAGCATTTTATTGGGATTGTTGACAGTCTGAGCGTTATGTCAGATATGGAAAACGCCGTCTGAAAAAGACGGCGCGAGGTATCAGGCAAGGGTGTTGGAGATTTTGTTTTTCCGGCTTCGTTTCCACTTGAAGAGATAAGCGGCAACAACAGGAATCAGGGCGATAATGGATTTGAATGTCCAGCCTGAATACCATGTGCCTTCGGGAACGTCGCTTGCAAGCCAAGTGAAGTACGGCCACCAGCAGGCAACCAGGCTGCCGAGGAACAGCGGCCAAATATGACGGCTTAAGTTACGTTGCCATAAAAGGAAACAGATGGCTGCCCAAACGAAAGTCAGTACGGTAATCAGGAGAATGGTGTAGGCATCTGAAATCAGGATAGCGGCAAAGTAGTAGCTGAGTGCGACCCATAATAGGGCAAGTATCAAGACGATGATTTCTTCCGGGCGTTTAAACATGATTTCTCTCTTTCGTAAGACTGGCAATGCGTTAATACTATACCCTAAACAAGAAGCGATGATAAGAGTCTTTCAGACGGCCTTGTAGCCGGGTTTGCTATAATGAGTGCAATCAATTTTTTGGAAAGGACAAACCATGACGGCAAACTTTCAAGAAACGCTGAAGGCTTTGGGCAAACAGGCGAAAAAGGAAGCCGCGGAGCGGGAAGCCGAAGCGAAGGCTAAAAAGCAGGTAGAGGATGTGGATTTCAGCAAGGCGGTTGGTAAGGTTACGCCGTTGAAAAATGCGGGTAACTATTATGAACAGCCCCGTGATAAATCACCTATCAAGCCGCGACCTAAAGAAATGGCGACTTTGGAGCAGGAAGATTATTTTTATGTGGGCAGCGGCGGCTGGGAAGAGCCGCCGGCTTCGTTCAGTAAAAACGGGCAGGGTAAAAATGATTTGATGCGTTTGCGAAATGGCCATTATCCTGTTGTGGCTGATGTGGATTTGCACGGCTATACGCAGGAAGAAGCGCAGCAGGTATTGAACGAATTTATTGAGTTTACGAAAAAACGTGGCGTTTGCGGCGAGATTGTCCACGGCAGCGGCTTGGGTTCCGCAGGCTATAAACCGGTTTTGAAAAATATGACGCGCCGCTGGTTGATGCAGCATCCTGATGTGTTGGCTTATGTCGAGCCCCGACAAGGCAATGATGGCGCAGTCAGGATCTTGTTGAAACGCCAACGCCGAGACGATGATTGGAAACAGTAAAATAAAAAAAGCAGTGTCGATAAAATGACACTGCTTTTTTATGTTTGTCAGATTAAGAAGATTTCTTTTTGGAAACCGATTCGCAACCTTTGCCATTGGTCATTGTAGTTTTGGAATCTTTGGCAGAATCAATATCAGTACATTTGTAAGCATTGCCCAAACTATCCATCCAAACGGAAAGGGTATAGCCTGTTTTGATGGGTATGGCTTTCAAACGATAGGCTCGGCTTGTACTGGTATCAATCATTTCGGCGGAGTATTTGTATTTGTCTGCCAAATCTTTATGGCCTTTGTATGAGGAAATAAAGTCATCCAACTGAGTTTTAATCTCATCAGTTTTCCACTTTGGATTTTTAACCATCTGGTTTTTAAAAGCAGAATTGATGGCGACTAATTCGGCATGCGCTTGTGATTGGTAGCCGCGTTCAATGTAGCGGTTGTAAGAGGGAATGGCAATGACGCTCAGGATGGCTAAGATGGCGACAGCAATCATCATCTCAACCAGCGTAAAGCCTAGTTGTTTGGTAGAGGTGGTATTCATTATATTATTCGCTGGCAACGTAAGACTGAAGAACGACTTGGGTATTGGCATTCTTACCCCATGCTTTGGCGGTAACGCGGTAAGTAATTCGACCCTCTGTCGTTTTACCTAAATATTCGATGATGTAGCGCGGATTATTTACGATGCCACTTTTTTTATCTAAAGGATATTCCGTACCATTGGCGTCAATACACAGGCTTTTGTCGCATTTGCGCTTCCAAGCATCTACGGTTGGGTTGCCTTCTTCAGTAAAATCGCCATTGGATTTTACGTTTGGTGTGGAACATAAACCTTTTTCACATTTTGCGGTAAAAGTAGTCTTTTTACCTTCAATATCAAAAATTTGATTTTCACCTTCACGCAGTGCCGCTTCGGCTAGGGTGGTTGCCAGTTTGCGGTCGGCATCATTGGTGCTGATACGCTGTTCGGTATTGTAGGACTGGGTGGCTGTAACCACGAGCAGGGCGATGACGACCATCATCATTAAGACGATAAACAAAGCATAGCCCTGCTGCCGTTCAGGTTTGATTAGAGTGATCTGTCGGCGCATACGTTTCCTCCGCGGATGGTGGCATTAATATTATAGATATCGACTTTATTGTCTTGTTCTTTTGATGGGTCAATACTGCCGTTATTCAGTACGATTTGGATAGAAGCCGGAGACTTGGCCTTAGCTGAGATATCCAATGCGTTTTTGTAATCAAATGATTCTGTATTCAATCCGCTGGCAGATGCATTTTCAGAATCAGGACATTCTGCATAGATATAGTGGATATCCATAGCAGTGATGCCTTTAATTAACAGCTGCGGATTACTCCATGAGCCATCATTTGATAATTGGAAACGGAACAAACCGCTCTCTTCACCAAGTTTACCGACAGCGTAGGCAATCATTTCATGTTTCATAATGGCGATACTGCCGTCTTGATCAGAGTTGGTAATTTTTAAAGCTGATTTTGCCGCAGCCAAATCATTAATTCCTGTGTGAGGTTTGGCAATGACGGAGCAGCTGCTGACAATGGCGGTTTTTGCAGCAGAGTCTGCTTTGTCGATACCGTATTGGAACAGCAGGGCTTTGCCGGTTTGAACAAAGCCGGTATAGCTTAATTTATTGATTTCTTTAACCGGTAACAGCTTATTAACACCGGCTGTTTTCAAGGCATATTCATCTGAACTTTTGTCTTCTATCACTGAAGAGGCAGGAGAATTCGACATATTGAAGCAACCGAAATTGCCCGCCATACGCGCATCGCGGACAATCATGTTGGCGGCGTTGCGCAAGTCTTGTTGGATACCGATACGGGCGTTGGCAGACTTGTTTAATCCGCGCGCAGTAAAGTAAGTGGAGCTGACAGCCATTAAGACGATCATGCTGAGCAGGCTGGCAACCAGAAATTCAAGGATGCTGAAGCCACGAATGGCGATTTTATTGGGAATATGGTTGAGTAAGCGTTTATTGTTCATTGTTAGTCTCTTACGCGTGATTGGTAGGTATAGACAACGTGATGCCCCGATGTATTGAGATTTTTTGCGCTATTTTCTTCTTCGACATCTTGCAACCATAAAACTTTCACGATGGTCGTGTCGCCTTTGCCATCGCATTTCGCGTTAAACCCATTTTCGTAAGTCGGCTCTGCACCGGAAGAATCTTTGCAGATGGTCGAGAAGACTTGGGCTTCGGGGAGGGCTTTGGCTAAATCGGTTTTAAACTGTGCAATTTGAGCCTGTGCAAGTTGGGCTTTGGTCATTTTGGCTTCAAATTTTGCAGTTTGTTTAGAGTCGGATTTTAGGTAGGCATCATAGGATTTTTTATAACGGGAGGTTTTTTCCCCTGCAGTATCGGTTTCTTCAGAAAGCGTCGGATTAATGAGCATGCCTTCAATCAGATTTTGTGTAATTTGGGCGACTGTGGTTTGATTTTCAGACTCACGTACGTTGGATACGGTACGCAATTGAACAGCCAGCAGGGCGAGTACGCCGATAGCAAGGACAAACATGGCAATCAAAACTTCAATCAGGGTCATACCTGATTGAAGTTTTGGAGTAGAGCTTGTTGGGCTCGTTTTCAGACGGCCTTTAAATGATCTGAGATGAGTAGGATTAGTAATGTTCATAAGATACCGTTGTTATTATTTGGAAGTGTATTCGCACATTTTGCGCTCATCGTTTTTAGCACAGATTTCGACATGCCCATTGCCATTGATTAAAAGTACGGTAGCACGGGCTTTTTTGGTTTCAGCATCGGTGGCAAATTTATCCGTCAGGCTGATTTTGATGTGACCGTCTGAAAATTGATAATTTTTCTTATCCTTATCACCATCCTTATCATCGATTAAATATTCAAATGTACCATTGGGCAGGAATTTCCACCAGACTTCTTTTGGATCGGAAGAGGAGAGGGCGGAAAGTGAAGTACCGCTGGGAATATAGTCGAAGCGGTATTCCACTTTTTCAGTGTCGCCATTGAGAATGATGTAGCGGATAGATAAATCGTCTTCATCATTTTGATAGCTGGAATTTTCGTTTTTATCGGCGTAGGCCAACATACCAATACTGGTACTGGTACTGTTTTTTTTGTGAATGCAACCATTATGCGAGCCATCGGATTTGATTTTGGCCGGGCAGATGTAAACGGGAAGATTGAGACGGACGGCCTCATTACGCGCGAAGCGCAGCAGATTGGCAATTTGCTCTGCTTGCGATGCCGCACGTCTGGAGGCAATCCATTGATTCATATTGGGAAGTGCGATGACAGCCATTACTGCTGCAATAGTAATGACGATCAGCAACTCAATTAGGGTGAAGCCTTTTTGTGTCTGATACATGAGTGATTTTTTAGTAGTAATGTGTTGGGTAACTGACGTTTTCTCTTTTGCACTTGCCTGTGGCAATGCTTTTGCTTTTATTAGATTTATTTTAAACGATTTTGTAATGCGTGACTAATGAAATATGAAATTCGGTTAGTTTTTCAGACAATCTGTCTCAATCTTCCATCAACATGGATTCTGGAACATAGGCAGCATTATCAAATTTGGTAAATTGGCCCATCCAAGTGAGGAATACTTTCCCGACGGGACCGTTACGGTGTTTGCCGATAATACATTCCGCCAAGCCTTTTGCGGGTGAATCTGAGTTGTAGTATTCGTCGCGATACATGAACATAATCAAGTCGGCATCTTGTTCGATTGCGCCGGACTCACGCAAGTCGGACATCATCGGGCGTTTGTCGGTACGCTGCTCAACTGTACGGCTCAACTGCGACAGGGCAATGACGGGAACTTGCAATTCTTTAGCCAATGCTTTGAGGGAGCGCGAAATTTCGCCAAGCTCGGAAGCACGGTTATCAGAGCGACCAGAACCTGACATCAATTGCAGGTAGTCGATAACGATCAACCCTAATTTGCCGTTGAACTGGCGTGCAAGACGACGGGCGCGGGCGCGGAGTTCGAGCGCAGTCAAACCCGGCGTTTCATCGATATACATGGGTGCATCGGAGAGTTTAACGACCGCTTCGTTCAGACGGCCCCAGTGTTCGTCTTGTAATCTGCCGGTTTTTAAAACGCTTTGATCCAAACGTCCGACTGAACCCAGCATACGCATGACCAACTGCGCACCGCCCATCTCCATAGAGAATACGGCGACAGGCAATTTGTTTTCTACGGCAACGTGTTCCGCAATATTGATCGAAAAGGCGGTTTTACCCATGGACGGACGACCTGCGACGATGATCAAATCGCCTGGTTGAAGACCTGATGTTTTTTTGTCGAGGTCGATAAAACCTGTCGATATGCCGGTTACTTCATCAGGATTGTCGCGCGAATAAAGCATATCGATGCGCTCGACCACTTCTTTCAGAAGGTCGGACATCTCAAGGAAGCCTTGTTTGGATTTGGCGGTGCTTTCGGCGATTTGGAATACTTTGTTTTCTGCCTCGTCCAAAAGCTGGCCTGCATCGCGCCCTTGCGGATTGTATGCGCTGCGTGCAATTTCCGTGCCGACTTCGGCAAGCTGGCGCATGATGGAACGTTCGCGCACGATTTCGGCGTAGCGGCGGATATTGGCAGCAGATGGCGTATTTTGCGCCAGCGTAATCAGATAGTTGAATCCGCCTGCCGCTTCCAATTCTTCATTGCGTTCCAAACTTTCTTGGACGGTAATGACGTCGGCAGGACGGCTTTCATTAATCAGGTTGGCAATCGTACGAAAAATCAGGCGGTGTTCGTGGCGATAGAAATCCTCGCCGGAAACGACATCGGCAATACGGTCCCAAGCAGAATTTTCCAGCATCAGGCCGCCCAATACGGATTGCTCCGCTTCTGTGGAATGTGGCGGCAGTGACAATGCGCTGATTTCACGGTCTTCAGACGGCATATCGGAATAATTGCTCATGACGGGCATCTCTGGCTGGGAAATTGCAATCCACTATTATAGCGCAGTGTAAGTTCAATTGGTTTGTTTAGGCTAAAGCAGGTAAAATAGTAATGTTGTCGATTTGACAACACACACTACCAAAATATAAATATCAAGAATTAGGAGCATAAAAATGGAACACAAGCTGCCACAATTGCCTTATGAACTGGATGCCTTGTCCCCTCATCTGACCAAAGAAACTTTGGAGTTCCACTACGGCAAACACCATCAAACCTATATCACCAATTTGAACAATCAAATTAAAGGCACTGAGTTTGAAGAAATGCCTTTGGAAGAAATCGTGAAAAAATCTTCCGGCGGTATGTTCAACAACGCTGCCCAAACTTGGAACCACACTTTCTACTGGCTGGGCTTTACCCCTAAAGGTCAAGGCAAACCTGCCGGCGAATTGGCTGCAGCCATCGACGCTAAATGGGGCAGCTTCGAGAAATTCCAAGAAGCGTTCAATGCTTGCGCGGCCGGTACTTTCGGCTCAGGTTGGGCATGGTTGGTGAAAACGCCTGCCGGTGAATTGGATCTGGTTTCTACTTCCAATGCAAGTACTCCGCTGACTACTGAAAACACTCCGCTGCTGACTTGCGACGTATGGGAACACGCCTACTACATCGACTACCGCAACAGCCGTCCTAACTACCTGAAAGGTTTCTGGGAAATCGTTAACTGGGATGAAGTTACCAAACGCTTCGCCGCATAAAACAATATGAGTGAAAAGGCCGTCTGAAAAATTTTCAGACGGCCTTTTTGTCGATATGGGTGTGAAGAAATGGTTTAGATGAATGTTTTTTCTGTCTGATGCGCAAAATTATCATGGAGCAGAAAAAAGGATAAAGGGGAGATTATGCTAAAATATTGTCAACAATTTTTGATTCCGCATGATATGGAATCAGCGTTTGACACACATAGACAAGAGGATTTTATGAAATTTCTAGACCGTGAGGCGACCATTGCCAAACCTGGCTTTAATCGTTGGCTGGTACCGCCCGCCGCTTTGGCCGTGCATCTTGCCATCGGGCAGATATACGCTTATTCCGTGTTCAATGCGCCGCTGACCAAGCTTATCGGTATTACTGAGTCGGCTGCAGGAGATTGGAAGCTGACCACGGTAGGTTGGATTTTCAGTATTGCCTTGGCGATGTTGGGCGCGTCTGCGGCTATGTTCGGTACTTGGATGGAACGCGTTGGGCCGCGTAAGGCGATGTTCGTTGCTGCCTGCTGCTTCAGCTTGGGTTTTTTTGTGTCGGCGATCGGCGTTCATACGCACAATCTGTTTTTGCTTTATTTGGGCAACGGTGTGATTGGCGGGGTCGGTTTGGGCTTGGGTTATATTGGGCCTGTATCGACGCTGATGAAATGGTTTCCCGATAAACCGGGTATGGCGACAGGTTTGGCGATTATGGGTTTTGGCGGCGGCGCGATGTTGGCTTCGCCTTTATCCGTGTCGCTGATGAATTTTTTCTCCAGTGAAACTTCGGTTGGCGTAGCGCAGGCTTTTGTCGTTTTAGGACTATTTTATCTGGTGTTGATGATGTTCGGTGCGTTTACCATCCGCATACCTGCCGATGGCTGGAAACCTAAAGGTTATGTTGCGCCGAAAATCAAAAGCAAATTGGTCAGCAGCAATCACGTCAATGTTTCCGAGGCCATGAGAACGCCGCAATTTTGGCTCTTGTTTTGGGTGTTGTGCTTGAACGTGACGGCGGGTATCGGTGTTTTGGGTCAGGCTTCTGTCATGATTCAGGAGCTGTTTTCTGAAACTTCTGTCGGTAAACAGGCTGCCATTGGCGCGGGTGCGGCGGCAGGTTTTGTGAGTCTGTTGAGCCTGTTTAATATGGGCGGCCGCTTTTTGTGGTCCAGCGTGTCAGACAAAATCGGGCGTAAAAATACTTATACCATTTTCTTTGTGCTCGGCTCGCTGTTGTATTTTGCCATTCCGTCTATTGGAGAGAGCGGTAATAAGGCTTTGTTTGTTATTGGGTTTTGCGTCATCATTTCCATGTATGGCGGCGGTTTCGCAGCGATTCCGGCGTATCTGAAGGATTTGTTCGGCACTTATCAAGTCGGTGCAATCCACGGCAGGATTTTGCTGGCATGGTCAACTGCGGCCGTTATTGGTCCGGTGTTGGTCAACTATATCCGCCAAAGCCAAATTGAAAGCGGCGTTCCGGCTGCCGAGGCTTATAGCATCACCATGTACATCATGGCAGGTTTGTTGATTGCCGGTTTGCTGTGTAATTTGAGTGTCCGTTCGGTTCACGAAAAGCATCACGAGAAGGACATTAAGGTCGCAGCACATAGCGGCAACCCCGATGATGAAACCGCTGTATCCGATGCCTATTTGATCAGCAAGAAAGTATCAGCGGGCGGTATCGGTATATGGTGGCGCTGGGCTTTGGTTTGCATCCCTTTGTGCTATGGTGTCATTATGGTGTTTGTTAAAGCCTTAAGTTTGTTTAATTGATTGTTGAAAATTAAAGGCCGTCTGAAAGTTTCAGACGGCCTTTTCAAATATTAAATAACTAATCTTTCGATACGCTGATGGTATGTTTGATGTGTTTTAAATTTGCAACGATGGTAAAAGTCATCATCACCAGTAAAGCCCATGAACTCCATTTGCTGATGTGTACTGATGCCCATGCGCCGATTTGGTTGGGATAGCGCCAAACGCCGAATAGGGTTCCCAAATTTTCCGCCAGCCAAATAAAAAATCCGATCAGGACGAAAGCGAGCAGGAGGGGCATTTTACGAGTGGTGTCATAGGGCGTGTATAAGACCGTTGTCCGGGCGTATAGGCCGAGAGCAAAAGCTGCAAGATACCAGCGATAGTCGCCGATATAGTGATGGGTGAAGAAATTGATATAAATCGCCAGTGCGCACAAAGTGCCCAACCAATACGGCGGATGGCTTTTGATTTTGAGGTCAAACAGCCGCCATGCTTGAATGATATAGCTGCCGACTGCGGCATACATAAAGCCTGCAAACAGCGGTACGCCGCCAATTTTGGTATAAGCCTCATCAGGATAGCTCCAAGACTGGATATCGCCTGATGTCTTGAACCATTCCAAAGCAAAGCCCACCAAGTGAAACAGCGTAATCGATTTCACTTCATCCCAAGTTTCCAGCTTGAAATACAGCATGGCTGCTTGTACGGAGATGGCAAAAATCAGCAGCAGGTCATAGCGCGAAATTCCCAACCACCCTGTTTTCGGAACGAGGAACATGGCAATGAAAAACAAGCCTGCAAATAAGCAGGCTCGTGCTTCTTTCAAACCGAAAAACCAAAATTCAACGATAAAGCGTCGCCAACCATGCAAATCCTTGCGTTTGGGATGCTTAGTCAGCCAAGTATCCAGTTTGCCCAACATATTTTCAGACGGCCTCTTAATCTTGAAAATGTTTTAGGCAGATTGAATCGGAATAACGCGGTTTTGCTTACGTTTTGCGCCGCCCTCACAGTAGTTGGTTTTGACATAATCTTCAACGATTTGTAAAAACTCGGCAGCGATATTGTCGCCTTTGAGAGTCACTTTCCGTTCGCCGTCTACATAAACTGGCGCAACCGGAGTTTCGCCTGTACCTGGCAGGCTGATACCGATATCGGCAAGCTTGCTTTCGCCCGGACCATTTACCACGCAACCCATCACGGCGACGTTCAATGATTCAACGCCTGGATATTCAGTGCGCCAAACAGCCATTTTTTGGCGTAAATAGTTTTGTACGTCTTGAGCCAACTCTTGGAATACGGTACTGGTGGTACGGCCGCAACCCGGGCAGGCTGTAACCATTGGCGTAAAGGAGCGCAAGCCCATGGTTTGCAGGATTTCTTGACCGACAATGACTTCTTGTGTGCGTGGGGAGCCGGGTTCGGGCGTAAGGGAAATTCGAATAGTGTCGCCGATACCTTCTTGCAACAATACGGACAAAGCTGCTGTGGAAGCAACAATGCCCTTGCTGCCCATGCCTGCCTCAGTCAGACCGAGATGGAGCGGGTAACGGCAACGGCTGCCCAATTCGCGGTAAACCTGAATCAAGTCTTGTACGGCGCTGACCTTGCACGACAAAATGATTTTGTCTTCGGGTAAGCCTAAAGCCACGGCTTTTTCTGCCGATTCCAGCGCAGAAACAATCAAAGCCTCTTTCATGATTTCTTCAGGCGGCTTCGGTGTGGCAGAAGCTAAGTTGGCATCCATCATGCGCTTGGCAAGGCTTTGATCAAGCGAACCCCAGTTCACACCGATGCGTACGGCTTTATTGTTTTCTGCGGCAGTACGGATCATAAAGGCAAATTTTTCATCGCCTTTTGCACCTTTGCCGACATTGCCCGGGTTAATCCGATATTTGGCCAAGGCCTTGCCGCACTCAGGAAATTCAGCCAATAAGCGTTCGCCATTAAAATGGAAATCACCAATCAGGGGGGTGGTGTAGCCCATATCGTCTAAGCGGCTGCGGATTTCGGCTACTTTGGAAGCCGCTTCAGGAGTATTGACTGTGATACGAACCATTTCCGAGCCGGCATCGCTCAATTCTTTAACCTGTCGGGCAGTTGCTGCGGCATCTGCCGTATCCGTATTGGTCATGGATTGCACAAGAACGGGCGCATCGGAGCCGATGATGAGGTGGTCAATTTTGACTTGATGTGTCTGACGGCGTTTAGGTGTGGTCATTTTAGTTTTTTCCTGCAACAAAAGAGGCGGATTTTTCACCGGCAACACGGTATTTCAAAGGTTCGATAGGTGTGCCGCCGTAATTGGCTTCCGAACCGGCTGCAATACCGATCCAAACATTGTAAGGCGCACCGCCTCTCAGACGTTGTTCGCTTCCGGCCGGAACGATACGGCTGAATACTACTTTTCCATCTTTATCTGTAATAATCAGATTGCTTCGGTATTGGACTTTAATCCAAAGTTCGTCTTTCTCAACTTTGACGGCAGGCTTCTCTTCTTGTACGACGGCAGAAGCTTCAGAAGCTGCTTGATCATTAGTCACTTCAGGCTTATTAGTGATTTCTTTTTTGCCGTCTTCTGTCATTTCGCTAACGGCAACATTATCCGTTTTTAAGGCAGGCGTTTTCATCGTATCAGCAACATCTTTGCTGTTTTGAATATTTGCCTGTTCGTTTTCAAAACTGGATTTGCTTTGCCAAAAGTAAACGCCGCCTACAGCCAAAGCCAGTGCGGCTATCCCCAATATCCATTTTGGGAAACCTTGTTTTTCAGTGTCTGTGTAGCTTAAGCCGGCGTTGGTGCTGCGTGTTACCGCGTATACATGGTCTTCAAGTTGCGGAGTAATGGAGAGCAAATGTTTGGTGATGGTTTGTTCGTCGATTTTCAGAAATCGTGCATATGAACGCAAATAGCCTGAAACAAAGACTAAACCGGGAAAGCCTGAATATTCCCCTTTTTCCAAAGCATCAATTTGTTCGGCAGACAGTTTCAAACGTGAAGCGACATCTTGAATATCGATTTTGGCATCAGTTCTGTGTTTGCGTAATTCATCCCCCAATGTTTTGGCGGCTTGTGTGTCGTAGTTGATTTTATCGTTATTTTCCATTTAGTGGCCTGTTGTGACGGTTTGTAGTTCGTCTGAATAAGGGAAGTTTGCCCTAAGTTGGGCTTCGTATTCGTATGCGGCGTGTTTATTGCCCAAGGCAGTAGCCAAACGCCAGCCTAAAAGCAAATCGTCAGCCTGAAGGACATCAACTTTGCTTTGGTATTGGCGGAAATAATAGTCGGCATCGTTCAGATTGCCTGCCATCATTTTGGTTCGGGCAAGTTCTTTGAAAGCAGGGAAGAATTGTGGATTTGCTGCTAAAGACCTTTCCAAATAGGCTTGGGCTAATGAGTATTGGCCTAACCTTGCACTGCAAATGCCTTTATTCATATTGGCAATAAAGGGGCTTGGGTAGGTTGGGTCGGCCAGTGCTTTGTCAAAGTAAGCCAAAGATTCGGCCGGTGCATTCATTTGATTGCACAAGAACCAACCGTAGTTGTTGTTGACTTCCGCGCTATCAGGTTTTAAAGACAATGCTTTAAGAAAGCTTTCCTGAGCTTTATCTTTGACCTTCAAATACTGATAAATCTCGGCGCGTACCAACCAAGCAAGGTCATTTTTTGAATTGGACTTAAGCGCCTCTTCGATACTTTCAGTAGCTTGGCGGTAGTTTTGGCCGCGCATATATTCCACAGCCAGTTGGGTTTTGATATTAGAAACTTGAATGGCACGTTCTTTAGGGCTTGGGCCGGAAGAGGAAGCGCAGGCAGAAAGAGTCAGTGCGGTAAGTAAAGCGAATCCGAACTTAATTTTCATAATTAACCTTATTGTTCGACCAAAATCTGTTGCCATTTTTGTTGGCGACGTGTTTTATCTTGTACTTGTCCGGCCAATTGTCCGCAAGCTGCATCGATATCGTCGCCGCGGGTTTTGCGGACAGTAACGACAAAGCCGGCTTGTTGCAGAATATCGCGGAAGACACGGATATTTTCATTGGTAGAACGTTCGTAGCCGGAATTTGGGAAAGGATTGAACGGAATCAGATTGAATTTGCATGGTACGTCTTTAACCAACTCAATCAATTCGCGCGCATGTTGCGCTTTATCGTTGATGCCGTCGAGCATAACGTATTCAAAGGTAATAAAGTCACGGGGTGCTTTGACCAAATAACGTTGACAGGCCGCCATCAATTCTTTAAGCGGGTATTTTTTGTTGAGGGGAACAATCTGATCGCGCACTTCATCGTTGGATGCGTGTAAAGACACAGCCAAAGCAACAGGCATTGCGTCACGCAGTCTGTCCATTTGTGGAACCATACCCGAAGTGGAAACGGTCACACGACGGCGGCTCAAGCCGCAGCCGTGATCATCCAGCATAATGCTCAAAGCGGTAACAACATTGTCAAAGTTTGCCATGGGTTCGCCCATACCCATCATCACCACGTTGGAGATAACGCGTTCGTTTTTAGGGGTAACGCCCATGGCTTTATTGGCCCACCAAAGTTGACCGATAATTTCAGCGGCAGTCAGGTTGCGGTTGAAACCTTGTCGACCGGTAGAGCAGAAGGTACATTCCAATGCGCAACCGACTTGGGAAGAGATGCACAAAGTACCGCGTTCAGCCTCGGGAATGAAAACGGTTTCTACACCGTTGCCCGTGCCGACATCCAGCAACCATTTGCGCGTGCCATCCGTAGATTCTTGTGCCATCATTAATTTAGGCACTTCGATTGTGGCTTGTTCATTTAACTTGGCACGCAATGATTTGGCCAAGTCAGTCATTTCTTCAAAGTTTTGTGCACCGGCTTGATGCATCCAACGCATTACCTGCTTGGCACGAAAAGGCTTTTCGCCCATTTCGGCAAAGTGTTGCGTCAGTCCGTTTAAATCATAATTCAGTAGATTGGTTTTCATGTATTTTTATGTTTCTCAGTAAAGCTTTTAAAGCAAAGGGGCTTATTGGGCAGCTTTGCTTTAATAGCCTTTGGATTTTCAGACGGCCTTTAATTTGTAGTGCATACAAAGCAGTTTTGCCGTCCGATATAGAATCGGACGGCCGTAAAGCGGCTACAGGCTTTTACTCTTAGCGAGGGCAGATTTCGCTTTGGCTGAAGAAGTAAGCAATTTCAATCGCAGCATTTTCAACGCTGTCAGAGCCATGTACGGCATTAACACTGACAGATTCTGCAAAGTCGGCACGGATTGTGCCAGGAGCCGCATCGGCTGGATTGGTTGCGCCCATCAGTTCGCGATTTTTGGCAACGGCGTTTTCTCCTTCCAATACTTGAATCATGACAGGATTGCGAGTCATGAATTTAACCAAGTCTTCATAAAAAGGGCGGCCTTTGTGTACGGCATAAAACTCTTTTGCTTCACGCTCAGAGAGATGTTTCATTTTTGCCGCAATAATGCGCAAGCCGTTTTCTTCAAAGCGGCTGTAAATCTTGCCGATGACGTTTTTTTCTACTGCATCGGGTTTGATGATGGAAATCGTACGTTCGATGGCCATGTTATGTCCTTGTTTTTATTGAAAGGTGAGTTATCGTAGCCAAGAGGCGAGGGAAGTGTATTCTACCAAATTTCGCCCCTTTTTGGGAAAGGCATTATTTGCTTAAAGTCAGGTGTGGTTGTTCCAAGTAGACTTCAGATTGCATTTCGATCATACGGCTGGCTGTACGGGTAAATTCTTCGGCAAAATCGCCTTCAACGTAAATATCGTTTACGCCAACTGCGCTGGTAGCGCACAGTTTCACACGGAAATCGTATAAAACGTCAATTAACCATGTCAGACGGCGTGCTTCTGCTTTTTCTTGAGGGGTTAGGCGTTCTAATCCTGAAAGGAAAACCATCTCGTAATGTTCGGCTAAATACAAATAGTCAGCTTGTGAGCGCGGGCCGAAACATAATGCGCGGAAATCAAACCAGATAGCGCGTTCTGACTGGGCTTTATGGGGAATTTCCCGTCCATGAATAATGCTTATGCCTGGGTTTAATTCAGAGATTCCGCTCATTTCTTTAAATAAAGCAGCGAGTTTTTGCTCGTTTTCTTCATTATTGGGAACAAAGAAAATTTCGGCAGGACGCAGCGTACGCAAGCGGTAATCTTCGCCGCCATCCACATTTAAAACGGTCAGGTTGGACTCGATAAGGGCGATGGTTGGCAGGAAACTGCTGCGGTTTTGGCCTTGAGGATAGAGTTCGGACGGGGCGTAGTTGGAAGTGGCTACTAAGACTACACCTTCACTCAACAGGTTTTCCAACAAACGGCCCAAAATCATGGCATCAGCAATATCGCTGACGTGAAACTCGTCAAAGCATAAGACGCGTGTTTCTTTGGCAATTTCTGTTGCAACGGCTTTTAAGGGATTGGCTTCGCTTTTCAAGACCTTAAGGCGTTGATGGATTTCGGCCATGAAGGCATGGAAATGTACGCGACGCTTACGACGATAAGGGAGACAGCCGAAAAAAGCATCCATCAAAAAGCTTTTACCGCGTCCTACGCCGCCATAAAAATAGAGTCCTTTAGGTACTTGGGGAGAACGCAAGCTACGGCCGAGAAAACGGTTGCGTTTGCGTTTGAACATCATCAGCTCGGTCCACAAACGATCCAAATATTCAATGGCTCGCGCTTGGGCTTCATCGCGGATGAAGTTGGGCTGTTCGGCTGCAGCTTGATACCAAGTCAATGGGCTGTGGTTTTCAAATGGAGGTGGTGTGAATAGTTGGTCTCTATTGCTCATGTGTAACCTTTATTATGCTTTACTGGCGATAGTTGAAACATCATTCGCAATAGTTTGGACAGTAGTTGGAATGATGTTTTCATTACAGAATAGTCGGTCTATTATAAATGATTTCAGACGGCCTGCGTTTTTTGCAAAAGCATTGTAGTAAATATAGTTGAAATAGTGTGCGATTAAGGTATATGTGATAAAAGCTGGCTTTGTATTTCTTGCGAAAACAAAAAAACGCCGCATTTCTGCGGCGTTTTGCTGCTAAGTATTAATGAGCACTTTCTTGCAATGCCAAGTCTACACGCTCACGCAACTCTTTACCCGGTTTGAAGTGAGGAACATGCTTTTCTGGCACTTCCACGCGTTCGCCGGTTTTCGGGTTGCGCCCGATACGGGCAGGGCGGTGGTTCAAATCGAAGCTGCCGAAGCCGCGGATTTCGATACGTTGTCCACGAGCCAGTGAGCGGGTCATGGTATCAACCAAGACTTTTACACTGTATTCGACATCTTTAGCCAGCAGTTGGTTGCCGTTTTTTTCAGCAAACACTTCTGCAAGGCGAACCATCAATTCAGACTTCGTCATGTCTGCAACCTTATTCTTGGTCGCCGGACAGTTTGGCT
>ERZ773059.737-NODE-737-length-17207-cov-15.746618_pt1 | contig 17207 bp, 12 predicted proteins | sample MGYA00580514_ERZ773059 | MGnify/ENA primary metagenome ERZ773059 (study PRJEB29015, sample SAMEA2737981) | human oral metagenome | biome: human oral; feature: human-associated habitat; material: dental | place: China | collected 2056 ...
CGACAAGTTCCCCAAGGTCTACCAGGTCAACTGGTTCCGCAAGGACGAGGACGGCAAGTTCCTGTGGCCCGGCTACGGCGACAACTCCCGCGTCCTGGACTGGATCGTGCGCCGCGCCGGCGGCGAGGTCGAGGCCGAGGAGGGCGTGACCGGCCTGTACCCGAAGTTCGAGGACTTCAACCTCGAGGGCGTGGACGTTGACAGGGCCACCTGGGACAAGATGTACGACATCGACCCGGACGCCTGGGCCGCTGAGATGGAGGACACCGAGGAGTACTTCAAGCAGTTCGGCGACCAGGTGCCCGACGCCGTCAGGGAGCAGCTGGCCAAGTTCCGTGCGCGCATTGCCGAGGCCAAGAAGGCCTGAGCCGGTCGGCTGCTGGTCCGGGCGGCCGCCCGGCGGCTGAGCCCGAAGCCGACGGCGCCCGGCCGTCTCCCATCGCGGAGGCGGCCGGGCACCGTTGTGCGCCGTCGGTCGGCTCCGCGATGTCGACGATCATGAGCGAGGCGGACCGACTGGATGGCGATGACGTCGACCTGATCGCGGGAGACGCCGTCCTGGTCGATGTCACGCGGGGTGCGGGCCGGGGGAATGATCGAGGCTGTGGAAGATGAACACTGAAGACGGGTCCCAGGAGGCTCGGCCGCCCAGTGTCGAGTGGCGCACGTACCGGGGCCATGACTGGCTCCTCATCGAGCCCCGAGGGTCCCATATGGCGGGTATCAGTATTGCCTACGGCGAGCTCGATGAGCCCGTTGAGGACATGGGTGTGCTCCGGTACCTTGCCGCGGCGATGCGGGCGGAGCTGGTGCGGCCGGTGGAGACCGGTCCCGGTCATGTGGGATTCCCCGATGTGCAGGTCAATGCTGCTCCCGCAAACCTCGACATCGTGATCGGTGGCGATCTTGACGTTGTGGCGGGTGCTATGAAACGGCTGGAGGAGTTCTTCTCCAGACCCGAGCTGCCCGATGAGGTGAGTGACGAGGACGTCTCCCACCACTATCAGACGGAGGACCTGGTGCTGCGCTTCGGCGCCAACAGCTGGACGCTGCATCAGCCGGGCGTCAGGCAGGATGAGGTGCAGGTCAAGGCACGCAGCCTTCTCGCCCGGCTCGATCCGACAACGGGCTCCTGTGCGCACGTGCTGATCGCTGACGATGTGCTGCTCGTCGGCTGCGCCTTCACCAGCCCGCCCGCTGGCGTTGCGGCGGTTGGGGCCTCCCCGGGCGGGCCTGAGACGTCGGTCGAGATCATCCGCAGCATTGCTGATGACCCGAATCAGCGGTGCGGCACCGTACTCAGCGCTGAGCGCGCGCATGAGCTCATGACTGCGGTTACTGCGAACTCCGTTGCGGGTGACAGCGCCCTCCATCTTCTGGCAGGGCTGCTGGACAGGACTCTCTCCGCTCTTCCCCGGGGACTGGTGGGCGACGAGGGGCTGCAGTTCGTGCAGCTTCTGTTGGGCCGCGTGATCCTGTTCCGCGCCAGCTCCCCGACGCGCATCGAGGGCGAGTGGCTGTCTGAGATTCATCACCGCATCTCCCAGCTGCCCCGAGTGGTCAGCGATGATCAGGTTCGGCGTGCCATCGAGAGGGCCAGACCGTCGATGTCCGAGAAGCATCGTGCGATGATTCGCTTGCACGGCGTCGAGGATCGGATGGACGTCGGCGTGGATGAGGTCCGGTACGCCTACCTGCATCTCCTGGACACGATCCACCTCATCGATGATCCGCGGAGGTCCCCCGAGGAGGGCTACCCGTGTCTGGTGGAGGATCTCAAGGCTCCCCGCCGACCGGGACTGGTGGCCCCGGGGTGGCGCAGTATGGAGGCGCCGAGCAGCACCCATCTTCAATGGGATTGTCTTCCGCACCGAGTGGCGATCAGGGGAGGGCGTCTGGCGACATGGGTGGCGCGGGACGTCGCGAACTATTATGCGCCGCGGGTTGTGGACCTGGATCATCTTGAATGCGTGCTGCGCGATTCCTATGGTGGATACCGGGTGGTCGATCGTGCGGGGCGTCAGGCGACCGTCAATCCCAGATTCTTCAAGCGCGGTCGGAGCCTACGGCGCCGTCTTGACACGGCGCTCGCCGGTGTACCCGTGCTGTCATGCGATTTCGATACCGGATACCGGCATTATATGGAGGCGGGGGACCGGAGGGTTGAGCAGGAGCGCAGGCGGCGCGTCGTGGGACGCGCGGTCTGCCTGGTCCCCCTGCTGCTGGTCGGCGGCTACGTATTCTCCTACTGGCTGCGCATGGCGGATGTCGTGGATGCCGCTGTTCCGTTGGGGCAGCCGGTGACGCTCAGCAACGGGACGGTTGTGCGCGCAGCGGCAGCCGATTCTCATCGTGACGACGAGGGGTCCCGGATGCATGTGTACGTGCTGGAGGTGTGCGGCGGCAAGGATACGCGGGCGTCCAACGCCTCCCGCATGTCCCAGCGTGAGGTCTATATGTACAATGTTCACCTGCAGTGGAACGGTGAGAATGTGCCGGCATCGGTCGTGTACGACAACAGCAGCGATATTCAGCGGGTGCATCTCGTCAAGGAAGGCGAATGCGTGAGTGGGCGGATCGCATTCGTCGTGGGCGGGGAACCGGATGGGGCCTTCCTCGAGTTCACCAACTCCGCTGGAGACAGGATCGCCTGGGAGATTCCCTGAGCCGAGCCGATTCCCTACGATCTCCCCGCAGCGCCGGGCGTGCCTGCGGGGAGCGACCGGGCGGAAACCGTCGGGGGCGGCGTCGGACCCATCGGGCTCGAGGAGCCCCCGGGCAGCTCGGGCACCCAGGCGCCGTCGTGCGTCCGGCCCGGGCCTTCTCCGCAGGGGGTCGGTAGAGTCTCTGGGGGTGTGGGGGTTTCGGTGTGCTTGCGCGGGTGCGGCGTGGTTCTTGGCGACGGTGGAGGGCGTTAAGGCTGCCCATGGCAGTCCAGGGACGCAGGCTCATCGCGGTGGACGGCAGGACCGTGCGCGGCGCCCGTGGCGGCGACCAGGCCGCCCCGCACCTGCTGGCGGCCCTGGGCCGCGCCACCGGAACGGTCCTGACCCAGCGCAAGGTGGCGGACAGGTCCAACGAGATCCCCGCCCTGCCCGAGCCGGTCGAGCCCCTCGACCTGGACGGGGCCGTGGTCACCGCCGACGCCATGCACACCCAAGCCGCCACCGCGGACTGGACCGATTTTCCCGCAGCCGCCCAGGTCCTCCAGGTCAGGCTCACCCGCACCACCACCCGGCGCACCAGAGCCGGCGCGACCCGTAGGAAGCGCACCAGCGAGGTCGTCCACCTGATCCGCTCCCCGCCCGCCGGACAGGCCCGGCCCCGGGCGGTGGCTGACCTGGGTCCAGGGGCACTGGGGCACAGAGAACCGCCTCCACCGGATCCAAGACGCCACCCTCGACGAGGACCGCCACCAGCCGCGCACCGCAGGCGGCCCACAAGTCATGGCCACCCTGAGGAGCGCCGCCACCAGCCTCATACGCCTGGCCCACGGCCCCACCAGCCCCATCGCCACCACCAGATCCCCGGCAAGTCACCCCCGGACAAGTCATCGCACTACTCGCCCAACCACCCACCTAAACCAGCTTTGCAGACCCCTGGCCTTCCCCTGCCCGTGCCGCCGTCCTGGATGTCCGTCACAATGACATTGACCGCACCGAGTGGGCGCGGCGGCGAGGTGAGCGTTGGAATCCTGCGGATCGTGTGGCGGGGAGCTGCTCCTTCCGGCTCCAATGTCATTCTGACGGACACGGACGGGAGCACATGACCCGCTGAGGACGCCAGAATCCATCCGTATGGGAGCGCCAAGGGCTGCGGAGAGTTATCCACAGGCGCGCTCCTCCCTGGCGCCGCTTCCCGCACGCGGCCGACAATCGTTCCATGGACGACGACGTCATGCTCTCCCGTGTCGGCGCGGCCCGGGGCGCCGTGCGCCGGGCTGATCTGCACCTGACTCGAAATGAGCGCAGGTACCTTGAGCGGCTCGTTGAATCGGGCCGCCTCCGGCTCCACCCCTACGGTGTTGTCGCCGTCCCCAATGCCGACCGACGTGTGCTGGTGGCCCGCATCCACCGCGGTCTCATCACCTGTGAGCACGCCGCTGCCTACTACGGCCTGCCGCTGCTCGGCGCTCCGCGGGAGATTCACGTGCTGGCTCCCCAGGGCAGTAAGATTCCTTCGGTTGGTGGCGAGCGTGTTCATGAGGTTCGGGGGCGTTCTATTCTTCCGCCGACCGCTTTCCCGGTGGTTTCTGTGGAGCACTGCGTGGCCGACCTGCTGCGCTGCGGCGATGAGCGGATCTCGCTCGTGGTCGCAGACGCCGCCTTGCACCGCGGTACGCCGAGGGAACAGGTGCTTGCGCATCTGCGAGGGCCGCGACGGGCTCGGGGTCGCCTTCGGCTGGGGCGGCCCAGCGGCCGGGCCCGCAGCCCGCTGGAGACACTGGCTCGCATCCAGCTGCGGGCAGCTGGCCTGGATGTGGCCGACGGTGTCGTCATCGCTGGAGTCGGAGAGGTCGATCTGGTGGTGGACGGCTGGCTGGTTGTCGAGCTGGACGGGTTCACCTTCCATTCTGATCCGTGGACCTTCGACCAAGACCGGCGACGGGACCGCGAGCTCGTCCGACGGGGCTATGCCGTCGTCCGCTTTACCTCGAACGACGTGCGTTCGGGCAAGATCGTCACGGATGTCCGCAGGATCGTTGCGGCTCGCCCGGAGACGGGCGGGCCCCGGCCGGCATGAGATCGGTATGGGGTACGACGGCCTGGGACCGGTTCGCTCTGCCGTCCTGGTGTCCGTCAGAATGACATTGGCCGCACCGGGCGGGCGCGGCGGCGGGGCGAGCGTTGGAATTCTGCGGATCGTGTGGCGGGGAGCTGCTCCTTCCGGCTCCAATGTCATTCTGACGGACACGGACGGGAGCGATTTGCCAGCGGATGCGAGTGTTAGGGGGTGTGGTGGCAAGGGTAGTCGCTTCTGGCGCTCTCGGGCCGGAGCGAACCGATCCCGGCGCGGAACTCGGCCGATTTCGACGAAAGTCGGCTGCTAGGAAGGCGGATGCGCGGGAGATGCGAGAGGAAGGCGAGGCCGCGGGGGCCAGGGCAGGGAACGACTGATTGAACACGAACATTCTGTAATGCTGCTGTGATACCGGTCGAAGGACGCGACCATGAGCGGCCCGGCCGCTAACCTGGAGGCGTGAAGATCCTGCTTCTTGGCTCCGGCGCGCGCGAGCACGCCCTGGCCCGTTGCCTCGCCTCAGACTCAGCCACCAGCGAGCTCGTCGTCGCCCCGGGCAACCCGGGGACCGCCGCGTTGGCCACCAACCTCGCCATCGACCCGGCCAGCCCGACGGAGGTCGTCGAGCTCGCCACCCAGATGAGCGCCGACCTCGTCGTCGTGGGTCCGGAGGCCCCGCTCGTGGCGGGGGTCGCCGATGCCGTGCGCGATGCCGGCATCCCCGTGTTCGGTCCCGGCGCCGGAGCCGCTCGCCTGGAGGGCTCCAAGGCCTTCGCCAAGGAGGTCATGGCCGCTGCGGGCGTGCCCACCGCCGAGACCGTCGTGTGCACCACCGAGGCCGAGCTGGCCGCTGCTCTGGACCGATTCGGGGCGCCGCACGTGGTCAAGGAGGACGGTCTGGCCGCGGGCAAGGGCGTCGTCGTCACCTCCGATCGCGCTGTCGCCATGGACCACGGCCTGGCGTGCCTGGCCAAGAGGCCCGAGGAGTACGGCACCGTCCTCGTCGAGGAGTACCTCGACGGCCCGGAGGCCTCCGTGTTCTGCGTGTGCGACGGCGCCACCGTCCGCCCGCTGGCGCCCGCCCAGGACTTCAAGCGCCTGGCCGACGGCGACGCCGGCCCCAACACCGGCGGCATGGGCGCGTACTCGCCGCTGACCTGGGCCCCCGAGGACCTGGCCGAGCGTGTGGTGCGCGAGATCGCCCAGCCCGTCGTCGACGAGATGGCCCGGCGCGGCACCGCTTTCATCGGCCTGCTCTACTGCGGGCTGGCGCTGACCGGCGACGGCCTGCGCGTGGTCGAGTTCAACGTGCGCTTCGGCGACCCCGAGACCCAGGCGGTCCTGGCCCGCCTGACCTCCTCCCTGCCCGAGCTGCTCCACAGCGCCGCGACCGGCCGCCTCGCCGAGTCGCCCGCGCCGACCTGGTCCGAGCAGGCCGCGGTCGATGTGGTCCTGGCCGCCTCCGGCTACCCCGGCGCCGCGACCATCGGCGGTCCTGTGACCGGCATCGAGGAGGCCGAGTCCCTCCCCGGCGTCCATGTCCTGCACGCCGGCACCGGGCTCGACGACGACGGCGGCGGACTGATCGCCGCCGGCGGACGCGTGCTGTCCGTGGTGGCGGTGGGGGACACGGTCGACGCCGCCCGGGAGCTCGCCTACAAGGGCCTGTCTCGCATTCACCTCGACGGCGGCCAGTACCGCACCGACATCGCCGCCGGGTGCTGAGCCGTGAGCTGGTCGGGCCCCGGGGAGCTGCTGGAAAGGCCCGGCGCCGGGCGGCTGCGCCCGACCCCGCGGCAGTGGGCCTGGGTGATCGGCGGGCCGCTCGCGGTTCTCACGATCCTCGTCACCGCCGTCGTCGCCCCGGTCAACGGGGGCTGGTGGTGGGTGCGGCGAACCGCCTTCATCCTGGCGTGCGTACTCTGGTGCGCCCTGTTCATCGGGGTGCTCTGGCTCGGACGGCGCCGGCGGGCCGCGAACCCCGCGCTCCGACGCGGCCGGGCTCGGGCAGCAAGGTTCGTCATCGCGGTCATCGCCGTGGTCTTCGGCGCCGGCGCCGTCATGATCCTGGGCCTCACCGTCCGGTCCCTGGCCTCTGGGCCGCAGGAGGTCGACGTCGCCCAGTGCCTGAGTCTGTCCAGCCGCGGGTCGCGAAGCGGCCAGAAGGCGCAGCTGGTCACCGGGGCGGGGGCGCGGCTGGACGTCGACGTCTCCGGGAGCATCGGCAGTGACGTGGATGATCGGCTCCGGCGCCTGTGCACCACGCACGAGCCCTTCACCATTCACTGGTACCCGCCCAAGGGCCCCGTCCTGAAGATTCGCGAAGGCTGAGCCCGGCCGTGCCGCCGGGCAGGGGTGCGGCGGCACGGCCCGGGTGACGGACAGGCGCGTTCCCCCACTTGCCCGGGCCGACGTCTGGCTCGTGCTGCCGGCGCGGGCGGCATTATTTTCGGGAGCTGTGTGCTGATCAGCTCTCTTGTTCTCTTGTCATGGGCAGGACCGAAGGGGAGTTTCCGGAAGTTCTGAGACGTTTCACATGAAACGCTGCCAGAGCGTGGGGCGGTCCTGTTGAGATCCGCCCGCGGAGGCAGATGGGTGCCATCGTCGGGGTCATGGCCGACTTGGGCTGTGTCTCGGCATCGTGAACGAGCGGTTGATGGCTCCGCCCTTGCGGCAAGATCCTCCGGCGGTCTGAGAGGGCGTAGGAGTACTGCGTGCTCCTCTCATAGCGTGTCTACCGGAATGATATTCCTGAATGGTGTTCAGGCGAATGAATGTGGATTGCGTTGGAATCGCGACTGTCGCACATGATAGAATTTCTGGACATGAGAGAAGACTGTTTTTCGAATGCTGAAATCTATCCCGGGAGTGCTGCCGACCCCGTGGCGGGCCTGAGCAAAAAAATAAAACTGGAGAGTCGGACTCGGGCGTGGTCGAGCATTGTGCGTGTCTCGATAGCGGTCATCATCATGTCCGCTTTGTACATCTGGGCGAGAATTATTGTTGCCGGATCTAGTCGGGTCGTCGACGGGAGTGCTCCTGCCGGTGGGGATCCTGTCTCTCTGGGTGAGGCAGACTTCGGTTCTGGTTTTACCGGCTCCATGCTCGGAGTCGTATCCGTGGCCGCCGCCCTGTCTGTGGCTTTGGTGGCTTTGTCGTGGAAGAACTGGGAGAGAAGGGGTGAGGACGGGGCATGGCTGAGGAGAATTCGTGACAGTGCGCATCGAGAAAATTCATCTCGAATGCTCATGTATGTACTGGCGGTATTCTGTGGATGTGCTGCGGTTGCCAATGGATTCCACCTATGGGTCCAGCACGGCAGGCGGCAGGCCGTCCATGAGAATGATATTATCATGGCGATACTCATCTTCTCCCTTTATGCAGTCGTTGCTGCGCTGCCCTCCATTATGGGTGACAGCGAGAACGTCACGATGAGTAGCTACGCCTCTGTGTTGCAGCGCCTCGCGCGTCTCGAGGTATTCGCGCGCTCGCTCGGCCCGGCCTTCCAGCTGTGCGAGCGGCGGTGGGAAAGAGGGAGGTGGGGAAGGCTCGTGGAGGCGTGTCCCCGCCGTCGTACGCTGAAGGAGATCTCCAGAGGGGTGTGCAGGGATGAGTTCTTGAAGCTCGTCGGCGCTGAGCTCGGGTCGCGGTCGCTGGTGCGCGCGTGTACGGCACTGCTGACGCCTGTGGGACTTCTTGTTCTTGTCGTTATCTGGTTTCGCGCCTCTTTTCATCTCGGGCTTATTATCGTGCCGGCTTCGCTCATTGCGAACTCGTGTCTCATGTGCTCCGGACGCGATTCCGTCTTTGTTCAGAGTATTTCTGATCGAGAGGACGGTGAGGAGGATATTCGTGGAGTGACGTTCTACGGTTTGATGGTGCTCGTTTTCTGGGGATTTGTCGTGTCGGTGGTCGAGTTCGCCCTGTTGTTCGCCGTGGTCTATGCGTCGAAAACCGACCCGGGGAATTATGCGTCTGCTGCGTGCTTGCTGGCGCTGGGGTCTGCACTGTCGACCGCGCCCTGGTTCTGTCAGGTGCTGAGAACAGTCGCGGCGGACGGTGCTGCAATCTATTCGGCTCACTTCCGTTGGCTTCTTCTGCGGGCCTGCGATCGTCATGTCGACGAGCTCAACACATTCAGGCCGTTGGCGATGGGGGCGGGTCGTGAAGATATTGCTATCGTTACAGACGCCGTTATTGATGAGCTCGTGCAGGGTGTGGCGGACAAGGACGCCGCATCCCGGCGGCTGCGCGACATGATTGAAAACTCGACCGGACTTCCGCTGCCGATGAGGACGAGCAGGAATTCTCTGTGGACTGGATTGAGGCGACGTCTTTGGGCGCTGCCCCGGTTCTGGTCGTGAGAATACGCAGGCGCCGTTGGAAGTGAGCGGCTCCGGTGAGAAAGGGGCGGGTCTGGCGCGGGAGGCGAAGGCGATCCTTGAGACGCGCCCCACGAAGTGACTCACGCTTCGGCACATGGCGGTGGCAGGATGGGGCCATGAGCGCCTCTACTCCGCCCGCCGCTCCCGCTCTGCCCGGTTGGGCGCACCGCTCCAGCGGCAAGGTCCGCGACGTCTACGCCCCCGCCTCGGACGGCCCCTGGGCCGGGCAGGACGTCCTGCTGGTCGTCGCCTCCGACCGCATCAGCGCCTACGACCATGTCCTGTCCACCCCCGTCCCGGACAAGGGCAGGGTACTGACCTCCCTGAGCGCCTGGTGGTTCGAGCAGCTCGCCGACGTCGTCCCCAATCACCTGCTCAGCCTCGACGTGCCCGACGTCGTCGCCGGCCGGGCCATGGTGTGCCGCCGCCTGGACATGCTCCCCGTCGAGTGCGTGGCGCGCGGCTACCTCACCGGCTCGGGCCTGACCGAGTACCGCAGGACCCGGTCCGTGTGCGGCGTCCCCCTGCCGGGGGGCCTCGTGGAGGCGTCGCGCCTGCCCGAGCCGATCTTCACCCCCGCCGCGAAGGCCGAGCTCGGCGACCACGACGAGAACATCGCCTTCGAGCGGGTGGCCGACATGGTCGGCCTTGAGACCGCGACGTCCCTGCGAGCAACCACCCTCGCCCTGTACTCGCGCGCCGCCGACGTCGCCCGCGAGCGCGGCATCATCCTGGCCGACACCAAGTTCGAGCTCGGCGCCGGCCCGGACGGCGGGCTCGTGCTCGGCGACGAGGTCCTCACCCCGGACTCCTCGCGCTTCTGGCCCGCCGACCAGTGGGTCCCCGGCACCGTCACGCCCTCCTTCGACAAGCAGTACGTGCGCGACTGGCTCACCTCGCCCGTCTCCGGCTGGGACCGCTCCGGCGACCAGGAGCCGCCCGCCCTGCCCGACGACGTCGTCGAGCGCACCCGGGCGCGCTACCTGGAGGCCTACGAGCGCCTCACCGGCACGCCGCTGGCGGTGTGAGTCCCGGTGCCGCTCCCGGCCCCGCCGGCGGGACCGGGTACGCTTCGTTCCGGACGCTCTCCAACCCGTACTCTCCACCCCGTATCCAGGAGGACCGATGGGACGCATCGTCGTCGAGGTCATGCCCAAGCCGGAGATTCTTGACCCTCAGGGCAAGGCGGTCGTGGGGAGCCTCCCGCGCCTCGGATTCGACCAGTTCACCGCGGTGCGTCAGGGCCGCCGCTTCGAGCTGATGGTGGACGGCCCGGTCACCGACGCCCACCTGGCCGCGGCCCACGAGGCCGCCTCGACGCTGCTGTCCAACCCGATCATCGAGGACGTCGTCTCCGTGCGCGCCGACGAGGAGGCCTGATGGCTCGCATCGGCGTCATCACCTTCCCCGGCACCCTCGACGACGTCGACGCCGCCCGCGCCGTGCGCCTGACCGGCGCCGAGCCCGTGCCCCTGTGGCACAAGGACGCCGACCTCAAGGGCGTCGACGCCGTTGTCGTCCCCGGCGGGTTCTCCTACGGCGACTACCTGCGCTGCGGCGCCATCGCCCGCTTCGCCCCCGTCATGGACGAGGTGGTCGTCGCCGCGGGCAGCGGCATGCCCGTCCTGGGCATCTGCAACGGCTTCCAGGTCCTCACTGAGGCGCACCTGCTGCCCGGAGCGCTCCTGCGCAACGACCACCAGAAGTTCATCTGCCGCGAGCAGCGCCTGCGCATCGAGTCCACGACGACGGCCTGGACGCACCTGTTCGAGGACGGCGAGGAGATCACCGTCCCGCTCAAGAACGGGGAGGGCAGCTTCATCGCCGCTCCCGACGAGCTCGACCGGCTCGAGGGCGAGGGGCGCGTCGTCTTCCGGTACGTCGGTGTGAACCCCAACGGGTCGGCGCGCGATATTGCCGGCGTGCGCAATGAGCGCGGCAACGTGGTCGGCCTCATGCCCCACCCCGAGCACGCCGTCGAGCCCGGTTTCGGTCCCGACTCCGCCTTCGGCCCGCGCACCGGCGTGGACGGTCTGCGGCTCTTCCAATCGGCCATCAGTGCGCTGGTGGGCGCCTGAGGGGCTGGGGCGCCGCCCGAGGTGGTCCGGGGCCCTGGCCCCGTCGAGATAGACATTGTCGTACGAGATCGGCGGTGACACCGCCGATCTCGTACGACAATGTCTATCTCGACGGGATGCGGCGGGTGCCGGGTGAGCAGCGTCGACTGGGTGAGCAGCGCCGCCCGGGGGAGCAGTGCCCGCTGGGCCGGGCGGCGCTCACATACTGGCCGTGCCTGTGGAAAACTCGCCGGGGTTGTGGACAGCTGTGGATGACGGTGGGATGGGCACCTCCGCCCTCGGCGAACTGCGAGGGTGCGGAGGTCTGGGGCGGCATACCGGAGATAACGATTAGATAACGGTTTTGGCGCGCCATGAAGCGGATCCCGCCGTCGGAGCCTGCTGGGCGGGACGGCGGAATGCCGCGCGTTGGCAACGATTTGACCACGAAGGCGCCGCGGGTCTATTAGCGGCACCGAACTCGGCGCCGCGCGCTCCGGAGGCCGTTCGCTTCGGTGAGCGGGCCCGGCTGCCGGGTAGCCACAGTGTTAGTCGCGCCACGACGGCACTCAACCACTGCGTGCACATGCCTGTGGATTCAGCCTGTGGATAACAGGCGCCTGCGGTCCGGGCCGTTCGATGGCGCCGTCTGTGCGGGCCGGCCCGTCCGGCGCGCTCCAGGCCGGCGCCCCGACGCGATGGGTGCTGCTCCTGCCTGAGCCGGGCGCGACTCATGTTGGGAGGAAGCCGCAGACAGCAGCTGCGCCCGCCCGCACCGCGCTAGTCCTTGTGGAGCTCCAGCGCCCGGTCGATGGCGTCGGCGAGCTCGCACAGGTGGCGGTCGGGGAGGAACTCGCGGCGGACCGACTCGTGTGCCGCCATCCCCATCTCGCGGGCCCTCTCCGGGAATCGCAGCAGGTCGGCGGCGGCCTCCGCCCACGCGCCGGCGTCGTCCGGATCGACCAGGACGCCGTCGACGCCGTCGGCGATCTGGTCCTGGATGCCGCCGACCGCGGAGGCCACCACGGCCGCCTTCTTCCACATGGCCTCCGCCACGGGCAGCCCGAAGGCCTCCACGCGCGAGCGCTGGGTGACGACGTCGGCCACGCGCTGGACGGCGTTGACCACCGTCGCGTTGATCTCCCGGTCGTGCATGGGCACTGCCGCGATGTGCACCCGGCAGGCCACCGAGTCCGGCAGGAGGTCCCACCGGTCGAGCACCTCGCCGAGGACGGCGGTGGAGGTCTCGTCGCGGCCCGGGTCCGGGTCCGGGCCGACGATGAGCAGGTGGGCGTCCTCGGGAAGGGCGTCGAGATTCGAGGCGAAGGCCTCGATGAGCTCCTTGGCGCCCTTGAGACGGTCCCAGCGGCCGACCTGAACGATCGTGCGCACACCCGTCGGCACCGGCAGCCCCGCGCCCGCCAGGGACGGCATCTGCCGGATGGCATCGGGGCGACCGTCCTCGTGCACCAGGGGGATCGCCTCGAAGGGCGGCTCGCCGTTGAAGATCCCCGCCAGGCGCGCCACAGACCAGGACTCGTCCAGGTCGAGGACGCGGTTCTTGGGGGAGTCGGGGTTGATCGACGGCTTGACGACGGCGCAGCGCTCCGGCTCGATGAACGGCGGGCGGTACTCCTCCCGGGAGACGACGACGAGGTCGACGTCCTCCAGGTACCGGTCGAGGAAGGCCCAGGCGCGCTCGGCCGCCTCCCCGCCCTGGCCCCCGCCCAGGTGGCAGCGCCAGATGACGGCTGCGCCGGCCCGCCGGAAGGCGCGCGCCAGGCCGGCGGTGGGCGGGTCGTGGAGGATGACGACATCGCCCTCGCGAACATCGTCGACGACGTTCTCGGCGTTCGACGACAGGACGTGCTCATAGACGTCGCGCTGCTTCTCCCCGAGCCTGCCGCCGTCGCCCCGGTCGCCGTGGATGCCCGCGTGGAGGCGCGACGCCACGCGCACGAAGTCCGCAGGCGCGTCGAGCACGAGCCAGCGCGCCTCGATGCCGAGGCCGCTGGCGTAGCCCACCAGAGGGGCGACTGTCTCCGCAGGGCCCGATCCCGCCGCGGCCGATGGGGTCACTGTCCACACGGTGCGCCCCTCGAGCAGGGTACGGGCGGCGGCGATGCCGCCCTTCAGGCGGTGACCGGCGACCTCGTCCAAGTGGCTTTCGAGCTCCAGGATGGGCAGGGGGGCGACGTCGATACTTCTCATGAGCCGATCCTGCACCACATGCGTGTGATGCGAGGCACTTTTGAGCGTGGTGTGTCGCGCAATCGGAGTTCTTCGCGAGGGTGGGTGGTTGTACCCGTTTGCGTTGCGACTGATGACGAGTCATGATGCGGTGATCACCCAGGGCCGATTCGCAGGCCCGCAATCACTGGAGGACCTATGACTACCCCATCCCCTTACGGTCAGCCCGAATACCCCGACGGCGGGCAGCAGCCCGGCTATCCCAGTGCCGGACAGCAGCCCGGGTACCCCGCCGGCCAGCCCGGGTACCCCAGCGCCGGCTACGCCCAGCCCGGGTACGGCACGGGTGTCGCCCCCAAGTCCAAGACCACCGCAGCGCTGCTGGCCTTCTTCCTCGGCCATTTCGGCGCCCACAACTTCTACCGCGGGCAGAAGGGGCGCGCCTTCGGCCACCTTGCGCTTGCTGTCGCCTTTATCATCCTGACGATCATTGCCACTGTCGCGGCTGTGGGCAGCGTGGACGCCCGGGGCCACGTGGACGACTCCGGCGCCCTGGGCGCCACCCTCATCGGCGGCCTCGGCTATCTGCTCCTCTTCGCGAACGGCGTCTGGGTCCTCGTCGAGTTCATTATGATCCTCGTCTCCAAGGACGGCTCGCTCCAGTAATGCTGTCGGCACTTCCGGCCGGCCGGGCTCGCTGAACCACGTGAGACCGGGGCTCGGGCGCAGCACTCGACAACGGACGGCGCTTATTCCGCGGACTCTTTCCGCAGAATGGGCGCCCTCGTTGTCCGTATACCCTTGTATGCGTCTGCATTTCTATGCGCCTAGGGCCTGCGTTTCTGTCTGTTTTTGTATATCGCTGCTCGTGTCTCGTGCTTCGTGTCCCGCGCCCGCGGGGTGCAGCGCGCGCCGGGTCGGCGGTACGGTCCTGCACCGCCGACCCGGGTATTGTCGTGCGCGGTTCCACTCCGCCCCCATCCAGGAGCATCCATGGCCGTCGAGCCCACCGCGTCCACGAATCCCGCGAGCCCCGCCGGCGGTGCCCACGGCACTGACAGTGTCCGCAGCACCGACCGGCCCCGGCCCGTCGAGCACCCCGACACCGTCGCCGACGCCGCCGCCGCGCCGGAGCGGGAGATGCCCTACCGCGAGCTCGGTCTCAAGGACGAGGAGTACGCCTCCATCAAGGACCTGCTGGGGCGCCGCCCCACGGCCGCCGAGCTGGCCATGTACTCGGTCATGTGGTCCGAGCACTGCTCCTACAAGTCCTCCAAGATCCACCTGCGCCAGTTCGGGGAGAAGACCACCCCCGAGATGCGCGAGCACCTGCTGGTGGGCATGGGCGAGAACGCCGGCGTCGTCGACATCGGGGACGGCTGGGCGGTCACCTACAAGGTCGAGTCCCACAACCACCCCAGCTATGTCGAGCCCTACCAGGGGGCCGCCACCGGCGTGGGCGGCATCGTGCGCGACATCATCTCCATGGGGGCGCGGCCCGTGGCCGTCATGGACCAGCTGCGCTTCGGCGCGCCCGACCACCCCGATACCGCCCGCGTCGTCCACGGCGTCGTCGCCGGGGTCGGCGGCTATGGCAACTGCCTGGGCCTGCCCAACATCGGCGGCGAGACCGAGTTCGACGCCTCCTACCAGGACAATCCCCTGGTCAACGCCCTGTGCGTGGGCGTGCTGCGCCACGACGACATCCACCTGGCCAACGCCTCCGGCATCGGCAACAAGGTCGTGCTCTTCGGGGCGCGCACCGGCGGGGACGGCATCGGCGGGGCCTCCATCCTGGCATCGGAGTCCTTCGAGGACGGCATGCCCGCCAAACGGCCCTCGGTGCAGGTGGGCGACCCCTTCATGGAGAAGGTCCTCATCGAGTGCTGTCTCGACCTGTTCGGTGCCGGGCTCGTGCTCGGCATCCAGGACCTGGGCGCCGCCGGCATCTCCTGCGCCACCTCCGAGCTGGCCTCCAACGGCGACGGCGGCATGCACGTGGACCTGGAGAAGGTGCTGCTGCGCGATCCCACTCTCACCGCGGGCGAGATCCTCATGAGCGAGTCCCAGGAGCGCATGATGGCCGTCGTCGCCCCCGACAGGCTCGACGACTTCATGGAGGTCATCGACAAGTGGGACGTCGAGGCCGCCGTCATCGGGGAGGTCAACGCCTCGGGGCGGCTGACCATCGACCACTTCGGGGAGCGGATCGTGGACGTCGACCCGCGCACCGTGGCCCACGAGGGCCCCGCCTACGAGCGGCCCTACACCCGCCCCGCCTGGCAGGACGACCTCAACGACGACTCCTCGGCGCGCCTGCCCCGCCCGGACACCGCGGCCGAGCTCGCCGAGCAGGTCCTCGCCGTCGTTGCCGATCCCAACCAGGCGCCCGCCGCCTGGGTCACCGACCAGTACGACCGCTTCGTGCGCGGCAGCACCGCCCTGGCCCAGCCCGACGACGCCGGCGTCATCCGCGTGGACGAGGAGACCTGCCGCGGGGTGGCCATCGCCACCGACGCCAACGGCCGCTTCACCAAGCTCGACCCGGCCACCGGGGCCGCCCAGGCCCTGGCGGAGTCCTACCGCAACGTGTGCACCGTCGGCGCCCGTCCGCTGGCCGTCACCGACTGCCTCAACGTCGGCTCCCCGGAGGACCCCGACGCCATGTGGCAGCTCGTCGAGATCATCACCGGCCTGGCCGATGCCTGCCGGACGATGGGCGTGCCCGTCACCGGTGGCAACGTCTCCCTGTACAACTCCCACGGGGCGGTCAAGGGGCGGCCCGACTCCTCCATCAACCCGACCCCCGTGGTCGGGGTCCTCGGCGTCATGGACGACGTGCGCCGCGCCAACCCGTCGGGCTGGTTCGAGGAGGGCCTGGCGATCATCTCCCTGGGGGAGACCCGCGACGAGCTGGACGGCTCGGCCTGGGCGCGCGCCGTCCACGACCACCTGGGCGGCCTGCCCCCGCAGGTGGACCTGGAGGCGGAGATGGCGCTGGGGCGGGTGCTGGTCGCCCTGAGCGAGGCCGACGGGCCGGACGGCGAGCGGCTCGTGCGCGCCGCCCACGACTGCTCCGCCGGGGGACTCATCCAGACCCTCGTGGATGCCGTCCTGCGCCACGGGGTCGGAGCCAGCATCGACCTGGCTCAGCTCCAGGGGTACGACGTCGTCGACGACGCCACGGCACTGTTCTCCGAGTCCGGGGCGCGCGCCGTTGTGGCGGTGCCCGAGTGGGCCGTGGCCGCCGTGGCCGCCGCGGCCGAGGCCGAGGACGTTCCCTGGGCGCGTCTGGGCACCACCGGAGGCGAGATGCTGGTCGTCTCCGGCGGGGACGTTCTCGCCGACGGCGGGGCCGGCCGGCCGCTCGTCCTCGATCTGGCCGAGCTGCGCGAGCGCGTGGAGGGCGTCCTGCCCAGGCTGTTCTGACCGGCGCCTGTCTTCGGCAGCCCCGCCTCCCGCTGTGCGAGCTCAATATTGCCCGGCAGGGCAGCAAGGCGCTTATTGCGGGTGATCGCCGACACGATCACGGTGGCTGTGCGGGAGCGGCTGAAGCGGTCGGAGAAGATGAGGGCCGGGCGCAGGCGACCGGGTTCCGCACCCATCGGCTCACCGAAGTCGATCCACCAGATCTCGCCGCGGGCTGCCACTGCCATGCTCTCGCTTGGATCGGCGCGCGCCCGGTCGGCGGCGGGACGGTGCCACGATGGCCGCCGTTGTCCAGCGGCGGCAGGCTTCCGGAGCGGTGCGCCTTGTCCCGTATCAGTGCTTTTCGTACAGTGAGCCTTTCTCATCGGGGTTGGTTGTTGAGGTTGAGGATGACCAGGGCGGCGGA
>ERZ773059.738-NODE-738-length-17205-cov-3.854344_pt1 | contig 17205 bp, 21 predicted proteins | sample MGYA00580514_ERZ773059 | MGnify/ENA primary metagenome ERZ773059 (study PRJEB29015, sample SAMEA2737981) | human oral metagenome | biome: human oral; feature: human-associated habitat; material: dental | place: China | collected 2056 ...
AGTCGGTATGCTCAACAAGCACGAAATCATCGAGAAACTCAAAGAGGCGGTCGGCACGTTGTGTTCCAGCTCACGCCGGCGTTGTGTGGTGCAACCCACACCGCTACATGACTTACCTCACATGCACGGTGTTGACCTACACCACCACACTGTGGTATACTTGTTGCAACCAAGGGGACGGATGGTCCGTCTGTTGGTGGGAGGTGAAGGAAATGAAAACTCAGACTAAGGTTCGCTACGAAGAGGTATTCCTCACGCCGAAGGGCCGTGATATTCTCGATGTTTTCGGGACGCAGTTCAAGGGTGAGAACGGCGAATATGTTTTCATGTTCGCGCACGTGGATTATGACACGTTCAACAGGGAAACCGTTGAAAAGGAATTTTCAGTTCCCGAAGGGACTGGGAAGCTTTTCTGGAAGTACATGGGGACGTATGACCACACGCGCCAGCATGTAGAATACGGGTATGGCAACGACGCCATAGTCATTCGTCAGGGGCGTCCGGGGATTGTGTGATTGCAGAGTCCCCTAGTGTGATGTAATTCACACTAGGGGACTTGCTTCACCAATAACCACATCCCTATAATGAGAACGTGCCTACTAGAAAGGGACAACATAATGATTACAAATCCGAATGAGCTACGAAAGCTGGTAACCTACACTGTAGTGGATACCACGCTAAAGGTGAGACAGCTAAAGTGCGAAACGATTGTTTCACGTGAAACAATTCAAATTCGCACCAAGCATGAGCACGGGCAGATTTTCATTTCCAGTGACGGACCACATGAATTCCGTACAGGAAGAGGTGCGAAGATGCTTGTCAACAACAAAGCGACTTTCATCGATATCCTCAATAGGTATCCTGAACTTTTCGGCGATAATGTGTTTAGGGTCCTAAACACAAACTTCAATAAAATGTTTCCTCAACTTGAAAGGTTTGAAACAAAATGAGCCAGGCACTTTCCGTCATTCGTGACTATAATGAGAATGGTATTTTTACCACTATCAAGGGTAACAGCATCGAAGACAAGATGTCGCTTTTTGCGGCTGTCAACGATGCTGAGAAGCTTTCCGACAACTTGAACAAGGAAATTGCTGTCAAGAATATCGTCGTCCAACAGGTTGACGTTACCGATGAGAACAGCGGTGAGGTAACACAACAGCCCCGAGTCATTATCATTGATGACAAGGGCAAGGCGTATTCGGCAATCAGTGTGGGCTTGCTGAGTTCGATCAAGAATATCATCGCCTTCCTTGGAGACCCGAATGATTGGCCGAAGCCCATCGTCTTCAAGACGGTGGAAAAGAGAGCCAGGAACGGTTACCGTTTCATGGCATTAGAGCTTGTGAAGACAAAGAAATGAGGTGAGACGTGAGGGGCGGCGGCGAGAGTTGCTGCCCTTCACTGTATTATGGGCAAGCGTAAGAAAAAGTCGAATTCTCAAATTGACATTCTCAGGGAGAAAGCCCGTAAAGCGGAAAAAAGTGCCAGCGTTAAAATCAGAAAGATTGCTAAAGGCACGTACAACCCTGTTAACAACCCTGTAATGTCTTATCTCAATAACGGCGAGTACGGCGTGGATATTACAGGAACGCAATACGATCCCCGTAAAAAGCGTTGGGCTATTGACAGAATGACTAAAAGACAACTCACGAAGTACATCGACAGTCTTCGTGAGTTCTCCAAGTCAACTAATATTATTTACTATGCGGGGCACAAGGATAGTAAAACAGGCAAGCCCACAATCGTTTCTTTCGAGTCAATGAGCAAGCTAGTACACGCTACACTAGCACGCAATGAAAGACTGAAAAAGTACAGGGATGAGCAAGCGGATATGCCCCTCCCCTGGCGCGGTGAGGGAATGACTGCGGGAAAGTACAACGAGGATTGGCGGCCTCACTCGAAATATTTTGATTCAAGTAGCGCTTACTCACTTGAACCCGCGCCAATGCCCACACCGATTAGGTTCACATCCGATAGGGCGGTGCGTGTGTTGGCCGACCAAAGACTCTCCGAGATAACACCGCAGGCACACGAAAAGCGTATTTCTGCTATGCGGTATCAAATCGGTGAGATGTTGAAAACCATTGGCGATTCGACTCTTATGCGGTTCCTTGAAATGAGTGACGAAGCGCTATGGTATCTTTGGACTAGCGATGAATCGCTTGCGGATTATTTGTCGTTTCTTTATGAGACCTACAAGGATCAATCGAATAAAGATAACATTATTGATGTTCTGGAATCGCGTGCGGGGAATTCATACGAAGAGATGAGTATGATGTTGCAGTACGGCGAAAACTATGAGGAAATCAAGAGGAACCACCGTGCCGCGAAGAAAATCAGAAGGAAGCCGAAAAACCGCGCGGCCCTTAAGGGTGGCAGATTTGGAGACTACTACAAGAATAGATGATTTGCGCGTGTGGGCATGGGGGATTATTGATGTTGATAATCTTCAACATTTCTACTCAGGGAATACGATTGGAGGTTTTATCAATTGGATTAAAAAGGAAGCGCAAGTCATATACTTCCACAACCTTGCATTTGATAGTGCATTCATCCTTGATTTTCTCATGAGCCGTGGTTACACGTGGGTGAAAGAGAATCCCGGGCAAGGGGAATTCTCTTCGCTTATTGACCGTATGGGGAAATTCTACACAATCGTTATCAATTTCATTGACGGCTGCAAAGTAGAACTAAGGGATTCGCTGAAGAAACTTCCCATGCCCGTGGAAGATATAGCAAAGGCATTCCATCTTGAAATGCGGAAAGGAAGTATTGACTACAGTGAATACCGCGAGCCCGGTCATTGGATAACGGATGAGGAATTAAAGTACTTGTACAACGACGTGGCCATTGTTGCACAAGCGCTTAAACTTCAATTCGCCAACGGTTTGAAAGCACTCACAGTCGGGGCCGACTCCCTCACCGACTTCAAACGCATAACGGGTCGGAAAGAATTCCGTAAGTTGTTTCCTATTCTCTCAAATGAAATGGACAATGAATTACGGAAAGCATACCGGGGCGGTTTCACGTATGCCGACCCTAGATTCTCACGTAGAATGCTAGGGCGCGGAAAAGTGTATGATGTGAACAGCCTTTATCCTAGCGTGATGTACAATTATCCTATTCCCGTAGGAAGACCATGGTATTCATCTGGGGGGCCTGATGGGGAATCGGATATGTTTGTGACCAGCATTACTTTCACGGCGAAGTTGAAAAAGGATAGAATACCGTGCATTCAAGTGAAGAAAAATCCTTTTTTCAAAGGCACTGAGTACGTTACTGAAATTCCTGAGCCCGTTACACTTTCGTGTACGAACGTCGATTTGTCTTTGTGGGAAGACCAATATGACCTAGACATTCTTTCGTACAACGGCACTTTTTACTTCGACCATGAATCAGGTGTATTCACTGAATTCATTGACAAATGGATGCAGGTCAAGGCTAATTCTGTGGGCGGGACAAGGCAGATTGCTAAACTGCAATTGAATAGTCTTTACGGTAAATTCGCTACCAACACCGATGTGACTGGTAAGCATCCCATACTAGACGATAATGGTATTGTGAAACTTGTGCTCAATGAGTTCGAGACACGGAATCCGGTATACACGCCAGCTGGTATTTTCATCACTTCCTATGCAAGGAATGTGACTATCCGCGCCGCGCAATCGCTTTATCCACGATTCGCTTATGCGGACACGGATTCACTGCATATACTCGGCGATGAGCAGCCGGATTCATTGGACGTGCATCCGACGCGGTTGGGCGCCTGGAAGCATGAAGGTGACTTCCATCACGCCGTGTATGTACGGGCGAAGCAGTACGGGGAAACGCTTTCAGACGGTACTCATGATGTGCATATCGCGGGCGCACCGAAACAGATTGTGTCAAACCTCACACCGTCGGATTTATTGCACAACGCAGTCTGGCATGGTAAGCTTTTACCTGTAAGGACGAAAGGCGGAATCGTCCTTAAAGAAACAGACTTCACATTCACTGCAGACTGAAAGGACAAAAATCATGGCCACCGAGAAGCGAGAGAAGAAGACCACTTTTACTATCGCCGTCCCCCCTGGGCTGCATTCGTTCTATAAGGACGTTTTGCAGTGGGACAAGCGCAAGCGGGTTGCCGACCTTTTGCGAGAGGCGACAGAAGAGTACGCCGTCAAGAATGGATATTCGCCCAAGGCTTCCGACTGATTCATCGGTGCGGGGCTTGCGTGAGTGCCACCCTATGAATTGGGCACGCAAGTACCATTCGCAAGGACAGTGGCGCACCGCTTGAAATCAGAATCGGAAGATGATACCCTGTACACGTACCCGTGTACAGGGTATCACTTTATCCGGAAGGTGAATAAAATGACATTCGATGAGCTTATCAACACTCTAAAGTCAGACAATGAGAAACCCGAAACAATCTATGATGATTTGACGGGACTATACACACAAGCGTCTGAAAAGGCCGATTCCGCTGATGCGAAGATTAGCGAAATGACAGAAACGATCAAAACGCTTAACGATCAAATCACGGCATTGAAGACCAAGAATTACGATTTGCTTACTCAGGTAGGTGAATCAACAAAGGATGACGATGTTTCACGTGAAACATCGGACGAAAAACCCGATGATCAGAAGACAATTGAAGAGCTTTACGGCATCTAACAAGAAAGGAAAATAAAAATGCCTGTTATTCCCGAATACGATAATCCTACAGTATTGAATGTTATCCGCAATAGCGGCGGTTATGACTACCAGCATAGGATTCCAGAGGCCACGAAGGCCAACATTTCCGAAGTGATGAGTAAGATTTTTTCTTACCAGCCACATCGAAACGAGTTCCTTGGTGCACTTATCAATCGTATTGGTACTGTTTTCGTTCGACGTGGAACATGGTCCAATCCTCTTCGTGAATTCTGGCGTGAGAATTTGCAGTACGGCGATACTATTGAGGAAATCGCTGTGGGTCTTGTTGAAAGTCGCATTTACGATCCCAAGAGGGAGTATCTCGAAAGGGATATTTTTGGGAAAGCAAAACCCAATGTCGAAGCCCTGTACCACTCAATGAATCGGCGTGAGTACTACCCGATCACGGTGAATGAAATGGAACTCCGGCGCGCGTTCACTACGGATAATGGTCTTACCTCTCTTGTGAGCCAGATCGTTTCAGCGCCCGCCAATTCGGATGCGTGGGATGAGTTCATGGCAACGTGTTCCCTTTTTGCGGAATATGAGAAGAATAACGGTTTCTTCAAGATCAAGGTACCAGACTTGATTACCACGCCTACACCTGAGAACGCCCGTGCGGTACTGCGCACTATGCGTTCAACAGCGGAGAACTTCAAGTTCCCGAATACGCGCTACAATGCGTCCAAGATTCATGCGTGGGCTAGCGTGGATGACATTATCATCTTCGGCACGCCTGAGAATACTGCTAGTTTGGACGTGGACGCCCTTGCGGCGGCGTTCCACGTTGAAAAGGCAGATCTTAAAGGACGCCTTATCTCGATTCCAAAGGAACAGTTTGGAATTGACAAAGCGCAATTCGTCATTACCACAAAAGACTTTTTTGTGGCAGCGGATTCGATTTATGAGACCACATCCCAGCAAAATCCCGTGGCATTGACCACGAATTTCTTCCTGCATCACTGGGAAGTCCTTTCATGCTCACGGTTCGCCCCTGCCGTCCTACTCACAAGCGGAGACGGAACCGCAACGCCCACTATTACGATTGCAAACCTCAATCTTTCGGCAATCACTGTGACCGACCACGATGGAAAGGCGATTACAGTGACAACCGATAAATTGGTTCCCGGTAAGAATTACGTTGTCAATTGCAAGGCAACGGGTACCGGAATTGAAGGACTCCAATTCGGTGTTGACTTCGAAGTTACGGGGAACAAGAGTCCTGAGACTATGATTAACAACAGCGGTATCCTTTCCATCGGGGACAACGAAACGGCTGATAAGATCACAATTAACGTGACTCTTGTCGCCGATAAGTCCAAGAATGGCAAGGTTGACCTATTGGTCGACAAGACCAAAGCTAGCGGAATGTGAGGTAATGCAATATCCGGGTAGCGTTGCTGCCCGGATATTGCTATACTATAATCATGGAACTTCCAAAGACTAATAATGATTTTCTTGATTTTGATTACGCGGTATGGCCCGCTGGAACGAAAGTAACTCTTACTAATGTTCCGTGGGATAGTAATTACCGTGACATTGTGCGCTTCAAGAGTCCCGATGCGGCACGCAATTATATAGGGCGTGATGGGTATTCGACTCTTATTGAGCACGTAACCTACTGCCCAGCTAATAAGCCTATCCGTATTGGCGTTCCTTTTGCTATTGCCAATATGTACAATTACGTCATGGTAGAGAATCCGGCGCAACCAATCCACAATGACAAGCCAACGGTTTTCTACTATTTCATCCATGACGTGCGTTATATGTCTCCGAACACTACTGAGTTGGATATCCAACTAGATGCGTGGCAGACATATAACTTTTCTATTCGCCCCGGAAAAGCATACGTCGAACGCGGTCATATCGGCATTGCCGCCGACGATGCTATGCACGAAGGCGGTCGAACATACCTCACTGTCCCTGAGGGCTTCGATACTGGCGGTGAGTACATGGTCCCCTATACGTATTGGAAGTCTGTTGCCGAATATGGCAATGGTGCTTACGATCAAGATAGAATGGAAGAATTCTGGATTATTATTTCCAGTTCCATTTCCTTGCAACTGAATCCCGGTTCCCTTGAAAAACCGAAAATCTACACCGCAAGAGGCTGGGCAATATTCAACGCTCCTACAGGCATGGAATACTATGCCGTAGAACCCGCATCGTGGTCCAATTTCCTTGACGGTGTATCTTCCTACCCGTGGGTCGCTCAGGGGATTCAGAGCATCACACTTATTCCCAAGCAAATCCTACCCAAGGGTTGCCTTGCGCAAATGAAACTTTTTGGCAAGAGTGACCTTATTAACGGGAGGACCGGGAAGGGGGGTATTTTCCATGTGTATAATACCTATCCTTTCACAATGTACAATGAATTAACGGACTCTCGAAAGACGAATAATCCTGATGATTACTTCCGTAATTGCATCATGGGGATCATTGAATCTTTTGATGATAATCCCGGGGCTGTTGGGTACTCTGCGAATCGCGACCTGTACACTGACACATGGACCGATACTGGCGCGTATCAAATGGTATCACATGGAAAAGGAAGATATCGATATCTTTTCAAGTTCCTTACTTTCCCTTATTCGTGTATTGAGCTGACGATGCTCACGGGCACGCCAGTGCAATACCGTCCTGAAAATATTTCGGGGCATCGTCTGAGATTCCTGTACATGTTCACGTGCGCTGAACCGTCTCCGAAATTCATGGTCGGACTCGGCGGGTATAATGCTTTCTACAGGGTCAATGATTACGGAAGCATTAATGATCCTGACGTCCATTACGACAGTAGCGATACTTTCGACCGCATGACGGGAATGGTGAATGTAGCTCACTATTCGGTGCCGAGTGATATGTCTTTGCTTGCACAAGCGCAAAGCGCACATAGTATTGCCTATTCAAGGCAATCCGCTGATTGGTCGCAGCAACGCGCCTTGAATAGCGCTCAGGTCGCACGTGACAATTCTCAGCGCTCAATAGCGTCGGCATGGACCCAAAGCGAAATCGGACGCGGCGCACAACAGCGTAGTACCGATATCGCTAATCAACAAGCGATTACCGGCGCTATCGGCAACGGCGTGATGAATGCCGCCGGTAGTCTACTCGGCGGTAATATCGCTGGCGCGGTAATGGGGGCAGCATCAACAGCATTCAATACCGGACTGAACAATCAGACTAGGGATATGCAGACTGCCAATAGTCTTGCAGCGTCCCGGGCCAGTAGTAATGTGCAACGCCAAACCGCCATGTCGAACATTGATGCGAATTATAATCTCGCTATGAATACAATACATGGTGACTACGCGAATACAATCGCGGGCATCAATGCGAAGATTCAGGATAGCGAACTTGTTCCACCGGGCGTTCTCGGACAAGCGGGAGGCGAGAATCTTGTTTCGGCGGCTTTTGGTTGGCGCGTTTACGTGCGTTACAAGACGCTTTCCCGTAATGCGATGAAAGCGATTGGTGAATACTGGTTGCGCTACGGGTACGCACTGAACGTGTGGATCGATATGCCGGAAGACTACCAGTGCATGACTAAGTTCACGCACTGGAAACTGCAAGACTTCCGCATTACATCGTCTGTGTGCCCTGAGCTGTACCGTAATACTATTCGCGGTATATTCGAACGCGGAACCACCGTGTGGAATGATCCCAGCGAATTAGGTGTTATCGACACTGCGACTAACGAACCTGTTCCCGGATTCAATTTCGGCAAATACAACTAAGGAATAACAATGGCAAAGAAAGATTATGTGCGAGAGCACATCTATTCGCCTTTCATGGGCAACAAGTCGAACGACAACAACAGCATTATGGAACTGATTTACCGTAGAGTAATCAGCTCGATGTGTATGAGTAGGTTCAAGTGGGAGGGACTTCCTGACTCTATAGATGAGCGCTACCTAGAACTCACGCTGTTGCAGCAAGGGTTATGTGTGTTCTACTTCGACCAAGAATATGATCGATTCCTTGCACTCAGGGCGAACGCAAGCGGAATGATTAACATGTATGATAATCCAACGTCTTTCACCGTGATTGGCAATTCAATGGTGAATAAGACTTTAGCGGGTAACGAATGCGTTCCCATCTGGGCTAATATTTACCGCTATCCTGAGTGGGATTTGATTATCAAATACGCTGAAAGACTGTCGAATGTAGAGGCGACAATCGATCAGAATATTAGGGCGATGCGCACACCTTTTATCATTAGCGCGAATGCTAATGATAAATTGACTGTTCAAAACGCTTACAAGCAAATCGTTGAAGGGCAGCCGGTAATCATCGCAACTGATTCGTTCGGTCCAGAAGACATTATGAATAAGATTCAATTGTTCACAACGTCATTGCCGCATGGCGTTCTAAGCGAAGTGCATTCCGCAAGGTCGCGAATCATGAATGAGTGTTTGACAATGTTGGGCATCATGAATACCAATACTGAGAAAAAAGAAAGAATGGTGGTCGAAGAGGCCACCGGTTCGGCGGGGAATGTTTTGGCGATGCGCGCCATTTACATGCGCCAACGCGAAATAGCGTGCGAACAGATAAACAAAATGTACGGACTAAATGTATCGTGCAACTGGGTTCTGGACGATGGGGCATCCTCTAATTTCCTTAACGGATTGATTGGTGGATGAAATGGCAAACTTCACTATTGAACTCAAAAAGATTGCCAACCGCCCTGCCGTAAGAGAGGCGTTGCAGGGTTATCAACTTTTCGACGAATCCCATCGCGAAAAGCTGAATAATAAAATTCTTGCTCATTACTGGTATTATGAAATAGGGCACGAAACGGTGGACATGTTCGTGTTCCAGCTGCGCATAAAGCTAAATGAGATAATGCCCTACTATAATGAGCTTTATAAATCAGCCGCACAAGAGTACAACATACTTGACCAATTCAACGTTATTAACACATCAACACAAGATGGCAAGCAAGTTGGAACTACAAGTGTTGACAATAGTGTTACTGCGAATAGCGAAGCATCTCAGGATAGCAACAATGTCAATAATGCCAAATCACGCGCGGTCGGCTACGAACTACCTCAAACGCGATTGTCAGGTGATGAGAATTACGGCACCAATGCGCAAGACAGTCTAAGCAGCGGTGATACCGCTTCGCATTCATCTGGCGTAAATCGTGAGAGTACTACCGGTAGCACACTCTCGAAAAATGATTCAACAAGCAAATCGCACGTTGAATCGCGCTCACGCGGGCGTCAAGCCAGTGGAGCGCAACTCGTTATGGAATACAGGCAAGCGATTCTTAATATCGATATGATGATTATTGATGAGCTTGCAGAACTATTCATGGGCCTTTGGTCCACCAATGATGACATTTTCGACAATTAAGAAAGGAATAGAAAATGCCTGACCTCAACCTTATCCGTATTCAACCCTTCCAGTTCTCACTAGGAGAACTGACTAACATCACGCCATTCACCTACCGCGATGGGCTCACTTTCCTTGAATTGATTGAATCGCTTAGAGACTATGTGAACAGTACCGTTATTCCTGCGGTGAACCATTATACACAAGACCCTAACGCCGAAACCAAACTCAATGAAAAACTTGCTGAGATAACTAAGGTGTTCAATGAGAACATGACGCGGATTGAGAAGGGGGATAAAACGTCTCAGGATGAGTTGACGAAGCTCATTAATGAGAAGATCGGGGCTAGCGTTGCTGAGGTTAACGAACTCATTAAGAACGTTAATGCAACACTTGCGGAGAAAACGCAAGTAGTTGATAATGCCGTGAACGGCATTGAACCGAAGATCAACAGTATCACAAGTGTTCAAAACACCAAGATCGAACAGTACAAGACCGCCAATGAAACAGCGTTGGCGGAATACAAGAATACTATTGACGCACAAGTCGCTAGCATTAAGGGCGCTACCGGCATCAGCATTGTCAAGGTGATTGAGGGAAATAGTCTTTCACCATCGGCGTCTTGGTCGAAAAATAATCCTTTGATCCTTATTATGACTAGGCGGTCAATGCCATTCACCATAACGGTAACAGGTTTTGTGGACCACACAGTGAAGAAGACCTGGAATAAAGCAAGTGAATGGCCCGTTTTCATCGCTGTCCCAATGGGCGATGACTGGCACCTGTTCAACATTTCAGAGTTCGATCCCAGTAGTATCAACATTCCAAAGCCTTATACACCGCCAGAACCGAATTTCACCAAGTTCAATGTTCAACGCATGAATATCGACACGCAAGAGAAATTCGTGTGGTTCGAGAAGAAAACATCGGACACATGGAAGATCGAAGACCAATATATCGAATGCAAGAAGAGTGGGCTTTATCGCATTGACATTGACCTGGCGCTGAGCGGTACTAGCGGAACGTGGGGCAATTATGTTTATGCCACGGCATTGATTAACACTACCGCCGTCCGCACTCACTGGTATATGCGCGCCTCGCAAGTCGGCGTGCGGATGAGCATTACCGAGAGATTCAGGGTCAATGATAAATTGACTATCAAGATCAATGCTCAGAGTGACGGGCTCGCATTGTCCGCACCTGAGGAATACTCACTGATTACGGCTACCGAAGTCCGCTGAATAGGCGCAGGAATAGCACAGTCCTTTGGACTGTGCTATTCTTGTCTTATGGCTTGGGACGCAGTAATGAAAAACGTTGCCGTGAAAACAATCGGCACCGTTGAAGCGGGAATGGACTACACTACCATTCATGCTCCGGACACATTGTCTTTAGGTATTGGACAATGGGCGATGGAACGCGCTTATGATTTGTTGATGCGTTTCTCCAATAAGGATTTTGGGCCCACGGTTAATTCGTGGATTGCACAAGGTCGTTCGAGTTGGACCTATTCGGCGCGTCAGTACTCCTACTTGGGTGGCACTGATAGGAGTAGACTAAAAGCACAGTTGGGCAGTACCGAAGGACAGTACATACAGAATACCCAAATGGTAAGGGACTTTGAGTCTACCTACATTCCACGCTGTGCGGAACTCGGTATGGATATCAACAGTGAAACGGAAGCGTGTATTTTTCTTTTCTCGCAGCTTCACCAATACGGCACTTACAACAAATTCGCTCCAAGGATTGTGGCGAAAGCGGGCGCGCACCCTATTAGTCTTGATAAAATCTATTGGGCCGCGCAACAGCCAGGCTGCAATGTGGTAGGAGAGTACCCCGGTAGATACAATTTGAATTACCGTATGATTAAAAACCGGGAAACGATACCCGGTTTCAACCCTGGCGGCGGAAGTGGCGGTGGTCCACAAGCGACCGAATACACTTACATTTCTGGAATCTGGTTGAACGGCAACGTGATTCGCGTACTAGGCGATGCTAATGAGAGTGTATTGCCCAAGCAGCCCGGCGGATTATGGGCGGCTAACAATATCCAAGTGGAAAAAATGGGCTCAGTACTGAGAGTGACAACGCCGGGTGGTCAAGGGTTCGCCTTTTACTGCGGGGGCGGATATTATGCTGTTTCAGGTGAGATAGCATTGAGTGAGAAGAAAAAAGATGAGGGCGGCGGGGGCGGCGCACCGTCGGGTAGCCTGGCGGCGATGCTCGCAGAGGCGCGCGCGTCCATCAAGAAATATGCTTATTACCAGCGTGAGGGCAGGTTGTACCCTGATAAATCGGGTATTACCGATTGCAGTGGTTTCGTGTGGTATCTTTACAAAAAGTATTTTGGTATTGACATAGGCAGTGGTGGAACCGCCGTAATGATTAATTCAGGTGGTACGGTAATTGCCGCTGGTAGTGGTCAATTCAATGCCACTAATCTTATTAAAGCGGGCGATTTGATTGTCTGTCGGTGGTGGTCGGGGGGTGGCCACGTGGAATTGTGCATGGAAGACGGTACCAATAAAGTAATCGGACAACGTGGCCCTGACGGTGTTCTAGGCCCGGATTGGGGTTCGGCGTCGATGTTCGGCAGCTGCAATTGGAAGTTGAAGAGATATGTCTAAGAAACTCAGCTATTATGATTACGGGCCCGTACTGTCCCGTAATGCGGTGTTCAATATGATAATGGGCGCGCGCGGACTCGGCAAGACTTACGGTGCGAAGAAATTGGTGATTAAGGAATTCATCAACCACGGGCATCAATTCATTTATCTTCGCCGGTATAAAGAGGAACAACGGTCTAAAATGACGTTCTTCTCCGACGTGATGATTGAATTCCCGGAATGGGAGTTCAGGGTCAACGGGAACGAAGCGCAGATGAAACCCATTGACGAAGAGAACAAAAAAGCATGGGTCACTTGTGGCTACTTCAACGTGCTTTCAACAGCGCAGCAAAACAAATCTACTGCGTACCCGAAAGTGCATACCATTATTTTCGATGAATTCATCATCGAAAAAGGTGTAGTGCGCTACCTGCCGAACGAAGTGAATTGCCTACTGAATTTCTATTCGACAGTTGACCGCTGGCAAGATAGGGTTAAAGTTCTCATGCTTTCTAACGCCATTAGTATCATGAATCCCTATTTCTCAGAATACAAGATTCTTCCTGAGCGCGAATTCGTGATGCGCGGGAAGGGCATGATATGCGCCCATTTCGTCAATTCGGAAAGGTTCGCCAATGAAGTTTCAGAAACTCGTTTTGGACGGTTTATTAAGGAATTTCAAAGCGACTTCGCGGATTATGCGGTCGGGAATGTTTTTTCTGACAACAGCGATGAATTCGTATCCAACAAAAACCCTACCGCGCGTTACATGCTAACATTGAAAACGCCGTCAGGGTACTTTTCTATATGGTCGGACGGGGTTAATTATTTCGCTCAGGAAAAGCGGCCCAAAGCTGATGAGCGGGTTTATTCCCTATGGACTTGCCCGCACCGTCCCGGCGAGATACAATTGGAGCGAAGCAGCAAAATTTTGCAGATGCTTAGGCGTTTTTACAAGAATGGAAAAATGTATTTCGATGTGCAATCTACCCGGAATACATTCAGAGAAATATTCAGGGGGTGACTTTGAATATAGATACGGGAATAGCCATAAGCATATCATCGGCTATTACCACCATTGCCGGAACGATTGCATGGGTTGCACCAAAATTGAAGCGACTTAATTATTTGTTCGATGATTGGAATGGTGAGCCCGCAAGACCGGGCGTTCCACGGCGTATGGGAGTGATGGAAAGATTGGAGCAAATAGAGAATAAATTGGATGGAATACCTAGCGACAAAAATGTGAAAAAACTTGACGAACTAATCAACAATCTTATTGAAGAATTGAGGAATAAAAATGAAAAGCGTGATGAAAAACGGGATGCTCACTCCAACGGCGCGTAAATGGCTTTACGGCATCGCAATCGCAATCAACGTGTGCCTTATGACGTGGGGTGCGATTAACCATGAGCAACGCGCCGCACTTGACACTCTTTTCACCGCTGTTTTCGGCATTGCGATGTTGAACGTTCCGGATAGTGATGGAAATGCTGAACAATCCGATAACGAGTGAACGGAATTCGCCTAACCACATTCGTGGGAGGAAAGGGATAAAGCCTGATACTATTGTCATTCACTCTTGGGCGCATTGGAATGAGGAACGGCATTGGAATGTTGTTGACAAGTTCCTCACTGCCGGAAGCAATGCGTCTTGTCATTTCGTTGTCTCCGCTGGCGAGATAACGAAATGTGTGAACATCGATGATATTTCGATGGACATGGAACTCTTCACTGATAGGTCCGTGTCTATCGCGCTTGACCCGAAATTCACTAATGGATGCTGGGTATCACTTATTACACTGCTTGCATGGCTGAAAGACGAATACGGAATAGAAAATGTAAAGCCTCACACTGATATCAAGAAGAATGACTGCCCCGGTTTCGAGATAGCTAAAAACAAATACAATATGGAAATTTGTTCACAGTTGTTGCTTAACGGGCTGAACAAAATCGCATACGAAAAACCTGAGAACCAATTGCTACCCACGGCCCTTGATTTTCCGGGTTTTATTGTAGAGAACGGTTTTTGGGATTCCGCCACAACGCGACTGGCGCAATTCCGCGCTGGGCTCAATGTAACCGGCGCGATTGAGAACCAATCCATCTACTGGGGAAAAATCTTCGACCCTGGCGGCGACTCATGGCATTGGGTCGAACCAGAAAAAACACAACCCGACCCGCTTATCAAATGGATTCAAAAAGCAATTCGATCACGTGAAACCGATGGTCTTATTGGTCCGAATTTCATCAACGATTTTTACGTCTACTTCGGCCTTGTGCCGCGCAGTGTTTTCATGGAAAACGATCCCGCAATTGTACAATTCCAAATCGCGCTTAATAACAATCAACTAAAAACACGCTGAAAGGAAAAATAAATGAGCATTGACGGCATGTGCCAGGCGGCACAGTACTTTTGCCAGTACGGGAACTTGGGATACAATCAGGCCGACCGTTGGGATATCCGAGTAGGAGGGTCAGCCGATTGCAGTTCATTCGCAATCGCAATGGCACGCGACTACGGCGGTCTTCCTGTTGGGAATGCCACTTACACGGGTAATATGCGGCCTGAGTTCACGCGCGTGGGCTGGAAGTGGTACGGTAGTGGATACTTCACTCCAAAGCGCGGAGATATCCTACTGAATGAGAAATCACATACCGCTATTGTTCTCACCGATGGGTGGAATGGGGCTATTGCCCAGCTTTCCATTGATGAGAACGGCAATATTTCCGGCGGCATTGACGGGGATCAAACAGGTTATGAGAGTAACACCCGCACATACTACAACTACCCGTGGGACGGTATTCTGCGCTGGGAAGGCGTAAATTCGTCTGATTGGTCCCCCACGCCTGAGAAGACCGAAACGGACAATCAGCTATGGATTGAGGAAGACGGCGTTTTGGGGATTGCTACCGCGCATAGGTTCAACCAGGTGTTTAGCGTTAATCCTATTCCTGACAATATCGCGGTGTTCGCTGTTGTCCATTTCCAACGATTCCTGAATAGTGTTGTCTCTGAAAACCACATGAATAACCTCATTGGCTATTCGCGACTTGAAGAGGATGGGATTCTCGGTAGCGATACTTGGAGGATTTTCCAATTCCTTGCATGGTGTTGGGTCCCCGACGCAATTCAGGCAATCTATTCCGGCTACTCTTTCGCGCAGTGGTGCGATGGTGTAGTAGGTGAGGATACGGTGAGCGTGCTACAGTACATGCTTAATCGGTCTTGGGCTTACTCGAATAAGCTCATGCAACAGTGAATAAAGTTCGGCCCCTGAGCATTCGCTCAGGGGCCGAACTCTATCAGACTTGCATGAATCCGACGTAGATCAAGAATCGTTTTTCGTTAGCTTTCAGCTTTTTCATGTCAAGTGCTACTTGAATAGCCCAATCGATGAAACTGTCACTCTCATTGAGTTGTCCGCGTTCTCTGAGGAACTTCCTTGTGTCGAACTTTCTGTAAATGAGTGATTCGACAAAAGCATTCCAATCAATGATTGGGTAATCAAGTGATTCCCCATCGCACGCATGGAACATTGCCAATCCAATTGGATTGTGCCACCATTCGCTAACGCGCTTCACGTCTTCCTCATTAATGCTTGCGACTTCGCGTGCATTCTTCAACGCTGATTCGTTCTCGTGATAATTCATCTCGAAGAGTGTCAGAATGTCATTCCGGCTGAACCTCATTTCATCAGACATTTTTGACCTGAGAAGGCAAGTGGGCAGCATTGCCGCACATTCCCGTATTACATCCTTATTGGTCGGGTCTGTTACCTTGCTCATGGCAAGCATGATAAAGTCGTAGTTGGTGATTGGTACGATGCGCATTTTCAGCCTCCAATAGGGTAGTGGTTGCGTCTTCGCTTACTAGCTTACACCAATGTTTCACGTGAAACAAACCCGGTCACTCTCTCCAAGGTGCATGTAGTACACGTGAACCTCATCGTTTTCGCCTTGGTACCGCACACCTTTCATCAACGTACACGTTGTCTGCGCTGGCATCCTAAGGACATGATTGACGATTTTCATGGTGCGTCCTTTCATAGTGACCATCTCTTCCATTGTTATAATCATAACGCAAGTTTCGTGGTAAAGCAAATCCCGTCAGGTGATTTACATCACCTGACGGGATTCGATTACTTGTAGATTCTGCGGTACACCACAATCCGCGCGCCCTTGGGAGGCCGACGGCCCATAATCCTGGCGACTTCCACGCAAGCCTTGCAAAGGCCGTCGTAGCCTTCACCCTCAGACTCTAGGATGATTGCTTTGTCAAGCATTGCGTGGAACACGTTGCACACATCGTCTTCCGTGAGCTCATCGGGAACATTGAGTGCTGTTCCAACGATGTTCCCGAATTCCAGGTCCCACGTGTTCTCACCGCGCATTTCGAGCCTAGACCGCAGTGAAAGCGTTCCGGCGACTTCCATTTGAGCGAACATGATGGGAATCCTTTCCTGTTGTTTTCTTCCCTTGTGACTACAAGTCTACCACGGTGTGCATGTCAGCATCAACCCCAAGCATGTGATACCAAACACAGAACCGCCCGGGGCTTGATCCCCGGGCGGTTCAC
>ERZ773059.739-NODE-739-length-17202-cov-15.157987_pt1 | contig 17202 bp, 17 predicted proteins | sample MGYA00580514_ERZ773059 | MGnify/ENA primary metagenome ERZ773059 (study PRJEB29015, sample SAMEA2737981) | human oral metagenome | biome: human oral; feature: human-associated habitat; material: dental | place: China | collected 2056 ...
TTATCGGTTACGGTCTGGGTAAGGCCGGCGAAGTAACAACGGCTATCGCCAAGGGTGTTGAGTCTGCAAAGAAAAACTTGGTTAAGGTTCCCGTACTTAAAGGCACCGTTCCCCACGAAGTGGAAACTTCGTACGGCGGAGCACAAGTATTGCTTAAGCCAGCTGCTGCCGGTACCGGATTGAAGGCTGGTGGTGCTATGCGTGCCGTGCTCGAGAGCTGTGGCATCACCGACGTGATTGCCAAGTCGAAGGGTTCTTCCAACCCCCACAACCTGGTGAAGGCCACCATCGAGGCACTCAGCCTCATGCGCGACGCCTATACCATCGCCGGTGTTCGTGGCATCAGTATGGACAAAGTTTTTAACGGATAAGGAGCAACATCATGGCAACGATTAAAATCAAACAAGTAAAGAGTAAGATTGGTTACCCCATCGACCAGAAGCGTACGCTCCAGTGTCTGGGACTTCGCAAGATTTCTCAGGTTGTTGAAGTGGAAGACACTCCCAGCATCCGCGGTATGATTAGAAAGGTTCACCATCTGGTAACCGTAGTTGAATAACAAACTTAGTCAAATTAGCACATTTATGAAATTACATAATTTGAAACCGGCTGCTGGTTCCACTCATTCACGTCGTCGTATCGGTCGCGGCCCAGGTTCGGGCTTGGGCGGAACGTCTACCCGTGGACACAAGGGTGCCAAGTCGCGCTCCGGTTATAAGAGGAAGATTGGTTTTGAAGGTGGACAGATGCCGTTGCAACGTCGCGTGCCGAAGTCGGGCTTCAAGAACATCAATCACAAGGAGTATTTCCCCGTTAACCTTTCAACTCTTCAGGCTCTGGCCGAGAAGAAGGGATTGACCAAAATCGGTGTAGCCGAACTCAAAGAGGCTGGCCTGTTCAATGGCAAGTCGCTCGTGAAGGTTCTTGGCAACGGCGAAATCAAGGCCGCCCTAACTGTTGAAGCTAACGCATTCTCCAAGTCTGCCGAAGAAGCTATCAAGGCAGCAGGAGGTAACACTACTTTAATCTAAGACAATGAAAAAGTTTATCGAGGCACTAAAGAACTGTTGGAAAGTTGAGGACCTGCGTCAGCGTCTCCTCATCACCATTCTATTTGTAGCTATTTATCGTTTTGGATCGTTTGTAGTACTTCCCGGTATCAACCCGTCCCAGCTCGACACACTACAAAAGCAGACCTCTGGTGGCTTGATGTCGCTTTTGGATATGTTTTCCGGTGGTGCATTCTCCAACGCGTCTATCTTCGCGTTGGGAATCATGCCTTACATCTCAGCCTCCATCGTGATGCAGCTTTTGGCCGTGGCGGTGCCATATTTCCAGAAGATGCAGCGTGAAGGCGAGAGTGGACGGAAGAAAATAAACTGGTACACGCGTGCCCTGACGGTAGTGATCCTACTGTTTCAGGCACCGTCGTACCTTATCAACCTTAAGATGCAGGCCGAGGGTGCCTTGGCCTCTGGCATCTCATGGTCGGTGTTTATGATTCCTGCCACCATCATACTTGCTGCCGGTAGTATGTTCGTTCTTTGGTTGGGCGAGCGTATCACCGATAAGGGAGTAGGAAACGGTATCTCATTGATTATTATGATTGGCATTATCGCCCGCTTGCCCCAGGCTTTTATCCAGGAAGCGGGTTCGCGCCTCGAAGCTATCGCAGGTGGCGGTCTTGTAATGTTCATCGTCGAGATACTCGTTCTCTATGCCATCGTTTGTGCCGCCATCCTTTTGGTGCAAGGCACACGTAAGGTTCCCGTGCAATATGCCAAGCGCGTAGTTGGCAACAAGCAATACGGCGGCGCACGTCAGTATGTGCCCCTCAAGCTTTTCGCAGCCAACGTTATGCCTATCATTTTTGCACAGGCCCTGATGTTCATTCCCTTGGCCCTCGTGAAGTATCAATCCGAGAATGCAAGCTATGTGGTACAGTCGCTGATGGACAACCGCTCTTTGCTGTATAACACCATCTATGTGACGCTCATCATTGCGTTCACATATTTCTATACGGCAATTACGCTCAACCCCACTCAGATGGCTGAAGACATGAAACGCAACAACGGTTTCATACCAGGCATTAAGCCAGGAAAAGACACGGCCGACTACATCGACACGGTGATGTCGCGCCTCACTCTTCCCGGTTCTCTGTTTATCGCGTTCATCGCCGTGATGCCCGCGTTGGCCGGATTGCTCAACGTGCAACAAGGTTTCTCGCAATTCTTCGGCGGAACTTCGTTGCTCATTCTTGTGGGTGTGGTTATCGACACCTTGCAGCAGATAGAGAGCTATCTCATGATGCGCCACTACGATGGCTTGCTCAATTCGGGTCATACGCGCAACGCCGCAGGCGTGCCTTCGGCTTATTGATTTGCATTGTGAACTTCGCAAATGAAGGCTTATCTCAAGACTGAAGATGAAATCGAGCTGATGCGCCAGGCCAACCAACTTGTTGGTAAAACCTTGGCAGAATTGGCCAAATATATTGTTCCGGGCGTAACGACCCTCCAATTGGATAAGATAGCGGACGAGTTCATCCGCGATCATGGGGCCATCCCCACGTTCAAGAACTTTCCCAATCCCTTTGGAGGGCCTTTCCCCGCGAGCATCTGCACCTCGGTTAACGAGGTTGTGGTGCACGGCGTGCCTAGCGAAAAGACGGTGTTGAAAGACGGAGACATTATTTCTGTCGATTGTGGCACACTTCTTGCTGGGTATAATGGTGACAGTTGTTACACGTTTTGTGTCGGAAATGTGGCACAAAATGTCAGAGATTTCCTCTCTGTGACACGAAAGTCGCTGTATCTTGCCATCGATGCTGCCGTTGCTGGCAACCACCTTGGCGACATTGGCCATGCCGTGCAATCGTTTTGCGAGAGCCACGGGTATGGCATTGTGCGCGAACTAACCGGCCACGGCATCGGCCGCGAAATGCACGAAGAACCCAAAGTGCCCAATTATGGCAGCCGCGGAAGCGGCATTATGCTTAAAGAGGGCATGTGTATAGCCATCGAACCGATGGTTACGATGGGCGACCGTCGCATAGGGCTCTTGCCCGACAAATGGTCTATCCGCACCATCGACGGCAGTTGGGCCGCTCATTACGAGCATACCATCGCCATCAGGAAAGGTAAGGCCGAGATTTTATCATCATTCGAAGAAATAGAACGTTTTCGTTAAGCCAAATGAACAATGTCGAGCTTGCTCGGACATTGTCATGGCGAGAAAACGCACTTTTCGAGAAACGAAAAAGAACGTTTCGTTCAGCCCGACATGCAATGACAGGCTTGCTTGAAAATTGCCCCGTGGCTACCAGACGAACTGTTCGAGAAATGAGAAAAGAACTTACAGATAAAGCAAAGAGTTAATTTATGGCAAAACAATCTGCTATTGAGCAAGATGGAACAATTGTAGAAGCATTGTCTAACGCGATGTTTCGCGTGGAGCTTGAGAATGGTTGCCCCATAACGGCCCACATATCAGGAAAGATGAGGATGCACTACATCAAGATACTGCCTGGCGATAAGGTAAAGGTGGAGATGAGCCCCTACGACCTTACCAAGGGTAGGATTGTGTTTAGATACAAATAATTCAATTTAGAATATGAAGACAAGAGCATCGTTGAAGAAACGTACAGCCGACTGCAAGATTGTTCGTCGTAAAGGTCGCTTGTTCGTTATCAACAAGAAGAACCCTAAGTACAAGACGCGTCAGGGTTAAACATTTAATCATTATCAAAACATTTATCATTAACAAATGGCAATAAGAATTGTTGGAGTAGATTTGCCCCAAAACAAGCGTGGCGAAATCGCATTGACTTATATCTACGGTATAGGTCGAAGTAGTTCAGCAAAGATATTGGACAAGGCTGGTGTGAACCGTGACCTGAAAGTCAGCGAGTGGACTGACGACCAGGCAGCCAAAGTCCGTGAAATTATCGGCGCTGAATTCAAAGTAGAAGGCGATCTCCGTTCGGAGATTCAATTGAACATCAAGCGTCTCATGGACATTGGTTGTTATCGTGGAGTACGTCATCGTAACGGTCTTCCCGTTCGCGGTCAGAGCACCAAGAACAATGCTCGCACCCGTAAAGGAAAGAAAAAGACTGTTGCTAACAAGAAGAAGGCTACTAAGTAATATTTAGTTGGAAGTTGAAAGGCGGGGCTTGCCCCGATGCTTAAAACTCGAAACTTGAAACTTTTAAACTAAAAAGAAATTATGGCAAAGAAAATAGCAGCAAAGAAGAGAAACGTCAGGGTAGACGCTCTTGGACAACTTCATGTTCATAGCTCATTCAATAACATCATTGTGTCTTTGGCTAACAGCGAAGGTCAGGTAATATCTTGGTCGTCGGCTGGTAAGATGGGTTTCCGTGGTTCTAAGAAGAACACTCCCTATGCAGCCCAAATGGCAGCCGAAGATTGCGCCAAGGTGGCATTCGACCTCGGCCTCCGTAAGGTGAAAGCCTACGTTAAGGGTCCAGGCAACGGCCGCGAAAGCGCCATCCGCGCCGTGCACGGTGCAGGTATCGAAGTAACCGAGATTGTCGACGTTACGCCGCTGCCCCACAATGGATGTCGTCCTCCCAAGCGTCGCCGCGTATAACACGCACCTTTCCCAACGCTTGCACCCAGTGTGGCAGGCAACAAAGATACACAAACAAAAAAGTTATAAAATAGAAAATGGCTAGATACATAGGTCCGAAATCTAAAATTGCTCGTCGTTTTGGTGAACCCATCTTCGGCGCAGACAAAGTTTTGTCCAAGAGAAACTTCCCTCCTGGACAGCATGGCAACAACCGTCGTAGGAAAACTTCCGAGTACGGCGCCATGTTGGCAGAGAAGCAAAAGGCTAAATACACATACGGCGTGTTGGAACGTCAGTTCCGCAACATGTTCGAGAAGGCAGCTAAGGCCAGCGGCATCACCGGCGAGGTGCTGTTGCAAAACCTCGAAAGCCGTCTCGATAACGTAGTGTTCCGTCTTGGTCTGGCTCCTACCCGTGCAGCCGCACGCCAGCTCGTTGGCCACAAGCATATCGTGGTAGACGGCAAGGTAGTAAACATTCCTTCTTATTCAGTGAAAGCCGGCCAAGTTGTCGGCGTGCGCGAGAAAGCTAAGTCGCTCGAAGTTATCGAGGCTGCCTTGGCCGGTTTCAACCACAGCAAGTACCCCTGGATTGAGTGGGACGACGCTTCAAAGAGCGGTAAGTTCCTGCACAAGCCCGAGCGTGCCGACATTCCTGAGAACATTAAGGAACAGTTAATCGTTGAGTTGTACTCTAAATAAATCATTGAATTAATGGCGATATTAGCATTTCAAAAACCTGATAAAGTTGTAATGTTGGAGGCCAACGACAAATTCGGTCGTTTCGAATTTCGTCCACTTGAGCCTGGGTTCGGCGTTACCATCGGTAACTCCCTCCGCCGCATTCTCCTTTCATCGCTTGAAGGGTTCTCCATCAATACCGTGCGCATCGCCGGTGTTGAGCACGAGTTCTCTTCTGTGCCTGGTGTAAAGGAAGATGTGACCAACATTATCTTGAATTTGAAACAAGTAAGATTCAAGCAAGTAGTAGAAGAATTCGAGAACGAGAAAGTTAGTATCACGGTTGAGAACACCACTGAGTTCAAAGCTGGTGACATTGGCAAGTATCTGACTGGATTTGAAGTGTTAAACCCCGATTTGGTGATTTGTCATTTAGATGCCAAAGCTTCATTGCAGATTGATCTCACCATTAACAAAGGACGTGGCTACGTGCCTGCCGATGAAAATCGTGAGTTCTGCACCGATGTGAATGTAATTCCTATCGATTCCATTTACACCCCAATCCGTAACGTGCGCTATTCGGTTGAGCCTTATCGTGTTGAACAAAAAACCGACTACGATAAGCTCGTTATCGACGTAACGACGGACGGCTCCATCAGTCCCAAAGACGCTCTGAAAGAGGCCGCTAAAATCCTCATCTATCACTTTATGCTCTTCTCCGACGAGAAAATCGCCGTTGAAAACCAAGACGTTGACACCAACGAAGAGTTTGACGAGGAAGTGCTGCACATGCGTCAGCTGCTTAAAACCAAGCTTGTGGACATGAACCTCAGCGTTCGCGCCCTCAACTGTCTCAAAGCAGCCGATGTGGAAACACTGGGCGACCTTGTGCAATACAACAAGACCGACCTCTTGAAGTTCCGCAACTTTGGTAAGAAATCGCTCACAGAGCTTGATGATTTGCTCTTGGGTCTGAATCTGTCTTTTGGAACCGACATTTCAAAGTATAAACTGGACAGGGACTAAACCTCAGCACCGGTGGGTGATGGGCGCATAGCCTTCGCCCACCAGCTGTTACCCCTCCGCTATTTAAGAAAAATAAAAATGAGACATAATAAGAAATTCAACCACCTGGGTCGTACTGCACCTCACCGCAATGCCATGCTTGCTAACATGGCCATTTCGCTGATTATGCACAAAAGAATCACTACGACCCTCGCCAAGGCAAAAGCCTTGAAGAAATATGTAGAACCGCTTATCACACGTTCAAAGGAAGATACCACCAACTCGCGTCGTGTGGTTTTCCGCTACTTGCAAAACAAGTATGCCGTTACCGAACTGTTCAAAGTGGTTGCTGCTAAGGTGGGAGACCGTCCCGGTGGCTATACCCGTGTCATCCGACTGGGTTTCCGCAAGGGCGATGCCGCTGAAATAGCGTTCATCGAACTGGTTGACTTCGACGAGAACATGGCCAAGACGCCTAAGGCAGAGGCTAAGAAAACGCGTCGTAGCCGCAAGAGCACCAAGGCCGAAGGCGAAACCGCTGCCGCCGAAGTTGCTCAACCCGTTGCCGAAGAAGCTCCTAAGGCTGAAGAGGCACCCAAGGCAGAAGCTGCCGAAGAAGCAAAGGCTGAATAAACAACAGTTATCGACTTATAAATTAAACGTCTCTATCCGTGAGGGTAGGGGCGTTTTTTTGTGACCATCCTAAGCCGACCCGCCTTACAGCCATGTCTTTCTCACGAAAACTGTCGATTTCTTCTCACACTAGATTGACAGGTAATGCCAGAGAAACCTTTCTTATTCCTATCTTTTATAATTCATATTCCTTATTGTACACTCGCATAACGAATTCGAATCCATGGGGAAGGGTTTCGTGAAGTCTCATCTTTTCAAGTTTCATGATCGGGCGACTGAATTGGCGAGCTGATTTCGCCATTGGATGAACCCCTTTCTTATCACTCAATCTGCAAGAAAACAAGGCAACTTTTTTATCATAACTATCAAGAACGTTGCTAACCTCATAAATACGTTCTATGGTTGTTTCAAGCTGTTCTCTTGCATAGGCTAGTTTACCTGTTTGTTGTGTACCAGTGGCACTCTGGGCAAAGGGTAAAATGTATTTAGATTCTGTATTTGTCAGTTCATTTAACACAATAAACTCTTCACCAACATTTGGCGAAATGATAAAATCACAGCACTTGGGAGCATTGTTCCTGCCATGTATTGTTTTACAAAACGCCTCAAAATCCACAATTTCAACGGAGTAGTCCTTTTTGCGGATCACCGAAACGCCCTTTCCCGTGGGTTGTACGATGGTGGGCTGCTGGTCTCTAATTTCAAAAACGACTTTTGCAGGACACTCTTTGCGAATTTGCATGGTGTTGTCATCCCAAGTTATTCCGAAATGGGCAGAATAATCTTTTTTCAGGAAATCGCAGAGCGTACTCATACGTTGCTCCCTCCCAAAGTTTCGTAATCGTTATAGATGTCTTCAATCACTTCCGACAGGTCAAGCGTGTTAATCACATCCTCGTGGGTGTCTTCGTCTGTAGCCATCAGATTCATCAAGCCACCATTAACCGTTCTGTACACAATGACGTTCTCTGGCTTTATGAAAGGCCAAGAACTACGGCCATCGTCATAATAACTTGCACGGAGTAGTACATTCAGGTGATTGAGGATATATGGACTGTGAGTTGCCAACATTAAATAAACGGCTCTGTCTGCGGCATTGTTATGGAAAGCATCCTTCACCAAAGAGTTAATCAAACTACGTTGTGAGTTTGGATCTAGGCTCAACTCAGGTTCTTCGATATGTAGCTGTACAACCTTCTGCATATCTGCAATCTCCATTTCTGGTCTGTACTTAGTGGTCAGATCCTTTTCAAAAAGATATTGAATGATGCTTCTCTCTTGTGCCTTTTTAAATGAGAACTCCGTTGAGAAATACTTGTTCATAACTACTAGTGGGATCGTTGTCTGAATTCCTGATGACGCATGACGAAACTCAAAGGCTTCATATGCATCGTCGTTGGGAGTTAACACATATTTCTTTTGGTTGTTACCTCCCTTTTGTACATCCAATTTCAGTCCCACATAATCCAAATCAAAGTGTTTGATAGCATCAGTAGCAGCATCAAAATCTTTCAGCGTCTCATCAAAGAAGAAACCAAGGCTTGTATTCTTAGCAAGGGTGCCTTTGCTAACTAAAGCTGGGATAGCACTTCTCATCTCAGACACCCATACATCCTTGGCAAAGACAATATCCTCATTCGCAATGCTGTCATCGTATGAAAAATTACCCTTGTCGTATTTAAGTTCGTAAGTGTTGCCATTTATTTCTACGCGATAAAGGATATAAGATTCATCCTTAAACAAATTCTTCATGTCGTCACGCAGGCTGTCTTTGAAGCGAATAGTAAAAAGCTTGTTATCAATCGAACTGTTCTTCAAGTAAGCGCGGATATTGATGCGCTTATATAAATAGCGCATCAGTATGACTAATTTCATCAGGGTACTCTTACCACTTGCGGAACTGCCAATTACAACAGTAAGAGGACGAATTTCTATCTCACCAGTATCCCTTAATGCACCGACATTTTTAACTTGTATGGATTCTTTGATATTCATGATTCGCATTTATTAATCAGTTGTCTTCCTGCGGCATATCAATCTTTCACAAATCGCCAATACGCCATATAAATTATTAAGCACAAAGATACATATAATTTAGCACAAAAGATACGAACGGGGATAAATTCTATGTCTTATGGCCATACAGAGTTGAACATGAGAGACTATCGGCGTATCGGTAACAAACACAGGTTCCCTCCTCCGCGTAAAGGGTGTTAACACCCTACTACGCAAGTGGCGTACTCTTCTGGTAACGTCTTTTGCGGGTTGGCATGCGCTTATATCCCTTGTCTGTGGAGTTGATGTGTAGGTTTTTCGTTAAGTCGGCTTCTAAATTCTTGCAGAACTCATCCTGTATACAAGATACCTCTGAAACTTAGTCAGTGGTAATCATCACTATATGTGTTTGTAAGTTATTGATTTTCAACCATAAAGTTGCAAGGTAGTAGAGAGATTACCATTTTTTAGGGAACATTCTTGCTCAAAGCTGGCGTAATGATGTGTCTTGCCATTGTGTCAAGTGGCATGTCTATTTGTCGGGGTGTGTGGCTTTGTGCAAATGCGCTGGGGTGTGATGGTGGCAAGGGTGGGTGGGGAAAGGTTACAAAACGGGATTGGTAAGTCGTTATGTCGTTCGCTGGGCAATTAAAATGGCGTACTTCACACCCGAGTTAAAATGTTAAGTGTATTCTTTTAACTTCACATAACGTGTTCTTCTTGCCGCCCTATTCTAGCCCCAAAATACCGCTAAAAGTATGCTTTTAGCCGCCATTCGGCATCTTGCACACCCCACTTTCTTTCAAAAAATGATGGCTCGAAGGGCGTTTTGCATCATTTTACCCTTCTAGATTGTCGCTCGCACGCAAAAAATGTCGTCCAATTTTTCTGCATTTAGCATCAAAACGGTAGTCTTTTAAGTACTATTTTGCACCTTTTTGCACGTTATTTCAGTCCTCCGAAAAGCTTTTAAGCCCTTTTGTGCACTGCATATTCTTGCAACGGGCTTGCTGTTTTGCTGCATTTTGCCTTGCGTTTTGGTGCATTTTACCTTGCGTTTTGGTGCATTTTGCATTGCGTTTTGGTGCATTTTGCATCGCGTTTTGGTGCGTTTTGCATTGCGTTTTGGTGCGTTTTGCCCCAAATTATGCTGCAAAAGGCACTTAAAGGTGCGCAAATTGTATGTTTAAACAATGTTCAATGGTTATTTGTCCACCTCTATGCGCACCCTGTTTTGTACCCAAACAAGTTGGCGCAATACTCGCAAAAAATTGAGCGAGCAGAGGATTGGTTGGAAAAAATGCAGCCATAATGTTAAATTTTGTGCGCAAAACGTTACATTGCTTTGTCGGCGCTTTCGTCAACATCATATAACTTCGCAGTGAGCAAATCTTATCCGCGAACCCCCTTTAACCCCAATCGGCCATTATACCGCAAATAAATTATTTTGGGTTGTTTCCACCCCTTCCTGTCCATCTTTCGTTTGCTTGTCGGCATTTTGCCAGTCTTATTCTCTTTGACGTAGCCCACTATGCCTTCAAGAATGTCACTGGTAAGATGCCGACAAGCCAGCAGGGTCCGTGCAGGGCCTATTGGCAGATTGGGGTTGAATGCCGTGGCTACCCATAACTTCTTACTGCTACATCTTTCTTACGAAGACAACCAATACATTTTCAAGCACTTTTATTACCTTTGTCCCACCAGTCTTCTCTTGTTTCCCTGCCTATTTTAAAAGGCAAAGGCTGCATAGGCTTAGATTTGTGGAGAGTGAGAACCACTTTTATTCCGCCTTGTTAGAAAAATCTCTTGTTCATATCACTAAATGCTTATTTCATGCGGTCGACATTGTTAGCTTTTCATGTCGTGTAATGGAAAGTTACACAATAAGCATAAAGCAGCCTGCCTCTACGAGCCAGTATGTTGCACATAAACATGTGAAGGTAGATTCTATTCTCCAATTTGCTATTGAGAACTGCAACAGGGCGATTGATTGTGTTCAATTGTCTATCAGGCAAATAAGCATTCATGCAAAGCGGTAGATCACCATGCGGCTGTTCGTTCTAAACCGATGCGAGCTTTTCCTAAATGGGCCATATACATTTTCTGCAAATTTGTTTGTGACTTTTATGTTTAATTCGTATATTTGCCACGTACGAACCTGGGCATTGTTGCATGGTGAGCAAAGTCTCAGTTAAAACTGCATGGCTTCTTTCTCCCCCTAGCCAGGGTGCTAGCCATGTAAATTCAACTTTCAAATAGATGATGAATACGTTTCTTAATCTGTGTATGCGTGATTAAGTATTTACAAAATCTTCAACAGACAGAACCGACCAACAAATATACTCACTCTTTATGGCTAAACAACGACAATCAATTACAGCATTGCTAATGACGCTGGCATTAGCGTTTGCATCAGGTATCAGTGCCCAAACCCAGCTGACAAAAGACATGGCTGCATTTCAATCTGGAGTGTTTCCTAGGCGAACGCTCAACTATTTCACAGCTGGTGAACGTGGAAAGAATTGCATTTGGGACTTTTCCAAACTTAAGATTAACAAAACGGAGCAAATTGTCCGTCAAAGACTCGACACGCTTGGCTATTTGTCTGTTACTGATGACAAGCAGATTACCTATTATGGAATGAGCAACGACAGCTTGTTTGAAATAGGAAAAGAATCGCCTCTTACCCGAACATTTTATCACGAACCCATCTGCCAAGCAGTATTGCCTATGGCTTTGGGCGACTCCATCTCTACTCCTTTTGTTGGTTTCGGCATCTATTCATGAAGATAGACCTGCTGATTATGGAGCAAATGTTTTCGACGATTAGGCCTTTGCGCCCTTCACTAGCTTTGCCTTTGAAAGAGGCAAGCTGGTTATGCAAGAAGTAATGGATGGCAGAGGAAACACCTTAAGGAAAGACAGATACAAGTATGTCAGGACTGACGGTGAACCTTGTTCCACCGTGGCTCAAGGAGCGTATCGGTATGGTAGGTATCAGATGTTTGGAATTTCGTATTTGTACAAAACTTACACCAACAAATATTTGGTGGCTGTACATAAGACGGAAACGAAGATGGAAAATGGAAACGCCGTAAGTGAAAAAAAATATGCGTACACCTTTAATGGTATGGTAGGTAGAATTGAGACGGCGTCACTTGCCGATAGTCACTTTGTCACGTACACTTATAATTTCGAGAAAAAGGAATATCTTTGGATGATTAATAGGAACATTTTGTTGCCGGTTAGCATCTCTGAAGGTGGAACAAATACAATGCGTATGAGCAAACATTATGTCTATGGACAATTGCCTAATGGCTGTCCATACCTTACTCAGCAAACCTGCACCTATGTCAATCGGGCGTTGGGGCAAGGGGAAGTCTCTCGTGTTGATTACACCGTTGAACGAGCGGATAAGTATGGCAACCCTATTGTTACCAACGAAAAGGGAACAAAGACAATAATGGTTTGGTCTCACCTTGGGCAGCGGTTGGCGGCAAGTATACAGAATGCCACTTATGATGAAGTGCAAACAGCACTAGGGAAATCGCCAGAGAGTTTTTCGGATAAAAACTTTTCAACTTCTGACTATGAAAAGCTTCGTGCACTTCGCGAGAAACTTCCCAAGGCACTGGTCTATACATATATTTATGACGACAACAACTTGTTGTTGACAGACAAGACCGAACCCAATGGTATGCAATACCACTATGCCTACGACGGGTTAGGAAAGTTACGGGCAACTTACCGTATTATAAATGGCAAACATGAAGTGCTTAACGTATATAGATATAACTATAAAACCAGAGAGAAATGAAACGATTGATAAAGTACCGCTTCCAAATGGCCTTGTGCGTTTGCTGTGTTGTTGCTATGTTTTTCTCTCCTGCGACGGGACACGCACAGGAGTTGGTTAACTATGTGCTGACCGAGAAACAGATTGGCCGTTCAACGGCAAGACAAAAGAATTATCAGTTCTACGATGGGCTTGGAAGGTTAATACAGTCTGCATCTAATGGCGTTAATGATAATGGGGCGTTCGTTTATTCACAAAACGAGATAACGGGTGAAGGACAGCTGCGAAGACGGTGGTTGCCCATTGTGGGCGATACCAAAATAGAAGGTATGGGGCATGACGCCATCGTTCAGGCCAGTAGTGTACAATATGCCGACGGGTATGCTTTCGAAAGTATGGGATACGATGCGCTAGAACGATTGAGAACACAAAGTAGGCCAGGCTCGGACTGGCTGAAAAAGCATGCCAACATATCGTATGTTACTAACGGCAGAGGAGAATTTGTGCATTATGCAGTAAACACCCCAAAGGGAGGACTAGCCGCTATCATTTCAAAGGGAGATTATGAAGCAGGGACGTTGTATGGCACTTGTGTAACAAACGAAGATGGAATAAAAACAACAACGTACACCAATGCCGTGGGGCAAAAGATTGTTGAGCGGAAAGGAAATGGAAACGATACACATTATGTATATGATGACTTAGGACGGCTGAACTTTGTACTCATGCCAGGGTATAAGGGCAATAACAATTTGGACAGGTACGCCTACCAGTATCGCTACTCCCTTGACGGCAACCTTATCTATAAGAAACTGCCGGGGTGTGCACCCATAGAATATGTGTACGATAAGAACGACCGTTGCCTATCCGTTCAAGATGGTGAGCTGAAGAAAAAGGGGCTTTATCGCTTTATGCTTTACGATGCCGTGGGACGGATGGTGGTGCAAGGCCTGTCGACAACCAAGCCCGATGGTGCTGGTGAGGCGACTGTTACTCTTGACGAAAACGGTGGCGGAATGGAGCAGACTGGCTACCGCATCCTTAATGATGCAAGCCTTAACCTTACGGTTAAAGCCATTGAGGTGGTTAACTATTACGACAACTATCGTTTTGCCACAGGTTCGTATGCTGCGCATATCTCAGGGTTAACCACACCTTCTGCCGATTATGCCAGAGGCAGGCTCTCGGGCAGCGTAGTGTTGGCTTCTAACGGCGAACGACTGGGTAATGTCATATCGTACGACCAACAAGGAAATGTGCTCGAGATACAAAAACGCGGTCTGAATGGCTGCATGGAGCGAGTGACCAACACTTATACCTATACCAACCAGTTGGCATCGTCGATAAGCGTAGCCAAAACCCAGAAAGGCGATACGATAAAATATGAGGAATGTAATACTTACAGCCCAACTACCGACCGTTTGGTGGCCGTTACGCGGCAAGCTTTCTCAAACAACCTGCCCTCTAAGTTGAACAAGTGCACCTATACCTACGATAGGCTAGGGCGGCTGTTTACCATAGACCGCCCAATAGACGGCGGCAAAGGCAGGTTGAGTTACGACTATAACATACAAAGTTGGACACAGCGAATAAACAGTGGCTCGTTCAACGAAAGCATTCATTACGTAGATGGGCAAGGCAAACCCATGTATAGCGGCAACATCAGCAGCATTACATGGAGCGATGCCGGCTCTGGTCAAACCAACCGTGGCTACCGCTACACCTACGACGACCTGAACCGGCTGGTGAATGCCGAGTATGGCGAAGACAACTTCTCAACGGGCATCGGCCGTTACAACGAACGTTTGGGGTACGATGGTAACAGTAATGTAACTTCGCTGCAACGCAAAGGGGTGACGCAAGAAGGCAGCTACGGACTGATAGACGACTTGCGGCTCGGCTACGATGGCAACCAACTGAGCAAGGTGGAGGAGAATGCGCCCGCCGTGCTGTATGCTGGTTCGCTAGACGTGAAGCGCAGCACAAACGACATCCGCTATAACGCCAATGGCTCGCTCACGATGGACGGCACGCGCGACATTACCCACATCGACTACGACCTGCACAACAACCCCCTGCGCATACAGTTTGTCAACGGCAACGTAACCAAATATGTTTATTCGGCCGCAGGCGAGAAGCTCCGCGCCATACATTATACGGCGGTGGCGAACACACACGTGGAGATGGGGCAGGTGTATGCCGACATCGAGAAACGATACCTGGCCGTAGACTCCACCGACTATCGCCTGGGTGGCAATGCCGTGTTTAACAACGGCAGTTTCTCCAAAGTGCTGTTCGATGGGGGATATGTAGAGCTTGTTGCCGTTGACATGCCCGGCTCTGGTTTTCACATGCCGATTGTTAAGCCGTGGAAGCCACCCTTTGGTGGTAGATGGCCGGACGACTTGGTTGGAGGAAAGAAAGGACCCACGATATATTCTCTGCGATTTCGGTATTTCAACCGCGACCACCTGGGCAACGTTCGCGAGGTGGTTTCAGAGACGGGCGAGGTGAAGCAGGTAAACGCCTACTATCCTTTCGGCACGCCCATCCATGCCCTTGGCACCAACGAAAGCCAACAACGCTACAAGTACAACGGTAAAGAGTTCGACGAGCTGCACGGCCTCAACACCTACGACTACGGCGCACGCCAATACGCCCCGCTGCTGCCGCTGTGGGATAGGGTAGACCCATTGGCAGAGAGGTATTATGGGGTTTCACCGTATGTGTATTGTGCGAATAACCCTGTTATATTTGTAGATCCTGATGGGCGTAAGTTTGACTTCTCCAAGATGACAAAGGGTGAATACCAAATTTATCTAGGCCAGATTAATCTGCTGCGTGGGGCTAGTCCGTTGTTTAACACGATGTACACATCTTTAGAGCTATCTAAAAATACATACTTCATTAGTTTTGATGAGGTGAGATCTGTTACTAAAGATAAAAACGAAATCTTTGGGCATTTCGTTATGGGAGATAATGGTGGCGCATTAATATTTAATAAGGAGCATTTCGCAACAATCCCACATAATGTATTTGCAGAAGAATTTTTCCATGCATACCAATACGATAATAGAGACGGCTATGCCAAAGGCGAATTTAATAAGGAGTTTGAAGCTAAGACTTTTGCATTTGCTCTTACTTATGGGATGGGCACCAGCTTTCTCACCTATAAAGGGATGTCTGAATTCCAAAAACGGATAATGAAACTTATGTATGGTACAGAGGATAACCCCATATCTAGAGAGGCTGTCATGTCTAATGCCTTTCTTGATGATTATATGGTTAGTGCCGAGAAATATGCAAAACACAACATCGTAAATCGAATTGGTGGAATAAATTATCGATTGCATACAAAAGTAAAGCCTTACGCACTGCAAAAGATAGTATTAGACACTTATAAATAATATTTTTATAATATGAAAGCAAAAGTTATCGCATTTCTCCTTTGGGCCAGTCTGCCATGCTTTGGACAGGTTGCTGTTGATCTTGATTGTATTTTTCGGAGTTATAGAGTCTTTGGGAGAGTGATGCTGGAAGTCTTCGGCTCGGATAAGATACAAAATATGATAGACTCTAAGCAGAGCATTGGCCTGTGGCTGAATGTAGACAGTTTAGGTTATGTAACAAGTGTTCAAAAGGGTAGGGGAAAAATGCCTGAACCGCAACTTGGCTTAATGGTGGATAGCCTTAGAGCATATTTTAAACGGCATGCGGTGCAGTTTCCAATTTGCTATGCGTTTGAGGATAATGGACTTACGTATGAGGAACAACTAAAAAACGCATTAGATGATTTCCTAGAATCTAAAAATAAATTCACCATGGTGTACTTTCCCGGAGAATTGTTGACTTCTTATGAATTTGATAAGTACCGTGGCTATAAGGGTTCAAAGTTCGATTATTTGTTGTTGAAACTATACGAGCAGGAAATTCCGATTAAGAGGAAAATAAGTAAGGGTAAGACAAAGGACGATTAGATTGATAACACGCGGTATCACCCACATCGACCACGGCGTCCAGAATGATCCCTGCGCATGCTATCATCTACACACTACAGTCAGCCCTTATTCTTTACAGAAAATAGTATTAGACACATATAATAAATAGCACAATACAATATGAAGACAAAAATTTTAGCAATGTTTTTCTTACTGCCTCTATTCTGTTCGGCACAAATCACTATGGATGATGATTGTTTTGATAGGAGTAACAGGATATTCGCAAAAGTAATACTCGAAGTTTTTGATACAAGCTTCGTCCATAAAATGGTGGATAATGGTCAACGTTTTCTCCTTGTGCTGAACGTTGATACTGCTGGGTATGTGCTAGGTGTGCGTAATGGGTATGTGCTAGGTGTGCGTAATGGTAGAGGCAACTTTCCCGAAACCCAAGTAAAGGAAATGACGGATAAGCTCAGAGAGTACTTCCAAACTAATATGGTACAGTTCCCCCTTTGCTATGTCCTTCAAGACATAGGACTATCGAGTGAGGACCAAT
>ERZ773059.741-NODE-741-length-17196-cov-13.158159_pt1 | contig 17196 bp, 13 predicted proteins | sample MGYA00580514_ERZ773059 | MGnify/ENA primary metagenome ERZ773059 (study PRJEB29015, sample SAMEA2737981) | human oral metagenome | biome: human oral; feature: human-associated habitat; material: dental | place: China | collected 2056 ...
GCTGGGAGGACCGGCGCGGGGGCCGCGACGGATTCCGGCCCCGGCGCGAGGACCGTGGCCAGGGCCGTTTCGGCGGTAGCCGGGGCGGCGGCTTCCGCGGCCGCGGAGACCGCTGAGCCCTGACGCGCCAGCGCGTCGCAGGCGGCTCCTGCTCGTCAGCGAGCGGGCCACCGTCTGCGACCTGCGCGCCGGTACTGCGGAAAGTCCGCCCGCCCGCGCGGTTACTCGCGGACGAGAGCTCCAGCAACGCCGAGCCCGGCACGAGAGAGGCGCACGTGGTCCCAGCCATCTACCTGCTCGCCGTCGTCGTCCTCGGGTTCGCGGCCACCCTGCTGCGCCTTCCGCCACTGGTCGGCTTCCTGGCGGCCGGGTTCGTCCTGGGCGCCTCCGGCCTGCCCACCCTCGACTTCGTCCACACCCTGGGCGACCTGGGCGTCGCGGTGCTGCTGTTCACCATCGGTCTCACGCTCGATCTGAGGGTCCTCGCCCGCCGTGAGGTGGCCGGCACCGCCGCCATCACCCTGGTGCTGCTGACCGCCCTGAGCGCGGCCCTCGTCGTCCCCCTGCTCCTGGTCGGCCTGCGGGTCGACGCCGTCACCCCCGCCGGCGTCGCGGCGCTGTGCTTCGCCCTGTCCTTCTCCTCCACCGTCGTGGTGGTCAAGCTCCTGGAGGACCGCGGCAACGCCGCCTCCCTGTACGGGCGGATCGCGATCGGCGTCCTGGTCGCCCAGGACATCGCCGCCGTCGCCTACATGACCTTCAGCTCCGACGAGCCGCCGAGCCCGTGGGCGCTGGCCCTGGCCGCCCTGTGGCCCGCCTCCGGGCTCTTCGGCAAGGTCCTCAACCGCATCGACCACCGGGAGATGCGCACCCTGTTCGGCATATCCATGGCGCTGCTGCCCGGCTACCTCCTGTTCGACCTCCTCGGTCTGGACGGCGACCTCGGCGCGCTCATCATGGGCGCCCTGCTCGCCTCCCACCCAGCCGCCAAGGAGCTCTCCAGCGCCCTGTTCACCATCAAGGAGCTGCTCCTGGTGGGATTCTTCCTGGCGATCGGCATGGACGGGATCCCCGGCGCCGGCGCCTTCGTCCTGGCCGCGGCGCTGCTCGTGCTGCTGCCGGTGCGGGCTCTGGTCTACACCGTCGTCGTGCGCCTCATGCGCATGCGCCGGCGCACCGCGGTGATGACGGGGCTGGCGATGACCGCCTACAGCGAGTTCGCCCTCATCGTGGTGAGCGTCGCCGTGCGCCACGACCTGCTCGGCGGGGGCTGGACGGCGGCGGTCTCACTGGCCCTGGCGCTGTCCTTCATCGTGTCCTCGATCGTCAACCGCAAGCCCGCCGGGCTCGTGCGCTGGATGACCGGGCGCATCCCCCACCGGCCCTCCAGCTCGCTGCACCCCGAGGAGCGCCCGCTCAACCTGCTGGGCGTGCGCACCGTCGTCTTCGGCATGGGGCGCGTCGGCCGCGCCACCTACACCCGCCTGTACGCCGACGGCGAGACCGGGGTCCTGGGGATCGACAACGACGCCTCCAAGGTCGAGACGCTCGCCAAGCAGGGCTACAACATTCTCGAGGCCGACGCCACCGACCAGGAGTTCTGGGACCGCCTCGACGCCGTCCACGCCACCAAGGCCGTGCTGGCCATGCCCGAGCCCGGTGCCAATGTCCACGTCCTGGAGTGGCTCAACCGCTCCAGCTTCGAGGGCCGCGTCATCGCGGTGGCGACCTTCGACGACGAGGCCGAGGCCATGCGCCGCGCCGGCGTGGATGCCGTCATCAACATGTACGACGGGCTCGGGGATGCCCTGGCCCGGGCCGTCGAGGCGCTGCCGGCCGGCGCCGCCCCGCCCGTCGTCCCCGCCGCCAACGACGTCGTCGCCTCCTCGCAGCCGGGGCCCGCCTCCGACTGACGCCCTCTGCCCACTCCACCCGTCATGAGATGGAGAGCCAGAGCCCGGCTGTGCTCACGGCTCAGGCGCCGGACGGGCCGCCGGAGGGCACCAGGAGCCGGGGGACGAGGTCGGCCCGGTCGGCCGGTGTCCACGTCGCGGCGTCGGCGTCGACCTGCTCGCCGGAGCGTATGTCCTTCACCGAGTCGGAGGCGCCGTCCGCCCCGGTGAACCAGACGAAGGGGATGCCGCGCTTGTCGGCGAACCTGATCTGCCTGCCGAACTTGGCGGCGGTGGGAGCCACGTCGGCGGCGATGCCGCGCCCCCGCAGGGTGTCGGCCACCGCGTCGGAGGCGGGGCGGTGCTCCTCGTCGGTCACGGCCACGAGCACGGCGGTGGGCACCGCCCGGGTCACCTCGATCAGTCCGGCGCCCATGACGCGGGAGAGCAGGCGGGACAGGCCGATGGAGATGCCCACGCCCGGGAAGGTGCGCCTGCCGTTGGAGGCCAGGGAGTCGTAGCGGCCGCCCGAGCACACCGAGCCGAGGTCCTCGTGGCCGGCCATGAAGGACTCGTAGACGGTGCCCGTGTAGTAGTCCAGGCCGCGGGCGATCCTCAGGTCGGCGACGACGGCGCCCGGGCGGCGTCGGGCGGCGGCCCGCAGCAGCGCCTCCAGCTCGTCCAGGCCCGACGTCAGGAGCTCGCCGGGCTCGGCGCCGTCCAGGGCGGCCAGGACGCGGTCGCGCAGACCGCCGGGCCCGGTGCCGGTGATGGCGGCGAGTCTCAGGGCGGCCTCGGCCTGGGCGGGTGTGGTGCCGACGGCGTCGACGAGCTCGACAGCGACGGCTTCGGGGCCGATCTTGTCGAGCTTGTCGACCACGCGCAGGACCTCGATGAGCCTGTCGTCCCCGATGCCCATGGACTGGTAGAAGCCCTGGGCGACCTTGCGGTTGGAGACGTGGATGGTGATCGGCGGGACCGGGAGGGCGGACAGGGCCTCGTGCATGATCAGAGGGGTCTCGACGTCGTAGTGGAGCGGGAGCGCGCCGTCGCCGACGACGTCGATATCGACCTGGTAGAACTCGCGGAAGCGGCCCTCCTGGGGGCGCTCTCCGCGCCAGACCTTCTGGATCTGGTACCGCTTGAAGGGGAAGTGGAGGATGCCGGCGTTATCGATGACGTAGCGGGCGAAGGGGACGGTGAGGTCGAAGTGCAGGCCGAGCTGCCTGGCCGGATCCGCGCCGGCTTCGCCGGGCTCGGCCTGCAGGCGGGACAGGAGGTAGACCTCCTTGGAGGTCTCCCCCTTCCTGGTCAGCTCGCTCAGGGGCTCGACGGCGCGAGTCTCAATGCCGCTGAACCCGTGGAGCTCGAAAGTACGGCGCAGGGTGTCGATGAAGTGCTGCTCGACCACGCGGCCCGCGGGGAGCCACTCGGGGAAGCCGGAGAGCGAGGAGAGTGCCTGTCGTGCCTGTGCGGATTGCGCCATGGGCGCATCCTCTCATGATGCCGGAGTCCTCGGGCCGCCGCCCGCATGCTCACACGTGCCGGTCTCCTCCGCGCACCTTGGCCTCGGCCAGGTAGGGGTTGGCGTGGTGCTCGTGGGCCATGGTGGTCGCCGCGCCGTGCCCGGGCAGCAGGACCGTCTCGGGGCTGACGGCCGAGGCGAGGAAGCGCAGCGTGGCCCACATCTGGACCTGGTCGCCGCCGGGCAGGTCGGTGCGGCCCACCGAGCCCTTGAAGATGACGTCGCCGTCCAGGGCGACCAGGCGGTCGTGCTCCTCCTCGGCCACGGACGGGTCGTCCTCGATGGCCTCCGCCTCGTACAGCAGCGCGTTGTCCGCCAGGGCGGCGTTGAGGAGGAACAGCGTCGAGCCCTCCGAGTGACCCGGTGCCGGGACCGCCCGGACGGGAACGCCGGGGACGAGCTCGACGGCCCGGCTGAAGGCGTCGGCGGGGACGACGCGGATGTCGCCCGGCTCGCGCCAGGGGGTCTCGGCCAGGTCGGCGAAGGTCATGCCTCCGGCGCTGACGCCCGTGGTGGCGTCCGGGTCCTCCAGACGGTAGCGATCGGGCTCGGGGATGTAGACCGGCACGGACGCGGCGGTGTCGGCGGGGTCCTCGACGGCCAGCAGCCCCTCATCGCGGGCGGACTCGATGAGGGAGGCGGTGTCCCACACGTGGTCGGCGTGGCCGTGAGTGAGCAGGACCGCCCCCAGCGTCAGGCGGTTCGAGCGCAGCAGGGCCAGTGCGCCGCGGACCGCTCCGGCCCCCGGATCCACGACCAGGGCGGGACGGCCCGGCCCGGGCGCCAGGACGTAGCAGTTCGCGGCGAAGACGGGGGCGATCGTGCGCTCGAGGATCATGGGTCCAGCCTAGCGGGGCGGCTCGCCTCCACGACGGCTCTGGCGCGGTGGAGCCCCGAGGACGCAGGATACGGTCCATGAACGCCGACACGCCCTCAGGCCTCCGCACGCCCTCGGACTTCGAGCGCCCCTCCTCGTCGCTGAGCGGCCGGCTCACGCTCAGGCTGATGAACGTCGGGCACGGTCGTCTGCACCGGTGGGGCCTGGAGGCCGCCGGCATCGGGCACGGCTCGCGCGTCCTGGACGTGGGCTGCGGGGGCGGGGCCGCCGTGCGCCGCATCCTGCGTCTGACGCGCGCCGAGGTGGGCGCCGTCGACCACTCCCCCGCCGCGGTGGAGAGCACGCGCCGCCTCAACGCCGCCGCCGCGGCCTCGGGCCGCCTGCGGGTGGCGGAGAGCCCAGTCGAGGCGCTGCCGTTCCGCCACGGGTACTTCGACGTCGTCACCGCCTTCGAGACCGTGTACTTCTGGCCCGACCTGAAGGCCGGGCTGCGCGAGACGGCGCGGGTCCTGGTCCCGGGCGGCCGCCTGGTCGTCGTCAACGAGTACGCGGACCGGCAGGCGGCCGGGGCCTGGGCCGACCGGCTCGCCATGAACGTGCCCGACGGCGATGAGCTGGTCTCCGCCTGCCGGGCGGCCGGCTTCGCCCGCGCCTCGGCGCAGCGCCATCCGTGCCGGCCCTGGCTGCGCCTGACCGCCGAGGTCTGAGCCGGTGCCTCAGCCGACCGGCCGGGGACCGTCCGCCTCCGGTGGCGGTCAGGAGAGTCTGCAAGGGGCGGTGTCCAGGTCGCGGACGAGGCCGGCGCCGTCGGGAGCGGCGGACATCCGCTCGGCGACCGTCTCGAAGCGCGCCGTGAGCGCGCGGACCGGCGCGGTGGCGGCATCGAGCCAGTCGCCGACGCTTCCGGTCGCGGCGGTCTCGGGGACGGGCGCGATGGGCGGGGCCTGGAGGTCGCCGGAGTCGGGGGCGAGGTCGCCCGCGACGCGACGGAATGCGATGGAATGCGGCGAAAGTAGTCTGGTCAGGATGCTCAGGCGGCCATGAGGCCGATCACAGACGGTTTATAGAGGGCTTACAGCACGTCGTGGTACGCAGCACCTCGGCCGTGCGCCCTGCGGATCGCGGATCAGTCGCGGTGCAGCCGGGTCACCGTCGCCCCGGAGTCCGTCTCCCCCTCAGCGGCGGCGCCCTCGATGTTCCAGTGCGGTACGAAGGGCTCGGTGAGGGGATCGAACCAGTGGTCGATGTGGATCGCGGCGTCCGGCGGCGGCACGAGGATGGTGCTCAGAAGCAGGTGCGCAGGCTCCTGCGGGCCGCTGAACGCATTGACCCACCCCTCCCACTCCTCGTCCTCGAGCTCCTTGCCCAGCGAGGACGCGGTCATTCCGCCCAGGGTGAAGATGTCGTGGACGACGATCGCCTCGGCGAGGGTGCGCACCAGGGGCTCGTCGGGGGCGATCATCGCCTCGACCAGCCGGTGGGTGGTGACCTGTCCCAGGCCCCTGAGCTGGAAGAGGAGCTCGTAGTCGTAGCGCGTGAGCCACAGGGCGGGCAGGGTCCCGCCGATGTGGGAGACATCGAGCTCGCCGACATGGGCGCCGCGGGGCATCTCGGCCAGGGCCTCGAGGTCCTCGGTCAGGAGCCGGTCGTACAGGTGAGCGCCCAGGGCGAAGCACCGGGCGGCGTCCTCCCCCAGCGTGCGCTTCACGAGCGGGGAGTAAGAGCCGAGGGCGTCGGGGATCTCGTCCCAGTCGGGCAGTCCCAGCCCTTCGAGAGCGGCCTCGGCAGGCAGCGGCCCGGATCCTTCCGCCCACGGGTAGTCGAAGGCGCTGACGGCGCGCTGCGGGCCACCGCCCCGCTCATCGGCCAGGATGCCGAGAGCGTTCTGAAGCATGGCGATGGAGGCCCACTCCCGGGGCGGCTCCCAGTCCAGGGCCTCCCACACCCCGAGCTGCTTGTCACCGCGCACCTGAGTGCGTCCACGTTCGTAGTTGCGCCAGGTCTGCTCCGATACGCCGGCCCGCTCAGCGATCTCCTGCACGGTCAGATCGAGCTCGATCCGCCGGTCGCGCATGGCCTCGGCGATATCCGGGTCAGTGGGCTCGTGCCGCGGACGGTCGGCACCCCGGTTGCTCGTACGGCTCATTACTCACTCCTCGGCTGCTATCGGGCGGGGCGACGGCCGGTCGACCCGTCTTCCCGCTCACCCACCGTAACGCCCCTTCCCGTCCCCGAGGCGAGCAGGAAGCCGGCTCCTGGTCCTCCCGGCCCGCCGAGGCGCTTCGCCCGCACCGGCGCCCAGCGGCCGGGGGCGGTAGCGAGGCCGGTATGGTCCCGCGTAGCGCGCCGAGCACGTAGAGTGGTGGTTATTGCTGTCATCCCGCAGCAGGACACTCCCGGCACCGCCGGGCGCGAACGGAAATGGCCGGAGGCTCCTCCGGATCCACCCCCGTCAATTCATGAAGGAGCACACGTGACCGAGAACACGCGGCCCGACACCGCCCTGGATCCTACCACCACGTCCGCGGAGAAGGCCTCCTCCGCCATCACCGCGATCACCGCCGAGGCCGAGCCGCCCCGCGAGCCGGACGCCGAGCCGTCTCCCGGGACGCCCTCCGCCCCGGATGAGTCGGCCGCCACTGAGAGGGCCACTGAGAAGAGCGCCGAGAGGGCCGACGCCGACACCGCTGAGAAGACCGACGAGACCGGCAGCAGCGGCACCGGTAACAGCGCCGCCGGCACCGACCCCGAGCCGGCCGGCGGGGCTGCGGACCGGCCCGTTGTCGAGGCCACCGCCGAGCACGCTGCACCGGCCGAGGCCGCAGGAGCTACCGAGGCTGCAGAGCTCCCCGCCCAGACCCCGGCCGAGGCCGTAGGTCAGGTTCCACGGCCTACGGGCTCGCAGACCGATCCCGGCTCCAGGCAGAAGGACGGTCAGGAGGCGCCCGCCAAGAGCCCGACGTCGGTCGACTCCGCGATCGATCCCCAGGAGGCCATGGACGCCGCCAAGTGGGGACGCGTCGACGGCGAGGGCAGGGTCTACGTCCAGGACAACGGGACCGAGCGGGAGGTCGGGCAGTTCCCCGACGCGCCCATCGCCGAGGCCATGGCCTTCTACGTGCGCCGCTTCCTGGACCTCAAGGCCACGGTGGACCTGTTCGCCACCCGCCTGCCGCAGCTCAGCGTCCGGGAGATCGACTCGACCCTGAAGTCGATCGAGCAGTCCCTGGCCGAGCCCGCCGCCGTCGGAGACCTGGACGGCCTGCGCGCCCGCTTCACCGCCCTGAGGTCCGTCGCCGCCGAGCGCCGGGCGGCGGTCGCGGCCGAGCGCGCCGCTGCGAAGGAGCAGGCCCTGAAGGACCGCACCGCGATCGTCGAGCGCGCCGAGGCCATCAGCGCCCAGGACCCCGCCCGCACCCAGTGGAAGAACTCGGGCGCCGAGCTGCGCGAGCTGCTGGAGAAGTGGAAGGAGGCCCAGCGCCGCGGCCCGCGCCTGGACCGTCCCACCGAGGACGGCCTGTGGAAGCGCTTCAGCCACGCCCGTACAGCCTTCGACCGCCACCGCCGCCAGTTCTTCAGCGAGCTCGACGCCAAGCAGGCGCAGGTCAAGGCCGCCAAGGAGGCGCTCATCAAGCGGGCCGAGGAGATGTCCGGCTCGACCGACTGGGCGGGGACGTCCGCCAGGTATCGGGGCCTGATGGAGGAGTGGAAGAAGGCGGGCCGCGCCTCCCGCAAGGAGGACGACGCCCTGTGGGCCCGGTTCCGCGCGGCCCAGCAGGTGTTCTTCGACGCCCGACGGGCCAAGGACGCGGCCGCCGATGCCGAGTACGCCGAGAACCTCAAGGTCAAGGAGGCGCTCGTCGCCAAGGCCGAGGCGCTCCTTCCGGTCAAGAACGTCAAGGCCGCCAAGCGGGCGCTGCGCCCCATCCAGGACGCCTGGGAGGAGGCGGGCCGCGTCCCGCGCTCGGCTCTGCGCCGGATCGAGGGCCGCATGCGGGCCGTCGAGGACGCGATCCGCGAGGCGGAGAACGCCGAGTGGCGCCGCACCGACCCGGAGACCAAGGCGCGCGCCGAGGGCCTGGCCGGCCAGCTCGAGAGCTCGATCGCCGCGCTGGAGAAGGACCTGGCGGAGGCCACGGCCGCCGGCAACGCGAAGAAGATCGCCGAGGCCGAGGCCGCGCTCACCGCGCGGCGCGCCTGGCTGGAGCAGGTGCGCCGCTCCGCCCGGGCCTGACCCGCGGCCCCGGCCGGCCTCGTCGACGACGCCGCGCGAACCGACGCCCTGAGACCATCGGAGCCCGACGGTCTCAGGGCGTCTTCCAGCACCGCTGCGGCCCGCGGACTTTTCCACAGGTCCGCGCCGCCCTGGCGCTCAGCGGGCGGGCCGCGCCATCATGAGGTCATGTCCGAGGTTAAATCTGAGGTCATGCCTGTGCTCTCCGCCCCCGGTGCGCCCCGCCCTCCTGGCTCCTCGCGCGACGTGAGCGCGCGCACCGTACTCGCCCGCCTCCGGCCGCGCGCCTTCGAGCCCGCGCTGGGCCCGCTGGAGCCCCGGGAGCTGGCGGTGCTGCGCTGCCACGGGCTCGACGAGCGGCTCCTGGAGCGGGTCGGCGCTCTCACGGTGCCCCGCGACCTGCTGCGCACCCCCGGCGCGCGTGCCCGCGTCCTGGCCTCCGTCGTGCCCGACGGCGGCGTCGTCGCCAGGGACACGGCCGTGTGGGTGCACCTGGGCGGGCGGTCCCCCGACGCCATCGACGTCGCCCACCCCGACCGCCGCGGCCGGACCCGGATGCTCGCCTACTCCCGCATGGTGATTCCGCCCGAGGAGATCGAGGCTGTCGGCGGGGTGCCCTGCGCCACGCTCGCCCGGGCGGTGATCGATGTGGCCCGGACCGCGCCGCCCGTACGCGCGGTCGAGACGGTGATCCGGGCCCGCGACGCGGGACTGGGCAGGAACCGCCTGGCGATCGCCCTGCTGACCTGTCGGGGCGCGGCTCGCAGGGGCGGGCCCCGCGCCCGGCGCGTGATCGACGCGGTCCTCCCGCCGCACCGCGCGGAGCCGGCGTCGCGGGTAGCCGGGGCTCAGACCGGCGGTCGGCGCGCGGCCGAGGTGGACCGGCGCGCCTCGAAGACGCCGTCGATGCGACGCAGGGACGACAGCGTGTAGTCCAGATGGTCCGCCTCGGCCAGCTCGACGACGAAGCGGGCGGTGACGACGCGGTCGCGGGAGGTGCCGATGGTGGCGCTGATGAGGTTGACGTGGTTGTCGGCCAGGACTCGGGTGATGTCCGCCAGTAGTCCTCCGCGGTCCAGGGCCTCCACCTCGAGCTGAACGAGGTAGGCGCTCTGGGCGTGCTCCGCCCAGTGCACCGACAGCAGGCGCTCGGGCTCGTGCTTGAGCTGGTCGACGTTCTGGCAGTCGCTGCGGTGCACCGAGATGCCCGATCCGCGGGTGATGAAGCCGATGATCGGGTCCCCCGGCATGGGGGTGCAGCACCGGGCGAGCTTGACGTAGACGTCGCCCTCGTCCATGCCGTCCACAATGACGCCGGTGTCGGCCGTCCTGGTGCGGTGGTGGGCCGTAGTGGCCCTGGTCGGCAGGACGCCCTCCGCCAGGGTCTCCTCCGTACCGGCCTCCCCGCCCATGGCGGCCACCAGGGTGTTGACCACGTGCTGGGCCGAGACGTGCCCCTCGCCGACGGCGGCGTACAGGCCGTCGATGTCGCCCTTGTCCAGGGTCTGGGCCACGTCCATGAGCGAGTCGTGGCTCATGAGGCGCTGGATCGGCAGGTCCTTCTTGCGCATGGCGCGGGCGATCGCGTTCTTGCCCGCCTCGATGGCCTCCTCGCGGCGCTCCTTGGAGAACCAGGAGCGGATCTTGTTGCGGGCGCGCGTGGAGCCCACGAAGGTCAGCCAGTCCCGGCTGGGGCCGGCGCCCTGGGCCTTGGAGGTGAAGACCTCCACGGTGTCGCCGTTCTCCAGCTTGGTGTCCAGCGGCACCAGGCGCCCGTTGACGCGCGCCCCCACGGTGCGGTGGCCGACCTCCGTGTGCACGGCGTAGGCGAAGTCCACCGGCGTGGAGGCGCTGGGCAGGGCCAGGACGTCGCCCTTGGGGGTGAAGACGTAGACCTGGGTGCCGGCCATCTCGTAGCGCAGCGAGTCCAGGAACTCGGTGGGGTCCTGCGTCTCCTTCTGCCAGTCCACGAGCTGGCGCAGCCAGCCCATCTCCGCCGCGTCGGAGTCCCCGGGGGCGCCGCCCAGCGGGCTGGGCCCGGTGGCGTTCGGGTCCTCCTTGTACTTCCAGTGGGCGGCCACCCCGTACTCGGCCATGCGGTGCATCTCCGCCGTGCGGATCTGGATCTCCACCGGCTTGCCGCCCGGACCGACGACGGTGGTGTGCAGCGACTGGTAGAGGTTGAACTTGGGCACCGCGATGTAGTCCTTGAAGCGCCCGCTCATGGGCGTCCACCGCGAGTGCAGGGAGCCCAGCACGGCATAGCAGTCCTGGACGGAGTCCACGATGACGCGCACGGCCACCAGGTCGTAGATGTCGTCGAAGTCCTTGCCCCGCACGATCATCTTCTGGTAGATCGAGTAGTAGTGCTTGGGGCGGCCGGTGACGAGTCCCTTGATCTTGCTGACGCGCAGGTCCTCCTCGATCTGGAGGCGGACCTGGCGCAGGTACTCCTCGCGGGCGGGAGCCCGCTCGGCGACCATGTGCTCGATCTCGTCGTACACGCCCGGGTAGAGAGCCTTGAAGGAGCGGTCCTCCAGCTCCCACTTGATGGCGTTCATGCCCAGCCGGTGCGCGAGCGGGGCGTAGATCTCCAGGGTCTCCTTGGCCTTGCGGGCGGCATTGTCCGCCGAGACGTACTTCCAGGTGCGGGCGTTGTGCAGACGGTCGCCGAGCTTGATGACCAGGACGCGGATGTCCTTGGACATGGCGACGATCATCTTGCGCACGGTCTCGGCCTGGGCGGCGTCTCCGTACTGGAGCTTGTCGAGCTTGGTGACGCCGTCCACCAGCAGGGCGATCTCGTCGCCGAAGTCGCCGCGCAGCCTCTCCAGGGAGTAGTCGGTGTCCTCCACGGTGTCGTGGAGCAGGGCGGCGGCCAGGGTCTGGGGGGTCATGCCGAGCTCGGCCAGGATGGTCGCCACCGCGACCGGATGGGTGATGTACGGCTCGCCGGACTTGCGCATCTGCCCGGCGTGGGCCTTCTCGGCCACCTCGTAGGCGCGCACGATGAGGCCGGTGTCGGCCTTGGGATGGTTGGCGCGCAGCGCCCGCATGAGGGGCTCGATGGCCGCGGGCGTCGAGTGCCCTCGCGAGCCGAACCAGGCCAGACGGCTGCGGACGCGCGACCCCGGGACGACGGTCTGCCCGCCGCCGTCGCTGCTCTTGGTCTCCGTCATGCCCGGATCATAGCCACGGGGCGGCCCCGCCCCGGCGCGCCCCCGCCTTGCGAGTCGCTCCCCGGCCCGGTCTCAGGCGGTGGCGAAGGTGACGACGGAGTCGATCGAGCGCCCCGCAAGCCTCTCGCGGCCGCCGAGGCCGGTGAGCTCCAGGAGCATGCAGATCGCCTCGACGGTGGCGCCGGCCTGCTCGAGCAGCTCGATCGAGGCGGAGGCGGTCCCGCCGGTGGCCAGGACGTCGTCGATGACCAGGACGCGCTGACCGGCCACCACCGTGTCCGGGCGAACCTCCATCCGGGCGGTGCCGTACTCGAGCGCGTAGTCGACGCCGATCACCGGCCCGGGCAGCTTGCCCCCCTTGCGGACGGTGATCATGCCGGTGCCCAGGCGCACGGCCAGGGGCGCGGCGAGGATGAACCCGCGGGACTCCAGGCCGGCCACGGCGTCGACCCGGCCCGCGTAATGAGCCGCCAGGCCCTCGATGAAAGCGGCGAAGGCCGGCCCGTTGGCCAGCAGCGGGGTGATGTCCCGGAACAGGACCCCGGGCTGGGGGAAGTCCGGCACCTCGCGGAGGTTGTCCGCAACGAGCCGGGTGAGCTCGGGCGGCAGGGAGGGGGTCGTCATGAGCGCCTCTTCTTCCTCTTGGGCTGCGCGGACACTCCCAGGTGGTGGCCCGGGACGAGGGGGGATGCCAGCGGTTCGGCGCCGATCGCGGCCAGGACCTCCTCGTCCTCGCCCGCCTGGGCGACGCGCTCGGCGCGGGCCGCCGCGACGCGCTCCGCCTGCTCGACGACGCTCTTCTCGCGGCGGCGCAGATCGACCAGCAGCGGCGTGGCCAGGAAGATCGAGGACAGCGTCCCCGCGATCATGCCGATGAACAGGGTCAGCGCGATGTCCCGCAGGGTGCCCGCGCCCAGGATGAAGGCGCCGACCACCAGCAGGGAGGCAACGGGCAGAACGCCCACCACTGAGGTGTTGATCGACCGGATGAAGGTCTGGTTGACCGCGAGATTGGCCAGCTCGGCGTAGGTGGAGCGCGTCTGCGCCTCGTAGTGCGAGGTGTTCTCGCGGATCTTGTCGAAGACGACGACCGTGTCGTACAGGGAGTACCCCAGGATGGTCAGCACGCCGATGATGGTGGCAGGGGTGACCTCGAAGCCCGAGGCCGCGTAGATGCCGATGGTGACGATGATGTCGTGGGTCAGGGCGAGCAGAGCCGCCACGGCCATCTTCCATGTGCGGAAGTAGGCCCAGATGAGGCCGCCCACGAGCAGGAAGAAGAGCACCAGGCCGCGAATCGCCTTGCTGGTCACGTCCGCCGACCAGGTCGGGCCGATGGTGGTGGCCGACACGTTGCTCGGATCCACCCCGTAGGCGGAGGCCAGGGCCGAGGCCAGGTCGTCGAGCTGGGCCTTGTCCAGCTCGTTGGCCTGGACCCGCACAGAGGACGATCCCATGGTGGTCACGCTCGAGCCCGCGGACAGGTCCTTGCCGGCCAGGACGTCGTTGGCGGGGCTCTCGGAGGGGTCGGTCACACCGGTGATCGTGATCTCCGAGCCCCCCTTGAAGTCGATGCCGGGGTTGAGTCCGGGCTTGACCACCAGCACGGCGGAGACGGCGATGACGAGGACGGCGATGGTGTACCACAGGCGTCGTCTGGCGATGAAGGGCAGAGAGGTCTTGCCCGAGTAGAGATCGTTGCCCAGCGCGGCGAGGGAGATCACTTCGTCTCACCGTCCTTTCCGGTGGTGTCCTGCGAGGCGGCGGCATCGTCGTCCCCGCCGTCGTCTCCATCGTCCTCGGCGCTCGCCCTCCTGCGGGCCTCGGCCTTGCGGCGGGCCAGGGTGCCGACGGTGGAGTCGATGACGGCCTGACGTCCCTTCCCGTAGGCGGCCAGCGAGCGCGCCCCGAGGTGCTCGGGATCCAGACCGGACAGGCGGTGGCCCTTGCCGAAGAACGCGAAGCGCAGGATCCAGACCATCATCGGGTGGGTGAACATGATGATGACCGCCAGGTCGACCACCGTGGTCACGCCCAGGGTGAAGGCGAAGCCCTGCACGCCGCCCACGGCCAGGAAGTACAGCACGACGGCGGCCAGCAGGTTGACGGTGTCGGAGACGATGATCGTCCGGCGGGCGTGCTTCCACCCCTCGTCCACGGCGGCCACCAGGGTGCGGCCGTGGCGGACCTCGTCGCGCACGCGCTCGAAGTAGATGATGAAGGAGTCCATCGTAATGCCGATGGAGATGATGAGCCCCGCCACGCCCGCCAGGGACAGGCGATAGCCCATCGCCCAGCTCAGCAGCGCGATCGCCAGGTAGGTGGCGGCCGCCGCGATCATGAGGGAGGCGACGGCGACCACGCTCAGACCGCGGTACTGCCAGGCGAGGTAGACGATGATGAGGGCGAAGCCGATGAGCCCGGCGATCAGGCCGTTGCGCAGCTGCTCGGTGCCCAGGGTGGCGGAGATCTGCTGCTCGGACTGGACGGTGAAGCTCAGCGGCAGGGATCCGAAGGACAGCTGGTTGGCCAGCGTGTTGGCCTGCGCCTGGGTGAAGCCGCCGGTGATCTGGACCCGGCCGTCGGTGATGGCGCTGGTGACGTCAGGGTTGAACCCCGAGGCCATGATGGTCAGCCCGTCCAGCACGATGGCGAACTGGGCCTTCTGGGAGTCCGTGGACTGAGGGTTGGCCTGGCCGCCCCCGGCCGACGCCTTGTCGCGGTAGGCGATGAGTCGCTCGGAGACCGCGGAGAACTCGTCAGTCCCCTCGGCGTTGAACTCCAGGGACACGATCCACTTGTTGGTGGTCGTGCCCTGGCTGGTGGTCTCCAGGCCGGAGGCGGCGTTGGCGATATTGGTGCCCGCGATGTCGGCGGGGCCGAGGATGTAGGCCTTGCCCGTGCCGTCCTTGGCGCAGGAGATGACGGCCTCGGCCGGGTCCTGCGTCTCACCGGTGAGGTTGTCCGGCGCCGTGCAGTCCAGCATGTAGGCGTCGTAGATCATCTTCTCGCTGATCCACGAGTCCGAGGAGCTGTCCTCGGAGGTCGCCGGCAGCGGGTCCTCGCTGATGGTGCCGTCGCCGTTGACGTCCGCGACCTGCATGGCGACCTGCTCAGCAGTGACGGGTGTCGGCTGAGGGGTCGGGGCATCAGTGGCCGCGGCATCCGAGTCAGCGGGCGCCTCGGTCGGCTCGGCCTCCGTGGGGGCCTCGGTCGGCTCGGCCTCATCCTCAGCGGGCGCTCCGCTCGGCTCGACCTCGGCGGGGGCCTCGCTCGCCGCGTCGGTGGGGGCCGGCGAGGCGGAGGCCTGGGCGAGGCGCTGGTTGTAGCTGTCCGCGAGCGCGCTCGCACTGCCCTGGATGATCCGGATGACCGGCCGGAAGTAGAGCACCGCGGAGGTGCGCACCAGCTCGAGCGTGTCCTGGCTGGGGGACCCCGGCAGCGAGACCACGATGTTCTGCCCGCCCTGGCGCGAGATCTGCGCCTCGGTGACGCCGGAGGCGTCCACGCGCTGGCGAATGATCTCGATGGCCTGGTCGACGTCCTCATCGGTGATCTCGGAGCCGTCCGACGTCGTGGGCGTCAGGATGATCTGGGTCCCGCCCTCCAGGTCCAGCGCCAGGCCCGGCGTCATGGACGTGCGGCCGGTGGCGGCACCGGCGTAGAGCCCGGCGAAGCCGATCACAATGATGAGAAGCAGCATGACGAGGCGGCGCCCCGGATGCTTCGTCTGCTTGGTGGACACGCGGTCCCTTCCTCAGGAGATGGTGCGGCTCGCGCCGCTCAGTCAGGTGTGTCTGGTGGGCTCAGGCCCGAGGGGCCTCGTCGTCGGAGTCCGTCGCGGCCTCGGCCGCGGGCACAGAGTCGACCGGGTCGACCGGGTCGACCGCCTCGTCGTCCCCGCCGTCGGTCGTGTCGCCGCCCTCGGCCTCGGAGCCCTCGGAGTCGGTCGCGAAGGGCGGCTCCTCCGCACCGACGATCGTGGCCTTGGCCCACAGCGACTCGTCGCCCAGGGGTGTGGCGAGTGTCACGACGTCGCCGCTGACCTCGACCACCTTGCCGTAGAAGCCGGCGCGAGTGCGCACCCAGTTCCCGGGTACGAGCGCCTCATTGGTGCGGCGCTCCTGCTCGGCGAGCATCTTCTTCTGCTGCGAGCGCGAGAAGCGCGACAGGCCCCAGAAGGCGAGCAGCATGATGGCGAGCATGATGAGCATCTGTTGATTCATGGAGGCGGCTTCCGTTCGAGAGATCCCCTGCCGAGAGGAACGACCGTGCAGAGTCTAGGACACCGGCCGACACGTACGCGTGTGAGACGTGACCGCGACGATCACGGGACAGCCTCACCATACGGCACCGGCGCGCCCGGCTCAGGTGAACAGGAGCCCGGCGTCGGGGGCGCTCATGCCCAGGTGCTTGTAGGCGGCTGGCGTCGCCATGCGGCCCCGGGGCGTGCGCACGATCAGCCCCTCGCGGAAGAGGAAGGGCTCGGCCACCGTCTCGATGGTCTCGGGCTCCTCCCCCACGCTGACCGCCAGCGTCGTCAGGCCCACCGGGCTGCCGGAGAAGCGGGTGCACAGGGCGTGGAGCACCGAGCGGTCCAGGCGGTCCAGGCCCAGGGCGTCCACCTCGAAGACCCTCAGGGCGTCGCGGGCCGCCTGCAGGTCCAGGCGACCCGGCGTGCCGTGCACCTCCGCCCAGTCCTGGACGCGGCGCAGCAGGCGGTTGGCGATGCGGGGGGTGCCGCGCGAGCGGCGGGCCAGCTCCCGGGCCGCCTCGTCCTCGATGGTCACGCCCAGCAGCCCGGCGGAGCGGAGGATGACGCGGACCAGATCGGCCGGCTCGTAGTACTCCAGGTGCCCGGTGAAGCCGAAGCGGTCGCGCAGCGGCGCGGGCAGCAGCCCCGCGCGGGTGGTCGCGCCGACGACCGTGAAGACGGGCAGCGTCAGCGGGATCGAGGTGGCGCCGGGGCCCTTGCCCACGACGATGTCGACTCGGTAGTCCTCCATGGCCAGGTAGAGCATCTCCTCGGCGGTGCGGGCCAGGCGGTGGATCTCGTCGATGAACAGCACGTCGCCCTCCTCCAGGGAGGACAGGATCGCGGCCAGGTCGCCGGCGTGCTGGATGGCGGGGCCGGAGGTCAGGCGCAGGGAGCCCTCGACCTCGGCGGCGATGATCATGGCCAGGGTCGTCTTGCCCAGGCCGGGCGGGCCCGACAGCAGGACGTGGTCGGGAGGGTTGCCGCGCGCCAGGGCGGCCCGCAGCACGACCGAGAGCTGATCGCGCACGACCTGCTGGCCCACGAAGTCCTCCAGGCGCCTGGGGCGCAGGGCCGCCTCGGCAGCGCGCTCGACGTCGTCGGCGCCGCCCGTCACCAGGCGGTCCGCGGGCCCCTGCCCGGGTGCGGACGACGCGGACGACGCAGAAGACTCAGGCACGGCCGCCTCCCAGCCGGCGCAGGGAGGCGCGCAGCAGCTCGGGCACGCTCGGCTCGGCCCCCTCCGTCGAGCGCTCCAGCTCGACGGCGGCCA
>ERZ773059.742-NODE-742-length-17196-cov-3.889213_pt1 | contig 17196 bp, 14 predicted proteins | sample MGYA00580514_ERZ773059 | MGnify/ENA primary metagenome ERZ773059 (study PRJEB29015, sample SAMEA2737981) | human oral metagenome | biome: human oral; feature: human-associated habitat; material: dental | place: China | collected 2056 ...
ATGAATCTATCTTCCAAGACCGTATCTAATGCAGCAACTGCAGCTGCAGTTAGCGAAGTCAAGCCAGGTGATGTTGATGTACCGAAGGTGAAGGCTGTATCGGATGTCGAGGCACCGAAGGTTAACAAAGAACAAATTCTAAGAAATATAGAAGAAAGCAGGCTTGCGAGGGAGAGTTCAGGGTTTAAAGACTTTGCAACTCGAGAAAGATATCTAGAGAAAGTTTTTGACAAATTAACTCCTGAAGAAAGGGAATTAATTTTTAATATTTCTAAGGACTCCCCCAAAGTGGAGTATATTAGAGGTACATATACTAAGAAGGATATACTTGATATTAAGCCCGATTCTCAGAAAGGAATCTTTCGCCCAGATATTGAGGAATATCTCACCCCTAAATCTATAGAAGCACACAGACAACAATTTAAGAATGGAGCATCCAGATTCCAAAAATTTCAGCCTAGTGAAAATTGGAATGGAGGTATTGTTGGGAGTGGTGATGGAACCAGTTTCTGGTTGAGCAAAGAACATGCAGATATCATTGAGAAGGTTGCTGATGGAGATAATCGTCTTTATGAAATCATATTAGGACTTGATGAAGGTTATTTAGGAGACGGGCCACTTTATCGTTTAGATGTCACTCCAGAAGTAGTAGCGAAAAAAGGAATTTCAATACCAAGTGGGAATGAAGTTGGAGCCAATGACTGGTGGAGACCAGCTGGACGAACTTTCCCAGGAGATATTCCTGAAGGTGTAATGGAAGATATTAGTACCAAGAGAGGAGAACATACATGGAACATAGTAAATTAGGCTGGGAAGATGTTATCCAGTTTGAAGAGGTAAAAGGTTATGGTCAGCATATCTGGAGAGATGGTAATCATCTTTATTACGTCACTGAGGAGGGAGGAATTGCCCCTCAGCGTGTAGTTTATGAATTACCAAATGAGTTATTTGCCTTACTAGAGAGTGGGGAAAGAACGCTACATGAAGTATCTTGGAAGGTTCAAAACGATTGTTGGCCACCAACAGAAGAAGAAAAGAAAGCTAGTGAGAAACAATTTATAGAAGAGAGTCCTACATCATTAATTGATTTACCTGAAACTAGAGAGTTATTTACTCAGGAAGAGCTTGAAAGATTAATTCCAATTGCTGAGCAAATGTTTATTGACTGGAGAGGCAAACTTCCAGATGATTATGTATCACCATTGAAATAGCTCGTAAGGAACTTGTTTATATACTGTTAGTTGTGGGCAAGTTCCTGTTTTTACATTAGGTGTTAATCTCTAAGGACTTTACAGGGGAAATGGCGCTTCTTTAAGCGAATCAGCGTTTTGTATTCTACACACTCTAGATAGGGAATTTTCGATTCTTTCTGGAAGCCATATTTAGCCATTTGTCCTTGACAGTGGGAGCATTTAGGTGCGGGATAATCTAGCTTAGCGATGATTTCTTTATGTGTACCAGCATTTAGAACATCCAAGATAGTGATGTTAGGGTCTTTTATTCCGAGTAAGTTTGTGATAAAATTTAACTGTTCCATAAGAGTCTTTCTAATGATGGTTTGGTCGCTTTTCATTATAGATCTTATGGGATTTTTTCTACAACAAAAGAGGCTTCATAATTCCTACAGTGGTGTTACCCACTACTGAAATTATAGAGCCTTTTAAATGGACGGCAGCCATTGGCTCAGTTGCACAGTATGCTTTATTTAAGAGTGCTGGAGCAGCAGTTAAGAGTATTAGAAAATCATCTATTAGCTCAGCAGATGATATTTCTTTGAAAACGAATCTTGATAATGATGTAGTAGATCTAAGCAGTAGCAAATCTAATAATCTGACTCTGAAGACTGGCTCAGATCTATCAATTCCAAAGACTCAAAACCACGTAGACATATCTTCTTCTGTTAAATCCCATGTAGATGTACCTACTTCAGGAGTAGCTGACGCAGAACTTGCTAAAGTGAAGCATACAGCTGATTTGAATCTGTCCACTAAATCTACAGTTAATGTACCAACTAGCAAAACAGCTGATAACGACTTACCTACTGTCAAAACCCATACGGATATGAATCTATCTTCCAAGACCGTATCTAATGCAGCAACTGCAGCTGCAGTTAGCGGAATCAAGCCAGGAGATGTGGACGTGCCGAAGGTGAAGCAAGTTAGGGGTGATTATAATGATTATGTCGCTCATAAGACGAGCTTGGGAGAAGAACCACTCTCTATGACAGATTGGAAGCTGAAAAATAACTTATCTGAACAAAATTTTTCTAACTATAGAGAGTTTTCAACTAAAAAGATTGATGACTTCAAGACAAATCTAAATGATGTCGAAACGAAAATAACCGTTGAGACTCGTAATGCAGCAGGTGAAATTCAACGTATCCAATTAAAAGCAGTCGGTGTAGATGAAACTGGAAAAATTCGCATTCAAGATTATACAACTGCAAAAGATGGTTTATCCATTAAACGTCAAGATATTCTGGATAATCTATCGAAATATGGCGGTACTGTCGTAGGTAAAGGGAAAGGTCGCTTTACGGGTGGCACTAAGATTGAACCTGGAACTCGGATTGAGATTATTTCTCACAAAACATCGGATATTTCAATTGAGCATGTATCACCAGAAATCAAAAAGGCGACATTTGCAAAATTCGATGAACTTGCAAGTTGGGAAACCAACTGGAATACACCAGAGAAACAAGCGGCATTTAAGGAAACTTTTGATATGTATGCGGAACGTGCTGTTAAAGAAGGAGCAGTCCCAAATAAAGAAACCTTTTATAAGATGTATGAGGTCAGACAGTACGATTATCCAGATGTATACAAAGAGGCTATTAAGCAGCCTTATCTAGAAAGTGGAGCTTCTTCGGTTGTTGATGGTGCTAATATGAAGAGATTTGCTTTTAGTGGTGATAATCCAGTGATTGGAAGAAAAGACATAAAAACGGGGGTTGGTCAGGGCACGTTTGCGACGAGTATTGTAGAAGATTCTGCCCTTTTGTATGATGAGAGCGGAAACCTGAAATCAGGTTCAGAAGTAGCAACGGTCAAAGGATTATCAGAGGATGCTTACAATACAGGAATGTATCAATATGAGTATAGTCCTGAGTTAGTTAGAAATATGGATAAAGAAGGTTTTATACAATTTCCAAATGGTGATACGCCAGGTTCTTCATCCTTAAATATTCCAGGGGCCAAAACCTGGGCTGGTTCTGACATTAAGATGTCTGAGAGCGAGTTGCTTATGCCGACTATTGATATGAAGCAACATTCATACGACAAATTTTTATCTGCGATTGAACGTCAAGGCTATTATGAAATCAAAAATCCACGTGTCTATAAGCCTGGGACTAATAAAATTGTTCAAGTTGAGGGAATTTTCAGAATAAATCAATGGAGTAAATAAATGCAGACATATAAATTAAAAAATAAAGAGAATTATAAATATTTTGTCAAACATTATCTAGAGGTGATGAAGGAAGGAAGAGAAGCAGAAGCATTTCTTGGAGAGGATATTAGGTATCGTTTTCAACAACGCAACTCAATGATAACAGAATACACTGATATTCAGGTGTTGCTGGAATATTGTTTATTCCCTCTATATGTAGAAGGTGATAAAGATATAGAGAGAAGGACATTTGAGATATTAAAAGAGTTCTCTTTAAGTATTGATGAAAAGAAAATATGGCAAGTTACAGAATATTTATTGCTTCAAGATTTCATTCTGGCGGAATATAAGCCTCTTCCTTTTGAAATTGATACAAGAAAATTAGTTCCTCTTATACTTGATACAATAGAAAAACTTCCTAACGAGTTAAAAAATAGTGGATATTATGGTCGATTAATTGGAAATATTAAATCAATTCCTTCTTTCAAGTCTTATGATATGGAAAAGGTAGAGAAGATCCTTAAGGAATTTAAGGAAAAATATGACAATCCACCTAAAGTAGTAGAATCTATTAAAGAAGTTGAGAAAATTTTACTAGACGTTACAAGTATCGATGCGATGGGTGTTTCAGATGGCCATCTAGAGATGTTGTTGATTGATGAAAACAAATGGATAGAAGCTTTAGAGGAGGAGCATCTCTTAAAACTTCAAGAAAAACTCAATAATTATATCTACTTCCTCGAAAGCAAGCAGTATGTGGAGCGATATGGTGATAACTTTGATAAAAAAGTCATCCACATCACATTCCAGTACTCCCCATCTGATAACGGGTTGGCCTTTCTCGCGGCGGTTCAGAAAGTATTACAACCCACTGATATGAGCTTGAAGGTAGAATTGCCGGAGTGATAAAGGGAGCGGAAACGCTCTCTTTTTTGTGGTATAATTGTACTAGGTTATGACGACTTTTGTTAAATAGGTAAAAATAGCGAACTACTTATGCCAACGATTGACACAAAAGGGCATTCTTACGATGATTTTCTATCTGCGATTAAACGCCAAGGCTATTATGAAATAAAAAATCCACGTGTCTATAAGCCTGACACTAATGAAATTGATCAAATTGAAGGAATTTTTAGAATTAATCAATGGAGTAACTAAATGAAAATATATGAATTACCAGAGCCTAAAGATTATCAATCTTTTATTAATTTTTATCGTAATGTGATGAGAGAAGGGAGAGAGGAAGAAGCTTTTTTAGGTACAAATCCAAAATATCGTATATGGCAAAGGGACTCTTATGAACTTGATAGTACAGATATTGGAGTATTGATAGAATATTGCTTATTCCCTCTGTATGCAGAAGGTGATAGGGATATAGCGCGCAGAACCTTTGAAATCTTGAAAGATTTTAGCTTATCTAATGATATAATGAAATTAAAGAAGGTCACTCAATATATTTCTAATCAAAAATGGTTTGTAACGAATTATTATGATATTCCCTTTGTTATTGAAACAGATGAATTGGTAAGAAATATTATAGAAAGCACTTCCCGCCTATCAGATGATCAAAAACGAACGTATACCTATGAAGGGTTGTGTAATGTATTAGATCGTAACCCAGAATACAGGCAGTGTGATGAAGAAAAGGTGGAGAAGATCCTTAAGGAATTCAAGGAAAAATACTACAATCCACCTAAAGTGGTAGAACCGATTAAAGAAGTTGAGAAAATTGAACTAGATGTTACAAGTATAGATGCTATAGGTGTCTCTGATGACCATCTAGAGTTGTTGTTGATTGATGAAAACAAATGGATTGAGTCATTAGAAGAGGAGCATCTCTTTAAACTTCAAGAAAAACTCAATAACTATATCTATTTCCTCGAAAGCAAACAGTATGTGAAACGATACGGCGATAACTTTGATAAAAAAGTCATCAATATCACCTTTCAATACTCCCCTTCTGATAACGGATTAGCTTTTCTAGCTGCTGCTCAGAAGACATTACAGAACACAGATATGAGTTTGAAAGTAGAATTACCGGATTAATCTAAAGAGAGTGAATCTTCACTCTCTTTTTAGACACTCCTGAACAAAATTTCTATTTTCACTCGTTTTTATCCTGTTGTTTTTTTAGAATATAAAACTTTCTCAATCTATGCCCCCTTATGCTATAATAGTCTATAGAAAGTCGAGGGAATGATGAAGAAAATATTATTGGTGGTTGTGGTGCAGGGCTTGGTTATCTTCGTGATTACAGGTCTGCTTTGTTATTTTATGCGGGGAGATTTTTTCTTCCGTGCTTTGGCGCCGATTTTTGGTCTGGCAGCGGGAGGGTTTCGCTTTGTGACAGCCATGGTGACAAAAGCGTTTGCGCCTAGTCTCTATGAGGATAGCAAGAAAAAGGAATAATCTATAGAGTAGACAGTAGGTCTGGGGTCTTTGCCTCAGGCCTTTTGTCATAATTGTCAGCATTAGTCATGTGAAGCTTTAATATTTTTCAGAAAAAGAACGGACAGAAGGGCTTTCTTAGGCGCTTTGTGGTAAAATAGTAACAGAATTAAAAATTTGGAGAGTAAAGATGAAACGTTCTATGTATGCTGGGCGTGTCCGCAAGGACCATGTTGGTCAGGAAGTCACTTTGAAGGGCTGGGTAGCCCGCCGTCGGGATTTGGGCGGTCTGATTTTCATTGATTTGCGCGATCGCGAAGGCATTATGCAGCTGGTCATCAATCCTGAGACAGTGGCTGCTGAAGTCATGGCGACCGCAGAAAGCCTGCGCAGTGAGTATGTGCTAGAGGTGACAGGTAAGGTGGCTGCGCGTGAGCAGGTCAATGACAAGCTGGCGACAGGAAGCGTGGAGCTGCATGTGGAAAACCTGACTGTCTTAAATACAGCTAAGACGACGCCTTTTGAAATCAAAGACGGCATTGAGGTGAATGACGATACGCGTTTGCGTTACCGTTATCTGGACTTGCGCCGGCCAGAGATGCTGGAAAACTTCAAGCTCCGTGCCAAGGTGACTCACTCTATCCGCAATTATCTAGATGAGCTGGAGTTCCTTGATGTGGAAACGCCTTTCCTATCTAAGTCAACGCCAGAAGGAGCGCGTGATTACTTGGTGCCTAGTCGGGTCCATCAGGGACATTTTTACGCTCTGCCCCAGAGCCCGCAGATTACCAAGCAACTCTTGATGAACGCTGGTTTTGACCGTTATTACCAGATTGTTAAATGCTTCCGGGACGAGGACTTGCGAGGTGACCGCCAGCCAGAGTTTACTCAGGTGGACTTGGAGACTTCTTTCTTGTCTGAACAGGAGATTCAGGACATTACAGAGGGCTTGATTGCTCGTGTGATGAAAGAGACCAAGGGTATTGAGGTGTCTCTACCTTTCCCGCGTATGAAGTATGATGATGCAATGGCTCTTTATGGGGTTGATAAGCCTGATACTCGTTTTGAGATGTTGTTGCAGGACTTGACAGATCTTGTCAAGGGAGTTGACTTCAAGGTCTTTTCAGAAGCACCAGCTGTCAAGGCAATCGTGGTGAAAAATGCTGCAGACAAATACTCTCGCAAGGATATCGACAAGTTGACAGAGCAAGCAAAACAGCATGGTGCTAAAGGTCTTGCTTGGGTGAAAGTAGCTGATAGTGAGCTGGCTGGCCCTGTTGCTAAGTTCTTGACAAACTTGACAAGTCCGTTGATAGAAGCTTTACAGCTTGAAAATAACGACCTAGTTCTCTTTGTGGCTGATACTTTGGAAGTGGCAAACGCTGCTTTGGGAGCTCTTCGTGTACGCTTGGCTAAAGAGCTGGACTTGATTGACCCTGATACATTTAACTACCTTTGGGTGGTGGATTGGCCCATGTTTGAATGGTCAGAAGAAGAGGGGCGCTACATGAGTGCCCACCATCCGTTCACCCTGCCTCAGAAAGATTCTGAGCAAGAGCTGGAAGGCGACCTGAGCAAGGTGCGGGCTGTGGCCTATGATATCGTCCTCAATGGCTATGAACTGGGCGGCGGCAGTCTTCGGATCAACCAGAAAGACTTGCAGGAGCGGATGTTCAAGGCACTTGGCTTCTCAGCTCAAGAAGCTGCTGAGCAGTTTGGCTTCCTTCTGGAGGCTATGGACTATGGTTTTCCACCGCATGGTGGCTTGGCTCTGGGCTTGGACCGCTTTGTGATGCTGCTGGCTGGTGAAGAAAATATCCGCGAAGTCATCGCCTTTCCGAAAAATAATAAGGCTTCTGATCCAATGACACAGGCACCTAGTCCAGTGTCGGTCGCTCAACTAGAGGAATTAAGTTTACAAGTGGAAGCACATGAAGAAGACTAATTTTTATAAACTCTTTCGCTATTATGTCCGCAGGTTTGCTTATAATTTTAAGATTTTGCGGTCTTTAAAGAGTATCTCGCGTGAGAAGTACGATGAGAAGATTTCTGCCTCGCTTGTCTATGGCTTTTTGTCAGCTGTAGCAGTCAATTTCTTCTTTCAACCGGGGCATGTTTATTCCAGCGGGGCGACTGGTCTGGCGCAGGTCATTACTGCCCTTAGTACTCGTTTCTTAGGTTTTACCATTCCGGTTTCTGTGACTTTTTACGCCATCAATATTCCACTGATGATTCTGGCCTGGTACCAGATTGGGCATAAGTTTACCATTTTCACCTTTATCACGGTTACCATGAGCTCGCTTTTTATCCAGTTTGTGCCAGAAGTGACTTTGACTGATAATCCTATTATCAACGCCCTTTTCGGTGGTGTGGTCATGGGCACGGGGATTGGCTTTGCCCTTAAGTCCAGCATTTCCAGCGGTGGGACTGATATTGTTAGTCTGACTGTTCGGAAAAAAACGGGCCGGAATGTCGGGAATATTTCCTTGATTGTCAATGGGATTATTATGCTGATTGCGGGTTTGACCTTTGGCTGGGAGTATGCGCTGTACTCCATGATTACTATTTTTGTATCAAGCCGGGTGACGGATGCTGTCTTTACCAAGCAGAAGCGTATGCAAGCCATGATTATCACCAGCCATCCAGACAGAGTGATTGATAAGATTCACAACAAGCTGCATCGTGGGGCGACAGTTATTCATGGCGCCGAGGGAACTTATAATCATGAGAAAAAAGCTGTTCTGGTGACAGTTATTACCCGAGCTGAGTTTAATGAATTCAAGCAAATCATGAAGCATACAGACCCAGCTGCCTTTGTCTCCGTTGCAGACAATGTCCATATCTTGGGACTTTTTGTGGAGGAGTGAATAGTACACAAAAAAAAGAGACCTAGTCTCTTTTTTTATGATTTCAAAACAATCAACTGCTTGCCAGCTAGGCTGTAATTGTCAGCTAGCGGTGCAATTGGTTTTTGGACATCAATGGCTGGATACTGGAGATGCAATCTTTGCTTGTTTTTATTTTCGTAGTCAGCCTCTTGGTTGCCAAAGTTGATGACAATGGTCATGCTCTCTTTCCTGTCTTGAATTTTGTACTCCAATAAACTGTCTGTCAGCCAGTTGACCTGACAGGCTTGCTTAATAGCGGTGCTGGTCTTTAGATGCAGTAGCGGGTGTGCCCTGCGAAAGGCAATCAGCTTTTTAAGAAAAGCAATATCCTCTTTGTAATGCAGGGAGCGCAGCCAGTCTAGTTTATTGATTTCGTCAGGCATATTGTAGGTGTTGTCAATCAGATTTTTAGTCCGGAAAAATTCCTGACCGCTGTGGATAAAGGGTACGCCCTGGGCCAGCAGAACGAGATGGAGAGCCAGCCGCGAATTGGCCAGCCGATCCCGCAAGGTGATAGCAGGGTTGACGATATCAAAGTAGTCAAAAACCGTTGCATTATCATGGCACTCCACATAATTAATAGCCTGCTGGGGCGCTATGAAGTGAGCCTCGCCTTTTAGGCCGACATTGGCTGTCAGGACATTTTCAAGCTGACTGGCAGGAGTCTTGCTCTCGATTTGCCGGCCTTGGGCGATGGTCTGCTTGAGACTGTCGCGAAAATGGTCGCTGAAAAACCCATAATCCGGAAGCTGGGCAGCATTGTACTGATGAGCCAAATGCTCACTTGCCAGTCCAGTATCCATCTGCCAGCCTTCACCATAGAGATAGATGTTAGGATAGAGCGCCTTGAGCTCGTCGGCTATTTGCTGCATGGTTTGGATATCTAAAATCCCCATCAGATCAAAGCGGAAACCGTCAAAGCCATAGAGGCTGACCCATTGTTTGACCGACTGCTTGATATAGCGGTGGACCATAGCCTTCTCACTGGCTACATCATTGCCGCAGAAAGTTCCGTTGGTCCGGTAGCCCATGTCATTGAGACGGAAAAAATAGCCGGGCACGATTTTTTCAAAAGCATAGCTGTTGGCATCATAGACATGATTGTAGACCACATCCATGATGACGCTGATATCAGCATTGTGGTAGGCAGAAATGGCCGCCTGCAACTCTCTGATGCGGGCATAAGGGTCTCGCGGATCGCTGGCAAAACTGCCGTCTGGGACATTGTACTGGACAGGATCGTAGCCCCAGTTGTAGACGAGCTCTGGATGCTTTTCATCAACGCTGCCAAAGTCATAGACGGGCATGAGCTGCACATGGCTGATACCCAGCTCTTTCAGATAGTCCAGACCGAACTTCTGGCCGTGAACGACTGGAGATTCGCTCAGCGAGGCAAACTTCCCGGGATAGGAGAAGCCAGCTTCTTTCTGCATAGAGAAATCGCGGACGCTCATTTCATAAATGACGGCTTCTGTCGGATTCAACTGTGTTTTTGCTCGTTTGATAGGCTTTTTAATCTTGTCTAGATTAATGACATAGCTGTTGCCCGAATTAACATCTGAGGATAGGGCGTAGGGATCATGGACTTCTACCCACTTGCCATTGATCTTATGGAGATAAGAATAGGAGGCTCCCTCTAAATCTCCCTCAATCCGGGTATGCCAGACTCCCTTATCCAGACGTTTGAGATGGTGGACCTGGTCTTTCAGATGCAGGAGGACTTTTTCGGAAATCGGCGCCCAGAGTCTGAAGTCGGTGGCTTGGGGACTGTATTGAGCTCCCAAATCGTCGCCTGCATAGTCAAAAATCTCATCGAAAGTAGGCTTTTTCACGATATGTCGGTACTGTAGGTCGGTATGATTGCGGTCTTGGTCATAGACCTTGTAGGACTGCGTCAGGTCAATGGGCTCATTAGCCGACACGGTGTAGATAATTCGCTCTTCCTGATTGTTGATGTTTTTGATGGTTAAAGGGCTGGAGCTGTGCTTGTCTTCCAGTGTAAAATGGATGGAGTAGGCTTCAAAGCTCTTTTCCAGTTCGATGGTGATGATGTTTTCGTCATCTAAATAGGCTTGAAAAATACGAAAGGCCATGTTTTTCCTCTTTCTTTGTCGGTTTCTCTTCGTGTAATTGTTTTGAGTTTGGGCTCTGCCCTGGGTTGGGACAAGGCCGTTCTGTGAATCGTTGATAAATGAGCAAAAGCACTCGGATTAGCGAGTGCTGATGCTATGCGGGATCAACTGGCGATAGCAAATTTGCTTGTCTTCTTTATTGTCCTTGATGATTTGGAAGAGGGTCCGGAAAGACTCTTTCCCAAGCTCAAGGGCATTGATATCGATATAAGCATCCACATCAATGCGCGGTTTGAGAGAATCAAAGGTGATAATGGGAATCTGGTAGTCCTGATCTTTGAGATAGTGCAGGGCTCCTTCTGCTACCAAGGTATCAGAGGTCACGATGGCTTCAATCTCGTCCAGCGGCAGCTCCTCCATAATCTTGTAACTGTTGTCTTCCAGAAGGAAACCGAAGGCAAATTTGATAATGCGTTCATCCAAAGGCCGTTCTGCTTCATTCAGGGCTTGCTTGTAGCCTGTGTAACGATCTTGAGAAACAACCAGCTCCTTATTCCCAGCCAGAAAGGCAATTTTCTGATAGCCCTTGTCAAGGAAATATCTGGTTGCGTCATAGCCAGCCTTGATATTGTCGTTGTCCACTAGAGAGATGAAAGGTGAGACAGCTTTCCCTAGGATAAGGAAAGGAAAGTTGTTCCTGACTGCAAAGTCGACCAAAGGATCGTCCTGCTTAGAATAAAGGAAGATCAGTCCATCTACTCGTTTTCCTAAAATCATTTGCTTCAGATTTTCCAAGCGGTGCTCTTCATCTTGCCCAGTGCTGATCTGGATGGCATAGTCATAGTCAGAAGCAATCTGAGAAATCCCCCGCAATACAGTTGGGAAAAAAGGGTTTTGATAGAAGACATCTGAGTCGTCCGGCAGGACCAAGCCGATGACTTGGCTGGACTGGCTGACCAGACTTCTGGCATTGAGGTTGGGATGATAGTCCAGCTCCTTCATAGCAGCACGGACCCGTTTTTTGGTTTCTTCACTGATGGTTGATTTGTTTTGTACGACGCGGGTCACAGTAGAGGGCGACACGCCTGCTAGTTTTGCGACTTCTTTGATAGTAACTCGCATAAAAACCTCCTAAAGGCCTGCATTTGCTGGAAATCCTTTCTATAATATCAACTATTTTAAATCTACTAGTAGAAGCACTTGCTTTCTAAGAGTCATGCAAACCTCTGCCCAAAATGGTTCTTATAACCAGTGATTTTGCTTAACTATGATGGTCGAAAAAACAAGTATAAAGCAGTTTCTCAGTAAACGCAAACGTTTTCTGTTTGTAAGAACATTTTAACACAAAAAGAGAACGCTTGCAAGAAGAGAAAAACGGCAAATAATTGGGGCTGTAAGAGAGTCCTAAAAGAGCATTATATCCATTAACCAATAAATTGAAAAAAATCTCAAAAACCCCTTGCACTAAAAAAAAAAATAGGTTATAATCAAGTCGACGCAAACGTTTGCATTAAGTAAAAATGAAAAGGCGTAGAGGAAAAATAACGAGGTGACAAAATGAAAAAACGTCAAAGCGGCGTGCTCATGCACATTTCATCCCTTTCGGGCAAGTACGGTATCGGATCTTTTGGCCAAAGTGCTTATGATTTTGTAGACTTCTTGGTTCGCACCAAGCAGCGCTATTGGCAGATTTTGCCACTGGGAACGACCAGTTATGGTGACTCTCCTTATCAGTCTTTCTCTGCTTTTGCGGGAAATACCTACTTTATCGATTTTGATATTCTGATAGAAGAAGGTTTGCTGGATGAGGCAGATGTCAAGGGAGCTGATTTCGGAGATGATCCTAGAAAAGTGGATTATGCAAAGATTTTCGATGCTCGCCGTCCAATCATGGAAAAAGCAGTAGCTCGCTTCTTGAAAGCAGGCGATCTGCCTGACTATGAGAACTTTGTGAAGCAAAATGCAGCTTGGCTGGAAGTTTTCGCTGAGTACATGGCTATCAAAGAGCATTTTGATAATCTAGCTTGGACAGAGTGGCCGGATGAAGCTATCCGCCGCCGTGAGGCTGCTAGCCTCGCTTCATACCGTGAGAAGCTGGCTGACAAGCTAACTTATCATCGTGTAACCCAGTATCTCTTCTTTAAGCAGTGGTTAAGATTAAAAGCCTATGCTAATGAACATCACATCGAGATTGTCGGAGATATGCCAATCTATGTGGCAGCTGATAGTGCTGATGTGTGGGCACAGCCGCACTTCTTTAAGACAGATGCTGTTGGTAAGCCGACTTGTGTGGCAGGCTGTCCGCCAGATGAATTTTCAGAAACTGGTCAGCTTTGGGGCAATCCTATCTATGACTGGGAAGCTATGGATAAGGATGGTTATGCTTGGTGGATTGAACGCCTGCGTGAAAGCTTCAAGATTTACGACATTGTTCGTATCGACCACTTCCGCGGCTTTGAGTCTTACTGGGAAGTACCTGCTGGCTCAGAAACATCTGCTTCTGGTAAGTGGGTCAAAGGTCCAGACTACAAGCTCTTTGCAGCGGTTAAGGAAGCCTTGGGTGATTTGAATATCATCGCAGAAGACCTGGGCTTTATGACGGACGAAGTGATCGAGCTGCGCGAGCGCACTGGTTTCCCAGGAATGAAGATCTTGCAATTCGCCTTCAATCCTGATGATGAAAGCATCGACAGCCCGCATCTGGCGCCAAACAACTCAGTCATGTATACAGGAACCCATGATAACAATACTGTTTTGGGCTGGTACAAGGATGAGATTGACGACGCTACTCGCCAGTACATGGCACAGTACACCAACCGTAAGGAGTACGAAACAGTACCTCATGCAATGCTGCGTACAATCTTTGCTTCAGTCAGCTTTATGGCCATTGCGACCATGCAGGACCTGCTGGAATTAGACAGTGCAGCACGGATGAACTATCCATCCACAATTGGTGGCAACTGGACTTGGCGGATGACAGCTGAAGAGCTGAATCCAATCGTCGAAGGCGAGCTTTACAGCTTGACTAAGACTTACCGTCGTATGAATACTGATTTAATTAACAAATAAAGAATAGCTAATTAGGCTTGAAGGGATTAATCATGTCAAACTTACAAACTTATATCAAAAATACTTATTCAAAAAATCTTGCTGATTGCAGCAACGAAGAACTCTACCTGGCTCTTTTGAACTACACTAAATTAGCCAGCGCTCAAAAGCCAGTCAACACTGGTAAGAAAAAACTCTACTACATCTCAGCTGAGTTCCTGATTGGTAAACTCTTGTCTAACAACTTGATCAACCTTGGACTTTACGATGATGTGAAGCAAGAACTGGCAGATGCCGGTAAAGACTTGATCGAGGTAGAAGAAGTTGAGTTGGAGCCGTCTCTGGGTAACGGAGGCTTGGGTCGTTTGGCTGCCTGCTTCTTGGACTCTATTGCGACCTTGGGTCTCAATGGTGATGGTGTAGGGCTGAACTACCACTTCGGTCTTTTCCAACAGGTTTTGAAAAACAACGAACAGACAACTATTCCTAACTTCTGGCTGACTGAGCAAAACTGGTTGGTTCGCTCAAGCCGTAGCTACCAAGTACCATTTGCTCACTTCACTCTGACATCTACTCTTTATGATATTGATGTGCCAGGTTACAAGACAGAAACTAAGAACCGTCTTCGTCTCTTTGATTTGGACTCAGTGGATGCGGATATCATCACAGACGGTATTGACTTTGACAAGACAGACATTGCTCGCAACTTGACCCTCTTCCTCTATCCAGATGATAGTGACAAGCAAGGGGAATTGCTCCGTATCTTCCAGCAGTACTTCATGGTTTCAAATGGTGCTCAGCTGATTATTGACGAAGCGATTGAAAAAGGCAGCAACCTGCACGACTTGGCAGACTATGCTGTCATCCAAATCAATGATACCCACCCATCTCTGGTTATCCCAGAAATGATTCGTCTCTTGACTGAGCGTGGTTTGGATCTGGATGAAGCAATTGCCATCGTACAGAAGATGACTGCTTATACGAACCACACAATTCTGGCAGAAGCTCTTGAAAAATGGCCTCTGGAATTCTTGAAAGAAGTAGTACCGCATCTGGTACCAATCATCAAAGAGCTTGACAAGCGCGTGAAAGCTAAATACGCAGATCCAGCAGTGCAAATCATTGATGAGGACGATCGTGTGCACATGGCTCACATGGATATCCACTACGGATACAGTGTCAATGGTGTTGCTGCTCTGCATACAGAAATCCTGAAAAACTCTGAGCTTAAAGCCTTCTACGATATCTACCCTGAAAAATTCAATAACAAGACCAACGGTATTACTTTCCGCCGCTGGCTCATGCATGCCAACCCACGCCTGTCTCATTATCTGGATGAGTTGCTGGGCCGCGACTGGCACCATGATGCAACTAAGCTCGAAGGCTTGTTGGAATTTACTGGCGCTGCAAATGTTAAAGAAAAATTGGAAGGTATCAAGGCTCACAACAAACGTAAATTGGCTCGTCACTTGAAGGAAGCCCAAGGCGTGGAAATCAATCCAGAATCTATCTTTGATATCCAAATCAAGCGTCTGCATGAGTACAAACGCCAACAAATGAACGCTTTGTACGTTATCCACAAGTATCTGGACATCAAGGCTGGTAACATCCCTGCTCGTCCAATCACTGTCTTCTTCGGTGGTAAGGCTGCTCCTGCTTACACAATTGCACAGGACATCATCCACCTCATTCTTTGCTTGTCAGAAGTGATTGCTAATGACCCTCAAGTGGCTCCACACCTGCAAGTAGTTATGGTAGAAAACTACAATGTTACAGCGTCTAGCTTCTTGATTGCAGCTGGTGACATTTCTGAGCAGATTTCCCTGGCTTCTAAGGAAGCATCTGGTACTGGTAACATGAAGTTCATGCTTAACGGTGCTTTGACTCTTGGTACTATGGACGGAGCGAACGTTGAGATTGCAGAGTTGGTCGGCGAAGACAACATCTACATCTTCGGTGAAGATTCTGAGACTGTTATTGACCTCTACGCAAAATCCGCTTACAAGTCTAGTGAGTACTATGCGCGCGAAGCTATCAAGCCATTGGTTGACTTTATCGTCAGCGATGAAGTCTTGGCAGTCGGTAAAGCTGAACGCTTGGAACGTCTTTACAATGAACTGATCAGCAAGGACTGGTTCATGACCCTGCTGGATCTAGAAGACTATATCCAAGTCAAAGAGCGCATGCTGGCTGACTATGAAGACCGCGATGCTTGGATGGACAAAGTTATCGTCAATATCGCCAAAGCTGGTTTCTTCTCATCTGACCGTACTATCGCTCAATACGAAGAAGAAGTATGGCACTTGAATAGCTAATATTCTTTAAATCAAAACAAAAGCCGAGACAGCAGTGTTTCGGCTTTGATTTTTTAATCGAAGATATGAATAAGGATTTAGCTATTGTGTGGGCTTCTGAAAAGATGAAAGCCTCTTGGTCTTGTCAGCTTTTTCTTTTCGGTGTATAATAAGTGAAAATATTTCTTTACAGGAGGCGTTCATGAAAAAGAAACCAATTTATCTTTATGTTTTGCTGGTCTTGTCAGCAATCGGAACTTTACTGGGAGTATGGAGCCGTTTTTTCTCAAAGTTTTCTGAGGTAGATTATACACAAATCGGTTTCTCAAAAGAGTTAAGTGATCAGACAAATCAGTTTAATAAACTTTATTTTGAATTTCTTCGCAATGGAATGAATATGCTGATTTTTTTCGTTATGACGGCTCTGTTAATAGCATCTATCGTCTTTTTGGTTAGAAAAAATCTGCAGATGGCTAATATTAGCTATATCGTTTATATACTAGTCAGTTTGCTATCTCAGGTTTACGTCTATATTTCATCGAAAGGGATTGTTGGCAAGGTATTTACAAGCCCTGAGAACGTTGCAACGCATTCAAACAGTCTTCTTTTAGGAACAGTGCTTGGCTTTGTTATCAGTTTAATTTATCTTTCCATCGTCATCTTTAAGTTAATTCAGCAGCAGAAAGAGGCTGAAAAAGCGGAACTAGCTGCAAGCGAATAATATTTGACAAATAACAGATAAGTGCTTACAATTTTAAGAAGCAATATCTGTTATTTTTTAGAATGGAGAGTAAAATGACAAAGGTTTCCTTGGTTTACATCAGCCTGAGCGGCAATACAGAGAGTTTCGTCCGTCGGCTGACAGACTATTTGCTGGAGCAGCATCCAAGCCTAGAAGTAGGGAAGATTCATATCAAAGACATGGTAAAGGAAGGGCAGCCCTTTTTTGAAATGGACAATCCTTTTATCGCTTTTTTGCCGACTTATCTGGAGGGTGGCAATGGTGTGGACAATGGCGATGTAGAAATTCTGACAACCGATGTAGGGGACTTTATTGCCTATGGTCAGAATGCCAGCAAGTGTTTGGGGGTCATTGGCAGTGGCAATCGTAACTTTAAC
>ERZ773059.744-NODE-744-length-17160-cov-3.188132_pt1 | contig 17160 bp, 14 predicted proteins | sample MGYA00580514_ERZ773059 | MGnify/ENA primary metagenome ERZ773059 (study PRJEB29015, sample SAMEA2737981) | human oral metagenome | biome: human oral; feature: human-associated habitat; material: dental | place: China | collected 2056 ...
AAAGCAAAACCATCATTGACGAATTTATCCTGAGCAGGGATGGCACCCCCATCGGTACCGTGCGCTGGACGCGATTGGTATTTTTTTGGCCGCGTCTCGGCTTTGTTGAGGGGCGTTTCGAGGGTGACCCGCAGGCCGTCGCCCGGGTTGAGGCCGCCGCTGCCCGTGCGGTTGCCGACGGTATTGATAATGGCGTCCTGCCGCCCGGCATTAATGGACCGGTGACGCATCCGGAACTCTACGATAACGACTTGATCGCAGCCCTGCTTTATGCGGGCTATGACATCCTACCGGCTGACCATGAAATCATGATTAGGATTCGCGGCATTCCCAATCCGCCAGCGGGGATGACGTATTAAACCAAACGCCGCCTGAATGCCCCTCTGTGGCGTTTGCGAGGCAAAGGCACAAGGTAGTGCCACCCGTAATTTTTTAAACGGATTTAAATCGAATTAAACGGGTTTTAAATCGGTATGCGCCCCGCCCGCCATGATGCTCCCGCATTCCCCGACAACCCAATCCACTGAAGCCGGTCAACTGACCGGCTTTTTTCGTGTCCGCGACAATGGCGTCATCCATCTAACCGGGGACACCATGCACATTACGACCTACCACCTTGCCCTCGGCAGCGTCACCCTTGCCGCCGCCGCAGACAACACCCCGCGCAGCTTCGCCGGCGTTGCCAATTCGGGGCAGCCCTTTATCTACAAGGGGCAGCGTACCGTCATTGACCTTGCCGGCATCAGCCATAAGAGCGACGTTCCCGCCCTGATCGAACACGACCGTGCCCGCCGCGCCGGGGTGGGGCATTTGTCTGTAACCGCGCGCGGCCTCGAAATCAGCGGCACCCTGCTCAGTAACGAGCATGGCAAACAGGTCGCTGCCGATGCTGACGAGGGCTTCCCCTGGGAACTTTCAGCACACGTCGTCCCCGGCCGGGTTGAGCGGCTCGCCGCCGGAGCGAACGCCACCGTTAACGGCCATACCGTCACCGGCCCCCTTGCCATCCTGCGCGCCAACACCATCCGCGAAGTCAGCTTTACCCCGACCGGGGTGGACGACGCGACGTCGGCCGTCATCCTCGGCGACGACGGTGCCAATCCCGCATCTCCCACCAACAACACAGGAAACACGATGACCCTCGAAGAAGCCCTGGCCAAAATCCAGGAACTGGAAGCCAAAATCAGCACGCTGGAAAACGAAAAGAGCGAACTGCAAAAAGCCAACGAGACCCTCGAAGGCGAAAAGCGCGCCGCCGATGTAGATGCCCAACTCGCCGCTGCCGGCTATCTGCGTAGTGAAGACGGCAAAAGCTGGCGCGGTCTCTCGGCTGCCACCCACGCGGTGCTGCTCGCGGCCAAGCCCGAAGACGCCAAGGCGATGATTGCCGACTTAAAGCTGGCGCATGACGCCGAGAACGGTGCCTGGCTCGCACGTGAGCAGACCCCGCCCGCCGCCACGACAAACGCAACGGACATCCAGCTCGCCAACAACCCCTTGCTGGCCGACGCCGACGCACGCCGTAAAGACCAAGACCACTACATCTAAGGAGGCCACATGCCCAAAGAAATCCTGGGCGCCGCGATGGGCGACCTGCTCAAAGGCGAAGCGCTCACCCTGTCCCGTGTCGCGGTTGCAGCAGAAAAAGGCACCAAAGCCGGGCAGCTCGTCAAATACGCGCCACGCGGCGAAAGCCATTACCTGATCGCGCTCACCGACGAAGTCAACGGCGAAGTTGTCGTGCAGCCCTGGAACTGCGTTATCGACTTGGCCGCCGTCAACAAGGCGGACATCACCGCCGCCAAAATCAAGCCGAAGGGCGGCGGCGCTGATGTGGCGCTCACCGTGGTTGAACTGAAAAGCATGGGCGACCCTTACGGCATCGCTTATATCGGCGCCCCCAAACCGTAATCGTAACAAGGACAATCCATGAACCTGAACAGCAGCCAATTCGGCGTCGTGCCACTGACGCAGGCTATCAACCGCCTGCCGGCCACGCCGACCATCATCCGCAGCCTCAACCTCTTTACCCCGAACTACCTCACCACCACCTACGTCCGCGTCGAAAACAAGCGCGGTGTGCTGACCCTGGTCAAAGCCGTGCCGCGTAACAGCGCCGGTGAGCCGCTCGCTCCGGAGACGCGCAGCGTGCAAAACATTGACCTGCTGCACCTGCCGAAAAACGACGTGGTGATGGCCGATGACGTGCAAAACCTGCGCGAGTTTGGCGGCGACAAGGCCACCACCGTGGTGTCTGTCGTCAACGACAAGCTGGCGCGCATGAAAGCCGACATCGAAATGACCCGTGAATTTCTGATGCTCGGTGCCTTGCAGGGAAAAATCCTCAACAAGGACGGCACTACCGCCCTGCTGGATATCTACAGCACCTTCGACCTGACGCGTAAGGAATTTGTCTGGGATTTGGACAACGATGCCACCAAAGTCGGCAAGAAAATCGACGAGAGCATGACGGCATTGCGCAAGAACTACCTCGGCGAAATGGTCAACGGCTGGCTCTGCCTCTGCTCGCCGGAATTCATGCAGGCGCTGGTGTATCACAAATCCATCGAGCCGCTCTACATCCGCTATCAGGACGGCAAAGCCTATCGCGAAGGCGATACCAGCGTGGAATTTGCCCACAAGAACATCCGCTTTGTCCAGTATGACTACGACTTTGGCAACGGCGTCAAAATCAAGGACGGCGAGGCCATCCTGCTGCCACTCGGTACCCGTACCACCTTCGCCGAATACTTCGCCCCGGCCAACTATTCGGAGACAGTCAACACCAAAGCGCAGGCCTACTATGCCAAGCGCACCGCGATGAAATTCGACAAGGGCTGGGAACTGGAAGCGCAAAGCAACCCGCTGCCTTTGGTACTGCGTCCCGAACTCGTCGCCACCGTCAAGGTCAAGGCATGATAGGTGTTGCCGACCTCATCGACCGCTTCGGAGCGGACGAGCTGCAAAACCTCACCGACCGCGAGGCTCATGCCGTTATTGACCACGCCGTAGTCGGACGCGCCATTGCCGACGCCGAGGCTGAAGTCAACAGCTACCTCGCGCCGGTCGGGCTGGTCGGCATCACCCCACCCAAGGCGCTCATCATCAAAGCCTGTGACATTGCGCGTTACTACCTGCACGAAGACGGTGCCACCGGCATCGTCAAAGAGCGCTACCTGCAAGCCATCGCCTGGCTGAAAGAAGTGATGAAGCACCCGGAAATGCTGACCGGGATGGGAGATACCACCCCGGCGCAGCCACTGCCGTCGGTCGCGGTGCGCCCGAACGAACTGCCGGCAAAACCCTGGGCCAACTGAAATGCAACTTGTCATCTCCCACGATTTTGCACCGCTGCAAGCCCATTTACAGGCGCTTTATGCCCGGCTTAACCACGATTTAACACCGCTGATGGAAAACATCGGCATGGCCCTGGAAAGCAGTACCCGTGCGCGTTTTGAGACGGAAACCGCCCCGGATGGCACCCCGTGGCAGCCATTGGAAGACTCGACTACCTTCGCCAAATCCACGGCGGGGCGCGGCGGTCAGGTGCGTATGCGTGGCGGTATCCTCTCTGACCGGGGCGACCTGCGTAAATCCATTACCTACTTTGCCACCAGCCAAAGTGTGGCGATTGGCACCGACCGCCATTACGGCGTCTATCACCAGCTCGGTACTGACCCCTACACCATTGAACCACGCGCCGCCAAAGCACTGTCTTTCCTGATGCCGGGCGGACGGGTGGCAGTGAAGCACGTCCACCATCCCGGACTGCCGGCGCGTCCCTTCCTTGGCGTCTCCGCCGCAGACGAGGTGACTATTACCGAATTTATCCGCCAATACGTGGCAGGTGAACTATGAAACCCGCATGGCACGACAACTTTTTAATCTGCTACGACGCCCTGCTCAAGCGCCTGGCCGACGTGCCGGGCGTGGCGAAAGTGATTGAAGCCCGCAACATGGGTGAGCTGGGCGACGGGCGGAAAATCGTTCCGCTCGACAATGTGGTGTACGTCATCCTCGACGCCATGACACCAACCACAAGTAACGGGGGCGGGCGCGAGCAAACCGTGGAAATCGGCTTTTCGCTGATCCTGGTCAAGCGTGACTACACCCCTTCACGGGTGCCTTATCGCGCCGCCGGGGTGGGTGAGACCTGGACCGCCATCACCCGCGCCATTCAGGGCTTTGACCCGCAAGACACAGAAGGACGCGCCCTCACCGCCTCTCCTTTTGTGCAGCGCGCCGCCCTGCCTATCGACTACCGCGACGGCTACGCCCTGTTTCCGTTGCGTTTTGTAACCACTGTCGCCAGTCTCGGCGACGCCAACTAAGGACTCAAACCATGCCAGAAGCCATCCAAGAACTGCGCGGGCGCCGTTACTCCGGCGACCTCTACGGCCGCAAATTCGGCAGCAGCGACACCTTCCAAAAACTGGGCAACGTCAGTGCCCTGTCATTTAGCAAGGACAACTCCAGCGACGACCTCACCTCGACCGGCAAATATGACTACGGCCAGGCACTTGATAGCGTCACCAAGCCGGGGGCAACCAAAATCAAACTTGAATTTAACACCTTCGACCGTCTTGGCTTGGCGCGGATGCTGATGGGCGAGGCGGTTGATCTGCCTACCGCACCACAGACCGTCAGCGACGAAGCGCACACCGCCGCCCTCGATGGCTGGATCGCGCTCGAAAAAAGCGACATCGACCCGACCGGCTTTGCCATCAAGAGTGGTAGCGGTGCCGGCACCCCCGTTCCCGCTGATCACTTCGAAGTCAATTACCGCATGGGGATGTTCCGTTTTACCAGCAAGGCAACGGTCAGCAAAGGCGACGAGTTGAAAGTCAGCTACAAGACCAAGGGCAGCAAGGGCTACCAGATTGACGCCGATACCCTGCAACGCCTTGACCTGGAACTCCGTCTTGACGGCCGTGACCGCATCACCGGCAAGGACGGCGAGCTCAACATCTACCACGGCGTGCTGCAAAGCGACGGCAACCAGGACTGGATGAGCGACGACTGGTGGAAAGCGGGATTATCCGGCACTGCCATCAAACCCGCCGACAAACCCAGCGCCTACCGTTTCACCCAATACGACTAGTTGGCAACCCGCTGCCGGGATTGAGGCAGACGCGACAAGCGGTGAGTGTCGCGACCCGAAACAACCGCCGCAGCCGAGCACCGTATTCGTACCGCACGGTGGCGAGGCCGTCAATGGCACGATACGCCGCATACTCCTCATGGTTATCTTTGGCACGCGCAAGCGTGCCTTTTTTTGTCCGCTGAAAGGCTGCAACTAACGGCATCAGGCCACGCCACAGACAATGACACCATCTCCCCATGATGGTGTTACCGTGACCAACAGAATATCCGCCGAACTCCTGATTACCGCCGGTGTGGACGGGATGCAGCACCTCGACCGCCTTATTGAGCGCATCGGTGATGCCGGCGGCGAAACCGGACAGCTGACCGATGCCGCTGCACAACTGCGGCAGGAATGGGATAGCCTCAGCGCTGATGAACAGGCCAAGCGCCTGCATGACCTCGCCGAGGCCGCCAACCAGGCAGCCAATGACGTTGGCATCATCGGCCAACGCGCCCGCGAAGCCGGGGAAGAACTGGATGACCTCAGTAAAGCCAAAATCACCCTCGGTCTCGACAATGACGAAAAAATCAAGCAGCAAATAGAAGAAGTCAATGCCGCTTTCCGCCTGTTGCAAGAGCAGGGTGGCCTTACCCACGAAGAGCTGATGCGCGCCGCCGATCACCACCGCGCCCGCCTGCAGGAACTTGAAGCGGAACTGAGCAGAATCGGCCCGGAACTGGACGACCTCAGCAAAGCCAAAATCACCCTCGGCATCGACAATGACGACAATGTACGCAAGCAGATAGAAGAAGTTACCGAAGCCTACAAGCTGCTGCGCGAAGAAGGCAACCTCTCGCACGAAGAACTGGCGCGTGCCACGCAAGCGCACCGCGCCCGTGTTGAAGAGCTGGAAGCCCAACTGGGACGGGTGCGCCCCAGTCTGGAAGACATCGCCGCCGGTGTCGGCAAAATGGTCGGAGCCTTTGCCGGGCTGACCAGCATCGCCAAGGACGCGATGGAATTTGAAACGGCAATGGCGGGCGTGAAAAAAGTGGTGGACGGGACACCGGAACAAATGGCCTCCCTTGCCGGGCAGGTAAAAAACCTCGCCTACGAGCTGGGCATGGTGCCGGAAGCGGTGGCCGAAATTGCCGCCCAGGGTGGGCAGCTCGGTGTCGCCTTTGCCGACCTGCCCGAATTTACCCGCCTTGCCGGACAAATGTCGGTCGCCTTTGGCATGACTGCCGATCAGGCAGCAGAAGCAGCAGCAAAAATCAGCAACGTCTTCGGCATCAGCCTCGCCGAAATGCGCCAGTTGGGCGACGCCATCAATGTGCTGGGCAACAACACCGCCGCCAAAGAAGCAGAAATCAGCGAGGCACTGCTGCGTATCGGCGGCACCGCCAAACAGTTTGGTCTTGCCGCCGAACAGGCTGCAGCGCTTGCGGACGCCTTTATCGCCCTGGGCAAATCGCCGGAGGTCGCCGGGACGGCCATCAATGCCCTGCTCACCAAACTGCAAACCGCCCCGGCACAGGGCAAAGAATTTCAGGATGCGCTGAAGTCTATCGGCATGGAAGCCAAGCAGCTTGCCAAAGATATCCACGACAACCCCGAACAGGCGCTGCTCAGTTTCCTGGGCAAACTGGAAACCCTCGACAAACAGCAGCGCGCCATTGTCCTCACCAAGCTCTTTGGCGCCGAATATGCCGACGATATCTCGCTGGCGGCGGGCAGCCTCGACACCCTGCGCCAGGCCTTCGGTCTTGTCGCCGACAAAACCGAGACCGCCGGTGCCATGCAAAAAGAATTTGAAGCGGCAATGAGCACGACCGGCGCGAAAGTCGAGCAAGCCAAAATCGCTATCGGCAACATCGCCAAGACCCTGGGCGCACAACTGCTGCCGATTATCGGTGCCGTCGCCGACGGCATCGGCGGTGCAGCGAACGCCATCAACGACTTTGCCGAGCGTTACCCGCTGATTACCGACCTTGCCACCTACATGGCCGGTGCCAAACTTGCCGCTGTCGGTCTCGAAGGCGCGATGGACGTGTTGGGCGTGTCGATGGAAGACATGACCACCTACGCCGTGAACGGTTTTGGCCGCTTCAAAGAAGCTGTTTCCAGCGGTGCGGGCGCACTTGGCGGTCTCAAAGCCGTGCTGGCGGGGATGGGGCAGTTATGGGTCACCGCCGGCCTTACCGCCGCTGTCGCCCTCTACGAGGCACTAAAAAGCAATGTGGATGAAGTCAACAAGGCGCAGCACGAAGCCATGCAGACCTGGGCGGACGCAGGCATCGCCCAGCAGCAGCTCAATATGGCCCTTGCCGCCGGTTCGGATGTGCTCGGTGACTACGTACAAAAGCAGCAAGCGGCGCTGAAAGCCGAACTCGCCGCTATCGATCAGCGCATTGCCAGCTACAAGGCACAGCAGAAAGCGGCGGAAGAGCGTTTTTTTACCGACGAAAAAACCGTCGCAGCGGCGAAAAAAGCCATCGCTACCGAAGAAGAGCGGCGCGCCTCTATTCAGCAGACCGTGGACGCCACGCAAAAGCTGATCGACAAGGCACAAGAAGAAGCACGTGCCCAAGAGGAAGCAGCGGCGAAGAAAAAAGCCAACATGGACGCCTGGGAAACGCTCACCGGCAAAGTCGAAGAAAACGAAAAGGCGCTGGAAGAAATCACCAAGAAAAGCGACACCCTGACCGCTGCACTCGACACCATCGTCAAAAACGTGGACGCGGCCGGTGGCAGCTTCGACAAGACAGGCGGCAGCCTGCAAGCGGTAGGGCAGGAAGCGGCCAGCGCCGCCAACACCCTCCGCCTCGCCTTTACCCAGGGCATTGACGCGGCTGAAACCGTGGAAACCCTGGAAGCTATCAGGCAGCGCATCAGCAACCTCGCCAGTGAGGGCAAAATCAGTCAGGGACAAATGCAGGCACTCTTTGCCGACATTGACGCCCGCGCCAAATTCCTGCCCTCTACCCTGGACGGCAGCGCACAAGCCTTGAAAACACTTGGTCTCGAAGCCGGACAATTACAGACCGGCATTAGCAAAAACGCCGCCGAGGCCATCAGCAGCTTTACCGTCGCCGCCAACCGCTTCGGTACCGACACCGAAAAAATGGCCACCCTCTACAAGGCGGCCATGGCAAAAATGGCCAGCGGCGAAGAACAGGCCGCGCTGCTCAAAGCGCTGGAGCGAGTCGGCAGCCAGGCAGGCATGACCGCCAAAGACATTAAGCGCATCGGCGATAGCGCCCCGCAAGCGGCCGGCAAAGTAGCCGAAGCCTTTGCCAAAATCAACGTGGACGTGGATGCCGTCAACCAAGGCATCAGTAAAGGGGCGAAAGAGGCCTTTATGGACTTCAGCCGCGCTTCAACGCTGGCCGCCGAAAGCGCGCAGAACAGCAGCAAGCTCATCCGCGCCAGCTTTGATGAAATTGCGGGTGGCCTGAAGAGCAAAGAAGAATTCGCCGCCTTTAACGCCACCCTGCGCGAGACCGGCGACCTCGGCAAACTGGGTGGCGAGCGGATGCAAATCCTGCGCGCCGGGATGCAGGGCGGGGCGGAAGCGGCAGAGAAGATGCGGGAAAGTCTCGCCGCCAACACCGAAGCCAGAAAACAGAACAACGAAGCCACCGGGAAAGCGGCAGAAGACACCAAAGCGGATCGCGATGCCAAAGCCGGCAACACCGCTGCCATCGAAGACAACACCGCCGCCATCAAGGAAAACGCCGAGGCCAAGGGGGAGGACGCCGCTGCGACGAAAAAAAGCGCGGATGAGGCGGAGAAAGCGGGCAAAAATCTCGCCTTTATGTACGACGCCAGCAAGCTGAACACGGAGCAAATGAACCTGCTTGACGATGCCCTGAACCGCATGGGCAGCACCCTGCGCCTTGGTACCGAGGGTGCCATTGCCCAGTGGTTTGGCCAGCAACGCGCCGCCGCGCAGTACATCGAAGAAGTGCAGCGCGCTAACAGCGCCCTGGACAACCTGACACAAAAAACGTCCGACGGCACCGTCTCCATGCAGGACATTGCCGAGGCAACCCATGCCGCCACCACCCGCATCGCGCAACTGGACAGCACCACCCTCAACAACCTGCACAGTGCCATTGATGCCGCCCGGCAAAAACTGGCAGACCTCGCGCAACAGGCAAAGGACACCACAGACAGCCTCGAAGCCGAACTGGCGCAACTCAGGGGCGACGACAGCAAAACGGCAGCCCTCGAACAGGAACGCAAAATCCGTGAGCTCAACGCCAAGCTGCACGAGGCCGAAATCCGCCGCAATAGCGAAGAGATTGCCCAATACCGCCGCGCGATTGAACTGCAACGGCAAATCGGTGATGAGAAAGCCCGGCAGGCAGCAGCAAAGAAAGCCGAAGAGCAGCAGCAACGACAACAGCAACAGCAGCAGCAAACAAGCGGCAACAACGGGCGCGGCAACAGCAGCAGCGGTAACTCACGCGGCAACGGACGCGGTTATACCGCCGCCGAAGTGGCCGATGCTTTTGACGCCCGCATTGCCCAATCACGCCGGGAGGGCAGAGATGATTTTGCCCGCGAACTGCACGACGAAATGAAACGGAGGACCTGATGTACTGGACATTGACGCGCAAGGACAACAACGAACAGCTCGAACTGCCCGCGCGTCTGCGTTGGACAGACGAGCACGACTGGCAGGCCATCGCCCAGGCGACGCCGCAATACTCGCTGGGTGGTGCGGTCATCGTGCAGCAGGGCACCAAACTGGCTGGCCGCCCTGTCACTCTTGGCAACGAAGACCAGCACAACTGGCTGCGCAAGGCGACCATCACCACCCTGCTCGCCTGGGCGGATGTGCCGGAACTGGAAATGACCCTCACCGCTCCGGACGGACGCAACCTGAACGTAACCTTTCGCACCCACGATGGCGCGCTACAAGCCAGCCCCGTGCGCTGGATGCACGACGAAGACGACGATGCGTGGTACCACGCCGAAATCCGCTTAATGACGATTTAAACGAGCCTTAACATGCCACAAAAACACACCGCCCTCACCAAACAGAACCTGCAAATCTACCCGACCGAACGCCTCACCGATGCCGACGACGGCGGCGGGCTGATGGTCAAGGACGCGCTCACCGGACGCGAGAACGAACTCTTTACGCCCATCAGCGATGTGGCCCGCACCATCGGCGCCTTCAACGCGCGCTCGGTGCATGGCGCGGTGCGCGTTGCCGATAACATCCCGCTTGGCGGCGCACACATGATTATCAGCCGGCCACCAAAAGCGGAGAACGTCAGCTACCTGCTCTATCGCGGCGTGCGCTACGGCGAGGTGCGCCGCGACATCATCAAGCGCATTGCCGCCTACTCGGTGGCGACGATTGAATCGCGCATGACCCTGCTCTCGACGCAATCGCAGGGCTCGCGCATCGTCCAGGCCTATCAGCGCCCCGGCGAGCCGCTGCCGCTGATTGGCGACGTGTACTGTCTGCGTCAGGACAAGGCGGGCTATCCCGCCATCGAGCAGTATGCGCAGGTCATCCGCGTATCGTCCGAAGACCGTACCTTTACCACGCACGACGGCATTGATTTTGTGCGCACGGTCGTCAAGATGGAGACCTCGACCGCGCTCACCCATGATTTTGTCGGTGCCGAGGCCCCGCAGCGCAACTACATCGACAACCCCTGCAAAATCCGTGAGACCCACGTCGCCGACGGGGCGCAGTATTACGGGGTCAAGCCGTTGGCCGCCGCCATCAAGGCACAGGCACAGAGCTTGCGCGTCTCCTCGCTAATGGAAAAGCTGGTGCCCACCAGTCAGATTGAAACGTCGCTGGTGGATCTTACCGCCGCCGGCGAGAAGCAAATCCTCTTTGACGCCGCGCGCGAGGAAGACCGCATTAACGGCAACCTGTCGCTCAACAAGGGGGCAGTGGTCTATACGCGGCGCGCCATCCTCCCCGGCAGTCTGCGCCTGGTCGTCGGCGGTGTTGATGCGCGCGACAGCGGCGGCGTCATCAGCAGTGCCGGCAACGACATCGGCACCGTCGATTACGCCGCCGGGCGCGTCACGATTGACGAAAACCTCGGCAGCGGCTGGACGCTGTACAGCCGACCCGCTGCCGAGTATCTGCAAGTGGCGGATACGGCAGCGATAGCCGTATCGACGGGGACACGCTCCTACAACTACGTGATGACCATCAACCCCGCCCCGGCGCCGGGCAGCCTGCAAGTCTCCTACCGTGCGCAGGGCCGCTGGTATGACCTGCGCGACAACGGCACCGGTGCCCTGCGCGGCATCAGCGCCGCACACGGCAGCGGCGCGGTCGATTACCGCAGCGGCACCGTCACCATCACCTGCGGCGAGCTGCCCGATGTCGGCTCCGAAATCCTCTACGCCTGGGGCAGTCCGGCGACGACGAAGAACCGCAGCGACAGCACCCCCGCTGTCACCATGCTGCTGCAAATGGAGGCAGGTGTCGCGCCCGGCAGCGTCAAACTGAGCTGGACGGACAATGGCGCCAAAGCCGCCCAGGATGACGGCATGGGCAACATCACGGGGGCGTGGACAGGGACGGTAGACTACCGCACAGGCGACATTACGCTGACGGCCTTCGCGGGCGGTGACAAGCATCTTGACGTGAAAGTGGATTACTCGGTGGGCGAACCGCAGACACAGGAGTTTAAGGCCCCGGCGCGGGGGCACGACGGCAACGTCACCCTCAATCTTGCGCAGCGGCAAATCAAGCCGCGCAGCTTCGAGATGACCTTTAATGTCCTCGTGGAAGACTACGATCACAAGGTGCAGGAGGGCGAGGCCTACACGCGGCAGGTGGACCCCTACGTCACCGTGCGCGACAACGGCAGCGGCGGGCTGGTTGACGGCACTGGCACGAACTTCGGCAGCATCGACTACGCGACCGGTACCGTCAAATTCAAGCCGGACTACGTGACCCGCATCCCCAAACCCATCTACCGCAAGCAGCCGATGGGCGAGCGCATCGTCAGCACCCAGGGCAACCAGCAGACCGTCAAGCCGCTTTACCGCCTTGTCTTTGCCGGTTACGAATACATCAATGCCCTTGCCAGTGCGCCGATTGACGACAGCTTTGTCGTGACGGTGCGCTATCGCGGCCAGCAATCGGAAGATGCTCGCACGAAACAGGCGACCAGCGGCGTCTTGCGTGTCGATCTGCTGCCCACCTTGCACGAGCGCGTTGTCCCCGGCAGCGTCTGCTTTACGACCGGCAGCGAGACCTACTTTGACCGGCGTGGTGAACTCTACTACCGCCTCAATCCCGCCACCGGTGCCGCTACCAAAGCGGGCAGCATCAACTACGAGACCGGCATTGCCGTGGTCGAACTGGCCGAAGGCAGCGCGGTGCGCCTGCTGGCGCTGGCGGGGACGGTCAAGGGCAACCCGGTAGACGAGGCGGTGTGGCGTATCCCCTCGGCACCGGTGCGCCCGGCCTCGCTGCACATCACCGCTACCCCGCTCACCGGCGGCCAGCTCAGTGTGCGCGCGGATGCGGGGGGCAAGATTGAGGGCAGCAATATCGAGGGCAGCATTGACTACGAAACGGGCGTGGTACGGGTGCGTTTTGGCCGCCTGGTTACCGCCGCTGGGAATGAGGGCAAATACTGGTATAACCCCGACGCGGTAGAGAACGGCAAAATCTGGGAACCCATCCCGGTCTATGCCGACACCATCACCTACTCGGCGGTCAGCTACGCCTACCTGCCGCTGGATACCTCCATCATCGGCATCGACGCCGTGCGTCTGCCCGCCGACGGGCGGGTGCCCATCTTCCGGCGTGGCGACATGATTGTGATAGGCCACCGTCTGGAAGACGACCTCGGCAGCGCCCACACCGCCGGGCAAACCGTGCAGCTCAGCCGTAATGATCTGGATGACATCTGCCTGCGCGACGCGAAAGGGGTGCCGATTGAGGCCAAGTGGTACGACTACGACCTGCAAAGCGGGAAAATCACCTGGGCGACGCCGCTTGACCTCTCCGCCTACACCCTGCCGATCAAGGCAGGCCATAGCCGCGAGGAGGAGAACCGCATCATGGTCGCCGACATCGACGGCACGTTGACCCTGCAATTCCCGGTGGCGCGTGACTATCCCGCCGGCGAGACCTATATCTCATCCGCCCTGATTGGCGGCGACCTGCAATGCCGCGTCTCGCCGCCGTTCTCGCAAAAGGCCTTCGACAACGTGTGGGCGGACGAGCCCAGGGGCGACACCATCGCCGCCAAGCTGAACAGCAAGGACTACCCCTTCCGCCTCACCGACGACGGCGCTGTCACCGACCGCTGGGCAATCGTCTTCAAGGACGGCAACCAGTTTGAGCTCTACTCCGAGGCGGTCGGCTTTGTCGGCAAGTTTGACACCCTCTCCGACCTTGCCCCTATCAACCCCGCCACCGACAAGCCCTACTTTGTCCTGCCGAAAGGGGCGTTTGGTATCAACAACGGCGCCAGTGCCTGGGCCTACGGCAACACCATCCGCTTTAACACCTACGGCACGCACATGGGCGTGTGGATACTGCGCGCGGTGCAGCCGTCCGCCAAGCGGCAGAACACCACGGACGGCTTTATGGCCTGTCTGCGCGGCAACACCACGGAAATCTAAGGAGGTCCTATGTACGTCAACAACATTGAGATGCCGGTCACGCTCTATCTCTCCAGCGATGACCAGGCGCCTGCTATTACCAATGCCAACCTTAGCGTCATCCTCAAAGCCTGCCTCGTCACCGGCTATGGCGCGAAACACGGCGCCGGTTGGACCATGCCCTACGAAGACGCCGCCAGCAACACCCGCGTTTTTGCCCCCAAACACGCGGGGGAGCTGGACAGCTACCTGCGCATCAAGGACACAGGTGGCGGTAAGGCAGAAGTCCGTGCCTACCGCGAAATGACGGGTATTGACACCGGGGAGAAAATCCTTGACCTCGGCCTGCCCTATAAATTCGCGGTGAGCAACCCGACCGGACGCTGGGCGGTGATTGCCAGCGAACGCAGCGCTATCATCTGGGTGGAAAGCGGCTACGACAGCGCCGGGCGCAACGGCCAAATGCTGTTCTACGGCGACACGGGCAGCGCGCACGACGGCAGCCGTTGCCTGCTGCTCGCGCACAGCGGCGGCACATACAGCGATGGCTCGACCAGCAGCCTGTTCCACTACGACAACGCCAACACCAGCGTCAAAGCCAGGAGCTACCGCGACGGGGACGGCGCGGCAGAACAGGACTTCCTCAGTCTCTTTGGCAGCCCGCGTGAGACAACGGGGCAGTACCTTGCCCCTGTACTCCTGCAGCGCGGCGGGCTGCTTTACCCCGTGCCCGGCATCCACACTAGCACCCGCGCCGCCGATAACCTGACCGAAATCAGCGACGACGGCACCCCATACACCGTGCTGCACAGCTATGGCTGGTCAACTATCCAAAAAGACTTCGCCCGTCTTATCATCCGCACTGACAAATGGCGTTACTGACATGCTGCTCGAACCGCATTACATCGCCGCGCATCGCGGCTACTTCGCGGGTCAGGACGACGGCGTCGTGACCGTCGCGGGTCAGGGTGCCGTCGGCAACCTTTACGTCTTCGCCTCGCACACCATGCTGCTGGTACAACGCGCCCGCTCGCTCGCCAGTGGTCATTACCTCGTGCCCTACCTTGACCCCACGCGGCGTTACGTCCTCATGGCGCGGCACCCGCAAGGTCACTACGAACCGGTCTGCTACGACCAGCTGCGCCCGGCCAATAACCTGACTATCGCCGAGCAGCGCGAGGTATGGCGCGCATGGCAATAGACGTCAGCAAACTGCCGATCAGCTTTGTCACCCGCACCGGCAAACAGGCATCGGACAAACTGCCGCTGCCGTTTACCCGCCGCGTGGGCGACGCCCCTGGTCCCAAGCCACAGCCAAAGTGGGTGAAAATCAGTGGCTGCGCCAGCGTGGCGACGGCGCCGACGCTGGACGTTGCGACCTGCCTCGACCAGCACAACCACATCGCCCCCGTCGCTACCTGCCTGGCCGCGAACCACACGCCCATGGTGGACGTCGTGCGCTGCATGATGTTTACCGTCGCCGGATTACCGTCGCTCACCGCCTGCACCCAAGCCGCCACCACACCGACCTACCGCCTCGCCACCTGCCTGCCCGTCACCCTCAACGCCTACCCGCGCCTGGGCAACTGCGCCATGCCGAGAGTCGGCACCGCGCCACCGCTTGCCAACTGCGCGAGCGCCATGCAGCCGGGCAATCCCCTGCTCAAAGGCTGCAAGACGCCGCGCGTTACCGTCGCCCCGCCGCTTGTCAACTGCCACCGCCAACACGGCTGGGCGCCGCCACTCATCAACTGCCACCACCTGCGCTACCAGCGCGCCGTGCGCCCGCCCTGCGAGTACTACCCCATCCCGCTACCGCCACCGCCGCCGGACGTCTCGCCCTGCCGGGTGCGACCGCCATCGCACCGCCTGCCGCTGCCGTTTACGCGGCGGCGCATTAACCGCGACCCATCCCGCCTGCCACTGCCGCTGCGCTGCTGGCACGACAGCGACACCACCGACCTGCCCACCCTGCCCGGATACATCATGCACAACCGCATCACTGCCGAATTTAACGGCCAGACCTTACAAATCCTCGCCCTTAGCCTCAAAGCCGACACCGACGGCTACTGCTGGCAGGGCGACCTCACCCTCGCCCCCGCCGATTTTGCCAAGCTGCAAATGGACACGCGCAAGGCGGGCGACGAGGCCGTCATTACCCTGCGCATCAACCACCAGCGCTGGGACATCCTCGCCGAAGACTACCGCGATACGCGGCGCTTTATCGGCCACAGCTATACCGTGACCGGGCGCAGTATCACTGCCAAACTGGGCGCGGACTACACACAAGGGCGCCACATCAAATACGAGCAAAGCCGCTACGCACGGCAAATCGCCGACGAACAGTTACAACCGACGCCCTACACCATCGCGGGCTGGGACGCGGTGGACTGGCTGGTGCCGGGCGACAACTACACCGTGAGCGGCCAAACGCCGATTGCCGTCGTGATGGACATCGCGCAGGCCATCGGTGCCTTTGTCGAGTCGCATCCCTACGAGCCGCAACTCTTTGTGCGCCCCGTCTGGCAAAAAGCGGCGTGGGAAAAACCGACGCCAACGCTGACCATCCCGTCCAACCTTATCCTCAGCGTCAGTGGGCAACGCCGTATCAGCGAGCGCTGCAACGGCGTGCGCGTGGTCGGCAAAGGCGCGACCGCCAAAGGCGCGCTGGTATGGCGTGAGGGCACCGACCAAACCCCGGAAGCTGCCCTGCGCGAACACGCCCTCTACACCGACGAAACCGCACACCGTGCCGCAGGCATCCATGCCCTGTCCGAAACCGGAACGCACAAAATCGAGACCGTCACCTTGCCCTGGGCAGAAAAATACCAACTGCCGCTGGCAAGCCTCGGCGCGGTGTGGGCATTCACCGAGGCGGGGAAAACATGGCAGGGCGTCATCAAGGGCATCCAGGTCGAAGTGACGCTGGACAACAACGCGCCTGTCGTCACCCAAACCCTCACTATCGACCGCTACATGGGGGACTGACATGAACATCCGCCAGCAATTTGAGAGCCTGCTCAACCCCAAACGGCGCATGACCGCGAAAATCACCGGCGGCAAAGGCGCAAACGTGTGGGTGGCCGAAACCCCGACCGGCGCCGTGGTCGTCCTCACCGGACAAGGACAAATCGGGCAGCACGTGTACTACAACGCCTACACCCTGGAAATCGAAGGCGAAGCCCCGGCGGTGACCTGGGCGGAAATCAAGGTGTGATCAGGTGCCGTGTGGGCGTTTCCTGTTTTTCCTCCTCAAATGAGGCGATGATGCGCTTGCTCACTGTGGCACAATAAACAGGTACCCTTCCAAAGTACCTACCCATCCACAATACCTATTGCGGCCAGGCCGCAAATCCCAAACTAGTCTAATCGCCGCTTGCAGCGGCGTTTTTTATGCTTGCCCCGTCATCAACCAAGCACAAGCACGAGGTAATCATGAAAAAGCTCATCGACAAAATGGCCGT
>ERZ773059.748-NODE-748-length-17120-cov-13.600234_pt1 | contig 17120 bp, 19 predicted proteins | sample MGYA00580514_ERZ773059 | MGnify/ENA primary metagenome ERZ773059 (study PRJEB29015, sample SAMEA2737981) | human oral metagenome | biome: human oral; feature: human-associated habitat; material: dental | place: China | collected 2056 ...
CGCTTGGGGAACGAGACTCCGTGCGGCAGACGACCGCGCCGGTAAAGCACATCGATTCGGCTCACCCCGCTCGCGAGCGTGCGCACGAGGACCTGACCGGGACGGAGGACGGGGCGCGGAGCCTTCTCGAGCCGCAGGACCTCCGGTCCGCCACTGCTGCGGTACTGAACGGCCCACACCTCACCGGCCCCCTTCGCCGTGCCCGGTGACGGGGAGCGCCGGGATCTTCCACCGGTATGGTCGCGCCGTCACCGCGCAGTCCCGCGGTTCCGTATCGTCGAGGTCCATGGGCTCTCCTCACATTTACGATACCGATAGTTGCATAACTGATAATAGCGAGTTGCCGGCCGCTTTGGAAGAATTCACGGTGAGCACACCCGAGCGATGAGGAGGCGACGGTGCCCACGACCGGCAAACCGCGCAGCGGGCGGCCCCGGGACGCCTCGGTGGACATCAGGGTGCTGCAGGAGACCTTCGGCCTGCTTGCCGAGAAGGGCTTCCGCGGCCTGCGCATCGATGAGGTCGCACGCCGCGCGGGAGTGCCCAAGTCGACGATCTACCGCCGGTGGCCGTCCCTGGTCGACCTTGCGGTCGATGCGGTCGATGCGGCTCTGGGACCGCGCGAGCGCGAACCGGGCCAGGACCCGCTGGCGGATCTGAGCGCCCTCATCGTTCGGGCGCACTCCTACATCGCCGCCTCGCCGCTGGCCGATGTCCTTCCCCAGATCGCCCTGGAGCTCATCGGGCGCCCCGGGGCCCAGGCCGCCTATCGCGACCGCGTCATCTCCCCGCTGCGCAACAGCGCCATTGACGCCGTGGAGAGGGCCCGTGCCGCCGGCCAGTGGCCGGGCCCCGATCCGGCCATGAGCGTCGACATGATGATCGGCACCATCGCCTACCGACTCAACTACCTCGGCCGCACCTCGAGCCTGGAGGAGGCCTTCGACGTCGCCGAGGCCGTGGCGCGCCGCAGCCTTCCCCGCCCCTCAGTCCCACACTCCTGACGAGCCGCGGCGGTGGGAGCCGAGCAGGTGGGTGTCGACGATCCCGATCGCCTCCATGAGCGCGAAGCACGTCGTCGGCCCTACGAAGCGGAAGCCCCGCCGCTTGAGCTCCCTCGCCAGGGCGGTCGACTCGGCCGACCGCGTGGGGATGTCGGCGGCCCGGCGCGGTTCGGGGGAGCGATCCGGCCGGTAGGACCACACCAGCCCGGCCAGCCCGCCGACGGCGGTGTCCTCGCGCAGCGCGACGGTGGCCCGTGCATTGGTCAGCGTCGCCAGGATCTTGGCGCGGTTGCGCACGATGGAGGAGTCGGCCAGGAGCCGGGCGACGTCATCGTCGTCGAAGGCGGCGACGGCGTCCGGGCTGAAGCCGGCGAAGGCCGTGCGGAAGGCGGGCCGCTTGCGCAGGATCGTGGCCCACGACAGCCCGGACTGGAAGGCCTCCAGGCTCACACGCTCGAAGACGCCGCGCTCGTCGCGCACCGGCACGCCCCACTCGGTGTCGTAGTACTTCCGCAGGAGCGGGTCCGACGCCGCCCAGAGGGGCCGGGCGAGTCCGTCCTCTCCCACGACCAGGTCGGCGGACGCCTGCTGCCGGTCGGCGGGCGCGATCGCGGGGCCGGGGCCGACAGGGCCGCCGGGGGAGCAGGGCGTCATGGGCGGGTCGGCCATGGGGCCAGTGTCTCACCGCGCCCGGTACCGCGCAGCGAACCCGTATCTGGGAGGATCGGGCCATGACCGCTCCCGCGCCCACTCCGCTCACCGCTCTTCCCGACGCCGTGGACCTCAGGTTGGTGGTCACCGACATGGACGGTTCCCTGCTCGACGGCGAGGGCCGGCTCCCGTCCCGCCTCGACGACGTCCTGGCGCGCATGCGGGAGCACGGCGTCGTCCTCGTGCCGGCCTCGGGCCGCCAGCTCGACAACCTCAGGGCGACCTTCGGCGCCGCCATCGCCGACAGTCCGGTGATCGCGGAGAACGGCACGGTCGTCGTCCAGGCCGCCACCGAGATCCATCGTGAGACGATCACCCGCGACCAGGCCGTCACCGCGGTGCGCACGACCCGCGCGCTGGGCGGGCAGGGGCTCGACGTCGGAGCCGTGGTCGCTACCAGGGACCGAGCCTGTGTCGACCGCGTTGACGAGCGGTTCGTCCGTCAGTGCGCCCTCTACTACACGGCCCTCGATCCGGTCCAGGACCTCCTGGACCTCCCTCTGGACAATGTCATCAAGATCGCCGTCTACTCCTTCGGCGACGCCGAGTCCGAGTGCCAGGGCCCCCTGGCGGCCGCCGTGCCCGGTGTGCAGACCGTGGTCTCGGGCGCCCACTGGGTCGACATGATGGCCCGTTCCGCCTCCAAGGGCCGGGCGCTCGCCGCGGTGCAGGAGCGTCTGGGCATCAGCCCGGCGCAGACCGCGGTCTTCGGGGACTATCTCAATGACGCCGAGCTGTACGACTACGCCGATCTGTCCTTCGCGATGGCCAACGCCCACCCCGGCATTGTCTCCCGCGCCCGCTACATCGCCCCGGCCAACACCGAGGACGGGGTGCTGCGCACCATTGATGCCCTTCTGGACCGTCTGCCGCGGCGCTGAGCACGCGCCCCGGCGGCCGGGGCCTCAGCGGCGATCGGCGTCGAGGATGTGCTCGATGTCGATCTCGCTCGGCGCGGCGCGCAGGGCGTCGAGCCGGCGGCGCTCCTTCTTCGTGGGACGGCCTGCGCCCCGGTCGCGGACAATGGCGGCCGGAGCGTCCATGGGGGAGGGGCGCGGCGGGGAGAAATCGGCGTAGGAGGCGCGCGCGATCGGCGCCCCGACGCGCTTGAGCAGGATGCGCTCGACGATGAGGTGCCGGTCGAAGCCGTCGACCCGGTAGCGGACCTCGTCGCCGACCTTCACGTGCTGGGCGGGCTTGGCCGTCTCCCCGTTGATGCGCACGTGTCCGGCACGACAGGCGGCCGTCGCCGCGGAACGCGTCTTGACCTGGCGGACGCTCCACAGCCACACATCGATCCTCGCCGAGGCCGGCCCGCTGCCGCCGGCGGCGCCGGGAGCCCGCGTACCTTGCGCCTGCCTGGTGCTCATGGTCCGATCCTACCGGTGGCGAGAGCGCCGTCTACGGCGCCGCCCGGCTCGACGCCCGGTCGCCAGGACGCGCTTGGAGCGCGCCATCATCCCTGCTCCGACCAGGGCGATCCCGATGATCGTCACCAGCCGGTACACGGGGGTCGAACGGAGAACCTCGGCGGTGCTCTGAGCGGTGCCGGTCATGCGCTCCAGGGCCGAGGGGGCTCCGTCGCCGCCCGCCGTGCAGTCCGTCAGCGTCGTGCGCAGCGCATCGACGTCGGCCTGGGGGAGCCCCAGGTTGTAGGCGGCCGCCACGGAGACGAACCGGGCGGCGTAGGCGCACCTGTAGGAGTCGTCCGGGGGCCACCAGCCCTGGCCGGCCGCAGTGTCCCACGAGCCGGTCTCGGACGAGCCCGTCGGGCAGGTCGCCGGGCCGCAGGCGGACTTGGCCTGGTTCGCCTTTCCGTCGACCGCCAGCAGGTTGAGGGGGTCGTTGGCCACCAGGAGCCGCGTGCGCTGGTCCCACGCCCAGGCGCCGTGCGCGTAGAGGTAGTTCAGGGGCACCACGTGGTCGATCTGGACCGCCTCGGAAGTGCCCTGCCCGCGTTGGAAGTCGATGGTGGACCCCGTATAGGGGTCGTGGAGCGTGCCGGACCATACCGTGGCGTCGGGGCACACGGCCGCCCCCTGCCCGACTCCCCGGTCTCGGTCCTGGATGCCCTCGGCGCGCGAGTAGTCCGCATCGGCGAGGTCCCGGGACAGGATCTCGTTGCGGGTGTCGCAGCCGTCGCCGTCGACGTCCTCCCAGGCCTGGCCGAACCAGCCCGTGCGCGATCCTCCCTCGCCCCAGGAGACGGCGGCCGGTGCATCCGCCGGAAGGGAGTCCAGGGCCGTCAGCGCGTCGGCGGCGCTCAGGACCTGGTCCCCGCGGTCGTCCCACTGCCCGGGCGCGGTGGGGCCCGCGGCGGCCAGTGCTGCTGCAAGGGCGACGGCTGCGGCGCGCAGTGCGTACGGCATGATGGCGAGCATGTCAGCGGATGGCGGGGGCGGTCAGCTCGGGCGGGCCGGGCGGTTGGGAAGGCATGCGCCAAGGTTACGCGGCTCCCGCCCCAACCGGCCGTGCTCGGCGCTTCCGCGGGCCGAGCACGGCCGGCCCGTCGCCGTCACCCTGCGCGCTTAGCCATCCAGCCCGCCGGCGGCGGCGCCGTCGAGGTACCAGGTCGTGACCAGGCCGCGGGCGCACGACGCCGGGGCGCCCACCGCATCGGGTGCTCCCAGGCCGGCGCGGACCGCCTCGGCCTTTCCCTCGCCGCCGGCGACCAGCATCAGGCACCGGGAGCGGTGCAGCGCATCGAAGGTCAGGGAGACCCTCTCGGGCGGGGGCTTGGGGGAGGAGCGCACCGCGACGACGTTGACCCCGGTCGTCCGTGCGGCCGGGTGCCCGGGGAAGAGGGAGCAGACGTGCGCGTCCGGCCCGACCCCCAGGTGGACGACGTCGAAGCGCCCCTGCGCGGGACCGGCTGCGGCCAGGTCCGCGGCCAGGCGCGCGGCGGCGTCCTCGACGTCGACGGCCCTCTCGGGTCCGCACAGGCGATGAGTGTTGGCCTCGGGCACGCCCGCCTCCAGCAGACCCGCAGCCAGCAGGTCGTTGCGGTCGGCGCTCCCGGCGGGCACGAAGCGCTCGTCGCCGAACCACAGGTGAATGCTCTCCAGGCCCTGTGAGGGGCCGATCCCGGCGGCGGCGAAGGCGGCGGGCAGGGCGTGCGCCAGGGCGATGCCGGCCGAGCCGCCGGTCAGGGCGAGGTGGCCGGCGCCGCGCGCGGCCACCGCCTCGGCCAGGAGGACCGCGGTCCGCCCGACGGCCAGGGCGCAGACCTCCTCGAAGGACGGGCGGCGCACGATGCTCGCCGCGGGCAGGTCGGCGGTCCTCTCCTCGATCGGATCGGCGGTGCTCACGAACGATCCCTCCCGGAGTCGTGGCAGCACTCGGCGGCGAAGGAGGCCAGGACCTCCTCGAAGACGAGGTCGGGGGTGAGTCGGCGCAGTTCCTCGTTCATGGTGGTGATCGGCTCGCGCCGGGGCATGGTGACGACCTGCGGGGCGCCGCCGGGCCGGGTGATGGTGGCGCGCTCCTGGTCCATGCGGGCGATCACGATCTCGCCCGCCGGTGTGGTCACGGTGATCGAGGCGATGCCGCTGAAACCGGGAGCATCGGACTGCTCAACCGCCACCCCGGTGCGCAGCGCCAGCCACCGGATCATGAGGGCGATGGAGGCGTTCTCCGGCTCCCCGGCGATGACCACGCTGCGCACGGCGCCCTCGCGCAACACCGGGTCGAGGGTCGAGGCGACCATGGCCCGCCACAGGGTGATCCTGGTCCAGGCCAGGTCGATGTCTCCCCTGGTGAAGGACGGCGCGAGCGCCTTGAGCGCGGCCACCGGGTCGTCGAGCGCCGGGGTGTTGGTGATGCGGGTGGAGGCCAGCCGTCCCAGGGGGCTCGTCGACGGGCGGGCGGGCGGGGCCGTCGGCCACCAGGCCACCACGGGGACGTCGGGAAGCAGGAAGGGGACGACGAGGGTGTCGATGTGGTCGGCGGCCTCGCCCCAGGGCCGCAGGACCAGCGTCTGGCCGGCGCCGGCGTCGTGGCCGACCCGGATCTCGGCGTCGAGGTGGCCGGGCAGGTCGGAGGAGACGTGCCCGTCACGGGACCGGGGCCCGGTGCTCGCCTCGTCCCCGTCGTCGGGGCGGACCACCGCGACGATGCGGCACGGGTGGTCCAGGCTCGCGCCGTGAGCCGAGGCCAGAGCGTCCTCGAGACCGGCGGCGTCGGTGTCGATGATGAGAGTCAGGACGTGGGAGCCGCCGGAGGCGCCCTCCTCGGCCAGGAGTGCGGAGACGATGCGATCGGTGGTCGTGGCGGTGAGGGTGGTGATCATGAGCGCCTCCAGGCGCGGCCGTCGCGGGCAAGGAGCTGGTGGGCCGACCTCGGTCCCCATGAGCCGGGCCGGTACCCGTCGGGCTCGCCGACGGCCGCCCAGCGCTCAATGACCGGATCCAGGATCCGCCAGGACAGGTCGACCTCCCGCTGGTGGGGGAACAGCGGGGCGTCGCCGAGGAGGGCGTCCAGGATCAGCCGCTCATAGGCCTCGGGGGACTCCTCGTTGAAGGTGCCGCCGTAGCCGAAGTCCATGGACACGTCCCGCAGCTCCATGTGGGAGCCGGGGACCTTGGACGCCAGGCGCAGGGTGATGCCCTCATCGGGCTGAATCCGCAGGACGATCGTGTTGGCGCCCACACCGGCGGTGGCGGCGTCGTCGAAGGGCAGGAAGGGAGGCCGCTTGAAGACGACGGCGACCTCGGTCACGCGGCGGGCCAGGCGCTTGCCAGTGCGCAGGTAGAACGGCACACCCGCCCAGCGGCGGTTGGCGATCTCCAGGCGGACGGCCGCGAAGGTCTCCGTGCGCGAGCCGGGGGCGACGCCGTCCTCCTCCAGGTACCCCTTGACGGGGACGCCGCCCTGGAACCCGGCGTCGTAGCGCCCGCGGGCGGTCGTGGCGTCCAGGTCCAGCTCGCCGTGGCGCTCCAGACGGACGGAGGCCAGGACCTTCTCCTTCTCCGCGCGCACGGCCGGAGCGGTCATGGAGGTCGGCTCCTCCATAGCGGTCAGCGCCAGCAGCTGGAGAAGGTGGTTCTGAATGACGTCGCGGGCCGAGCCGATGGTGTCGTAGTAGCCCGCGCGCGTGCCGATGCCGATGTTCTCGGCCATGGTGATCTGAACATGGTCGACGTAGCGCTGGTTCCACAGCGGCTCGAGCATGGTGTTGGCGAAGCGCAGCGCCAGGATGTTCTGGACGGTCTCCTTGCCCAGGTAGTGGTCGACACGGAAGACGTCGTCGGGCCGCACGATCCGCGACACGAGGGCGTCGAGCTCGGTCGCACTGGCCCGGTCGTGGCCGAAGGGCTTCTCGATGACCACGCGCCGCCAGGAGCCCGGCGATTCGTCCACGAGGCCGGAGGCGGCGATGCGCTGGGTGACCGCCGGGAACCAGCCCGGTGGGATCGACAGGTAGAAGGCGCGGTTGCCGCTGGTGCCGCGCGTGGCGTCGAGGTCCGCGACGACGCCGGTCAGGCGGGAGTAGGCGCCGTCGTCCTCGAAGGAGGAGAACTCCACGAAGCGCATGCCGGCGGCCAGCTGGTCCCAGATGGCCTGGTGCCAGGGGGTGCGAGCGCCTGCGCGCGCCGCCTGCTCGACGTAGGCCCGCAGGTCGTCGTCGCTCCAGGACCGCCGGCCCACGCCCACCAGGGAGAAGCTCGGCGAGAGCAGGCCGCGGTTGGCCAGGTCGTAGATGGCCGGGAGCAGCTTGTGGCGCGCCAGGTCGCCGGTGATGCCGAACATGACGAGCACGCACGGGTCGGCGATCCGGGGCATGCGCAGATCGCGGGGGTCCAACAGGGGGTTGGAGCCGGTGACCGGAGCGGCGCTCCCCGACGTCGGGGTGGAGGAGGTGGAGGAATCGTCCACGAGTGCCTTCCTGTGGTGGTGTGCGTCCCGGACGGGACGTGAGCACCACTCTAGGCACTGACTGCTCGAGCCCGACAAGAATCCCGCCTGGCCCGGGCGCGCCCTGCCTCCCCCTCCGCCGTTGCGGTAGGCTCCCGGCAGGCCCTTCGCGCATCCACGGTCGTCCGCCGGTATCAGTGCGGGCGGGAAAGGAACACATGAGCGATTCTGTCCCGGCTCCCTCCAGTGCGGACATCGGCGTCTACGGGCTGGGGGTGATGGGGGCGAATCTCGCCCGCAACCTGGCCCGTCACGGGCACTCCGTGGCCGTGTTCAACCGCACCCGGGCCCGCACCGAGCGTCTCATGGAGCGCTACTCGACCGAGGGGCACTTCGTACCGGCGACCCGGCCGGCCGACTTCGTGGCCTCTCTGCGCCGCCCGCGCGTGGCCATCATCATGGTCCAGGCGGGTGACGCCACCGAGGCGGTGATCGACCAGCTGCGCGAGCTCCTCGAGCCCGGCGACATCATCGTCGACGCCGGCAACACCTTCTACAGGGACACCCAGCGTCGTGAGGCGGATCTGAGGAGGGACGGCATCCACTTCGCGGGCGTGGGCGTGTCCGGGGGAGAGGAGGGCGCCCTGCTCGGCCCCTCCATCATGCCCGGGGGCACCAAGGAGTCCTATGACCGGCTCGGCCCCATGCTCGAGTCCATCTCCGCGCACGTGGACGGCGCCCCCTGCTGCACGTACGTGGGGCCCGACGGCGCCGGCCACTTCGTCAAGATGGTCCACAACGGCATCGAGTACGCAGACATGCAGCTCATCGCCGAGGCCTATGACCTGCTTCGCCACGTCGCCGGGCTGAGCGTCCCGCGGATCGCCGAGGTGTTCCGCTCCTGGAAGAGCTCCGAGCTCGACTCCTACCTCATCGACATCACCACCGAGGTCCTCGAGCGCACCGACCCCGCGACCGGCGAGCCGTTCGTCGACGTGATCGTCGATGCCGCCGGTCAGAAGGGCACCGGCGTGTGGGCCACCCAGACGGCTCTGGAGCTCGGAACCGCGGTGCCCGCGATCGCCGAGGCGACCTTCGCGCGCGCCGTCTCCTCCTCGTCCGCGGCCCGCACCGCCGTGCGCGAGGCCGACCTGGACGCCGGGACCCGCACGATCGCCCTCGACTCCGAGGACGACACCGCGGCCTTCATCGAGGCGGTCAGGCAGGCGCTGTACGGCTCGAAGATCGCCGCCTACGCCCAGGGCTTCGACGAGATCGCCACCGCCAGCGCCGAGAACGGCTGGGATGTGGATCTGGGCGCCATGGCGCGCATCTGGCGCGACGGCTGCATCATCCGCGCCCGCTTCCTGGACGATATCGTCCGCGTCTACGAGGAGGGCCGGCCGGCCAACCTGCTGACGGCGCCCGTCTTCGCCCGGGCCCTGGAGGCGGTGCTGCCCGCGTGGCGCGAGGTGGTGGCGACCTCGGCCCTTGCGGGTGCGGCGGCCCCGGCATTCGCGTCCTCGCTGGCCTACGTCGACCAGCTCCGCGCCCCGCGGCTGCCCGCCTCTCTCATCCAGGGGCAGCGCGACTTCTTCGGCTCTCACACCTATCACCGGGTCGATGACCCCACCGGCGTCTACCACGTCCTGTGGGCTCAGGACGGCCGCCCCGAGGAGAAGTGGGACTGACGGGGACCGGCTGCTCGGGCCCGCTCTGAACCACCCGTCGCCCCTCAACGGGCTCTTTCTGAGAGGCCGGCGGTGCGGGCGGGAGCGGCTCGGGCTCGCCCCGGTCCTCGGAGGGCGGGGGAGGGGAGCGGGCCGCAACTGTGACCTGGGATGGTGAGCCGCAGGACACCTGACCAGATACAATTTCTGATACAGGAACCGCGTCGTGCGCTGCACCTTGCCGGTTGCTCTGGGCGTCGGAGGCAGGGGGTGTCCCGGCCGGCGGGCGCTGCGGCAACCCGGAACGCGCTGAGCGTACGACGGCGCGGTTATATTGTCAGCGGCACGCGCCGCGACGGTATGGTGTGACCACACCGGCGCGACCCGCGCCGCCCGACCCGAGGGGAACAGATGCCGAGCACGCCGATCGAGCCGGATCCCAGCACGACCCAGTCCTTCGGTGCCATGGATTTCAGTGCTGATCCGGCCGCATCACTCATGGGGCTGTCACAGCAGGACCGTGCTGCGATCGCCGCCCTGCCCGAAGGAACGGCTCTGCTGCTGGTTCAGCAGGGCCCGACCACCGGTGCCCGCTTCCTGCTCGACGCGGCCGAGACGACCGTGGGTCGCCATCCGCGCGCGGACATCTTCCTCGACGACGTGACGGTCTCGCGCAAGCACGCGATCTTCTTCGCGCTGCCCGAGGGCGGCTTCGCCGTGCGCGACTCGGGCTCCCTCAACGGCACGTACGTCAACCGCCAGCGCGTCGAGCAGGCCGCTCTGCGCCGAGGTGATGAGGTCCAGATCGGCAAGTACCGCATGACGTACCACCCCGGCCCGGTCGCGGGCGCGACTGCGCAGTGAGCGCCGTCCCCGCGCGCCGTCGTCCCGCCGAGCGCAAGGCGGCTGACGATGCCGAGGTCACTCCTTGGCCCCGGGACGTCTCCCGCGAGCCGAAGATGAAGATCTCCGAGGTGGTCGACCGGCTCAAGACGGAGTTCCCGGCCCTGTCGCTGTCGAAGGTCCGCTACCTCGAGGGGGAGGGGCTCATTGCTCCTTTTCGGGTCGGCAACGGCTACCGGCGCTACTCCCAGGCCGATGTCGAGCGGCTGCGCTACACGCTGACCGCCCAGCGCGACGAGTACCTGCCGCTGTCGGTCATCCGGCAGCGGCTCGCCGAGCTGGACGCCTCGCCCCAGGCCCCCGAGCCCTCCCCGGTCCCGCGCGTGGTTGCGGCAGACGGTCATGCGGTGGTGGGCACCAGCCTGGATGCGGCGTCGCTGGCTCATCACGCCGGCGCATCCATGACCCAGCTCGAGGAGCTGGTGGCGATCGGCGTCGTGGCGCCCGATGCCCACGGTCGTTTCGACGCGCGCTCCCTGCGCACGGTATCGCTCGCGCTGCGCGCGCACCGGTTCGGCATCCCACTGCGCAACCTCCGCTCGGTGCGGGCCGCCGCCGAGCGCGAGGCCGACGTCGTCGACCTGGCCGTGCGGTACAAACGGCTGCGGTCGAGCACGGCCGCCGAGGACGCCGCCTCCGAGCTCGCCGGCGTGCTCGCCGAGCTGCACACGGCCCTGCTCCACCAGGCGGTCTCGGCGCTGGGCTGAGATGCGCCGGGCCGGTCGAGGTTCCGCCCCCGTTTGCCGGACACGGCGCCCGCGCGCCCGTAGATTTGGGTCCGTGAGCACCATGACACTGGTGAGCGTTCGCTCCACAACGTCCCAGAAGGGTTTGGTCGCCATCCTCGTCGAGGACGGCGGCCCCGCGATGGTGGCAGTCCCCGTCGCCCCTCGTGAGGGCCTGATGCTCAGCGCCGGCGAGGCCGACGAGGCCGAGCAGACAATGCGCGCTCCGACCTGGACGACTCTGCTCGGGCAGGCCTGCCGGGTGCTGGGCAGTCGGATCGACGCCGTCGAGCTCGACGTCGATGCCGACGCGGCGCTGTGCGCCTGCGTGGTGCTCGTTCAGGGCGAGGCCGAGCACCGGGTTCCGTGCTCCCCGGCGGAGGCGCTGGTCGTGGCGCGGTCCTTGGGGTGCCCCACGGTGGCGACCGCCAGGCTCCTGATGCTGCGGGGGCTGGACCTGGACGCCCAGGAGCTGTGCCTGAGGTTCGCGCAGTGGCGGCAGGAGCTCGAGGCGATGGCGGTCGATGAGGCGGCGTCCTCGACCTGACCTCGCGACACGCGGGGCAGAAGTGGCACGTGTGACTTGATATGTGGTGCGAGTCTCATGCACTGCTGTTGGCTCTCTTCGAGTTTCCCCCGGGATCAGGCCGCAAATCGCTAACGGAACGAGCTGGACCTTGACCTCATCCTGAGATTGAGACATCGTCGACAGGGCGGACGCGGCGTGCCCTTCATTGAGCCCCGCGGGCGGTGGCCTTATCGTGGTTCCTGGTCGGACCACCCGCCCGACCCCCACCGCCACGGGGCGTGCGCAGGATGCGCCCCCATTCCGACAGGAGCAGGTCAGTTGAGCGCGAACGAGGCCAGTGTTCATGCCCCAGCACTTCAGCGCGGCCAGGGGATGCTCTTCGGCGACCCGCTTCCCGAGCTTGATGTCAACACCGGTTACCGCGGACCGATCGCCTGCCGTGCGGCCGGCATCACCTACCGGCAGCTGGACTACTGGGCCCGTACCGGGCTGGTCGAGCCCTCCATCCGAGGAGCCAAGGGCTCCGGCTCGCAGCGCCTGTACTCCTTCCGTGACATCCTGCTGCTCAAGATCGTCAAGCGGCTGCTCGATACCGGTGTCTCCCTCCAGCAGATCCGCACAGCGGTCAACGCCCTTCACCAGCACGGTGTGGAGGACTTGACCTCCATCACCCTGATGAGCGACGGCGCCTCCGTCTACGAGTGCACCAGCGCTGACGAGGTCATCGACCTCGTCCAGGGAGGCCAGGGCGTCTTCGGCATCGCCGTGGGGCGCGTGTGGCACGAGGTCGAGGGCTCCCTGTCCGAGCTCCCGGTCGACCACACGAACCGGGCTCCTGTGATCGAGGACGAGCTGGCCAAGCGCCGTGCCGCCAAGTGCCGGCTCGGTTGAGCGGGCGCGCATCGGCGGCGAGCGGCTCGGCCCTCCGGCACCCTCGCAGTCTCTACACGACCTGAGCAGAAAGGCTCCGCAATGAAACTCGGCAGCTCGGATCTTGATGTCAGCCGCATGGGGCTGGGCGGCAACGTCTTCGGCTGGACGGCCGACGAGGAGGCCTCGCACCGCGTCCTGGACGTCTACACCGATGCGGGCGGCACCTTCATCGACACGGCCGACGGCTACTCCGCCTGGGCGGACGGCAACGCCGGGGGAGAGTCCGAGATGATCATCGGCTCATGGCTGCGCAGGCGCGGGCGCCGCGACGACGTCGTCATCGCCACCAAGGTCTCCACGAAGCCGGATCGGGCCGGACTCGCACCGGGCAACGTCCGCACCGCCCTTGAGGAGTCCCTGGCGCGCCTGGGCACCGACTACGTCGACCTCTACTACGCGCACTTCGACGACACGGACACGCCCCTGGAGGAGACCGTGGCGGTCTTCGAGGAGCTCCGCGCCGCCGGCAGGACCCGCTACGTGGCGCTGTCGAACTACACCCCCGAGCGCATCGAGCGGTGGTGCGCCATCGCCGAGTCCATGGGGGCCCAGGCGCCCGTCGCGCTCCAGCCGCACTACAACCTCCTTCACCGCGGTGACGTCGAGGGGGCGGGAAACCGCGGGGAGGTGGCGGCCGCCCACGACATGGGGCTCGTTCCGTACTTCTCGCTGGCCGCGGGCTTTCTGACCGGGAAGTACCACCAGGGCGAGGCGACCGCTACCGCGCGCTCCTCAATGGTGGCCGACTACCTGCGCCCCGAGTGCTTCGCCGTCGTCGACGCGCTGCGCGAGATCGCCGCGGCTCACGACACACAGCCGGCCGCCATCGCGCTGACCTGGCTGCGCGATCGTCCGGGCGTGGTGGCTCCGCTGGCCTCGGCCCGCACGACGGACCAGCTCGCCCCGATCCTGACGGCGCTCACTCTCCAGCTCGATCCGGAGGAGGCCGACCGGCTCACCTCGCTGTCAGACGCCGTCTGAGTACGACACCCCTGATGAGCACGGAGACGGGGACGGGCCGACCCCTCATCACGAGAGGGACGGCCCGCCCCCGCGGCCGGGTGCCGGGGCCTTCAGGCGGTGCGGTGTCCGAGGACGTAGGTGCGGCTGTGGCCGTCGCTGAGATCGGTGAGCGTCACCCGCACCAGGCCGGCCTCGTCGGCCTCGTAGTGCTCCTCCATCTGCGGGCCGCCGCCCGTGCGCGTCACGGGCACCGAGGACAGGTCGTCGACGTCGCGCAGGGAGGCGTCGAAGGGGAATAGGACGTCCTCGTAGGGGGCGAGCTCGCCACGGGGCTCGCCGTCGTCGTCGACTCCCGCGCACTCCACGAAGCGGTAGCGCCCGATGTTGTGCACCGCCTGGTAGCGGCGCGTCGCCACGGTGGCGCTGACACCGCCGCCCTTCTGAATGGAGTCCTCGGTCAGGATCGCGTCGAAGGAGGTGCGCGTGCCGCCGTCGGCCTCGCGGAAGACGCCGAAGCCGCGTGAGAGCCGGTCCGTCAGCCGGACGTTGGCGTCACGGTCGGCGGCGATCGCCAGGCCGATGGCAGTGGAGGCCCCCGGGTAGGGGGACCTGTGGACGCGGCGTCCGAACTGCTCGCGCAGCATCCTGGGCACCAGCGGCAGGCCCGAGGCGCCGCCGACGAGGTAGATCCCGGCGATATCGGTCAGATCTGGGCCGCCGTCCTCGAGTCTGCCGACCAGGGGCGCCATCACGTCCACGCTGCGCTGGATCAGGGGCGTCGTGGCCTCGTAGAGGTCCGCCACGGGCAGCACCACGTCGTTGTCGCGCACGCGGACGACCATGCGCCGCGACTGCGGTGCCAGGGCCTCCTTGACGTCGCGGCACTGGTCGAGCAGGTCGCCGAGCTGCGTAGTGCTCAGAGCGGCCTCGTCAACGGACGCGTGCGCCAGCACCAGCTGGGCCAGAATGAGATCGACGTCGTCGCCGCCGAGATCGCCCAGACCGCGCGAGGCCAGCACCTCGTGCGAGGGCCCGTTGACGTCCACCAGAGAAGTGTCGAAGGTCCCGCCCCCCAGGTCGTAGACCAGGACGCGTGTGCGCCGGGAGGAGACGGTGGACGCCTTGCGGTGGGTGTACTCGAAGCCGGCGGCGCTGGGCTCGTTGAGCATGGCGGTCACGTGGAACCCCGCCGCCCGGAAGGCGTCGAGCGTGAGCAGGCGCTGCGACCCGTAGGCGTGCGCGGGGACGGCGACCACCACGTTCGCGTCCTCGCTGCCGGGATCGGCGCCGTCGAGCACTCCGGAGGTCGCCATCTGCTGACGCAGGTCGGTCAGGAAGGAGACGAGTACCTCGCCCACGCTCAGCGTGCGGTCGCCGAGGACCACCGTGCTCGACGCGCCGACCGACGGCGCCGCCAGGGTGCGCTTGAGGCTGCGCAGGAGCGGAGCGCCCTCACGGGCGGCCTGGCGCGCGCGGAATCCGTGCACCAGGCCGTCCTCGGTCAGCGCCGTCAGGGACGGGTAGTAGTCGTGAGAGTCGCCGTTCGTATCGGTGAAAGACAGAACAGGGTAGTTGCCCCGGTCGGCGCGAGCGACGACCGTTCTGGTCGTGCCCAGGTCGATTCCGAGGTCCAGGTGAGAAGGGGCCGCGGTGCGGCCTTTCCGGGACTTGGAAGAGCGTGTGCTTCCACTTCGGGCTGCCATGGTCCGACCCTATCGTTGCTGCCCCGATATAACACTCAGGGCGCGCTGAGGCGTCGGCCTCGTCTCACTTCGCCAACGGCGAGCGCCCGCCCGCGCAGGTCGATGCCGGCGTGGGCGTAGGCGCGCGGCATGGCGGCCCACGCCCACAGCCCTCCGATGAGGCCCAGGATCGCAGTGCCCCGCAGTCCGGCGGTCAGCCCGAGCGCCGCGGTGGGCGCTGAGACCGTGAAAGGGCCGGCGACGGCGCCGGCAGACCAGATGAACAGTCGGTGAACACTCAGAATCTCGCTGTCGGGCGGGGTCGGCCGCTGGTAACAATGAGAGCGGGCCGCGCCCATGCGGCCCGGATCTCGAGCTCGACCGGCGTCAGCCGCACCCGAGAATCCGATCCGCTCACCTGACCGAGAATAGTATGACTGCAACCTTGTTCATCGTGGTGGTCGTCGTCGCGACCGCGCTGGTCTTCGACTTCACCAACGGGTTCCACGACTCGTCCAACGCCATGGCGACCTCCGTCGCCACCGGGGCCTTCACCCCCAAGCGCGCTGTCCTGGTCGCGGCCGTACTGAACGTCATCGGCGCAATGCTCTCCACGGAGGTCGCCAAGACGATCTCCCACGGCATGTTCAACGACGCCCTCATCGAGGCGGCGCCCGCGATGGTCTTCGCCGGCCTCGCCGGCGCGATCCTGTGGAACCTGGCCACCTGGCTCTTCGGGCTGCCGTCCTCCTCCTCGCACGCGCTCTTCGGCGGACTGATCGGCGCCGTCATCATGGCCGCGGGCATCCAGGGCGTGCACTGGGGCACGGTGATCTCCAAGATCATCCTGCCCGCGCTCATCGCCCCCTGCGTCGCCGGGACGGCGTCGGCGCTGGCCACCTGGATCGCCTACCGCATCGCCCACCCCACCGACCGCTTCAGCCAGACGGTCTTCCGCAACGGACAACGGATCTCGGCATCGATGGTGGCGCTCGCCCACGGCACCTCCGACGGGCAGAAGACCATGGGCGTCATCACCCTGGTCCTGATCGCCGCCGGCTACCAGGAGACGGGGACCGGCCCCCAGTGGTGGGTGGTCGGCGCAGCCGGGCTGGCCATCGGCCTGGGCACCTATTCCGGGGGCTGGCGCATCATGCGCACGATGGGCAAGGGGCTGGTCCACATCGACCCGCCTCAGGGATTCGCCTCCGAGACGGCCTCGACCGTGGCCATCCTGGCCTCCTCCCACCTGGGCTTCGCCCTGTCGACCACCCACATCTGCACCGGCTCGATCCTGGGCACCGGAGTGGGCCGAGGGGCGAAGGTCTCCTGGGGGACCTTCGGGAAGATGGGCATCGCCTGGCTCGTCACTCTGCCGTGCGCCGCTGTGGTGGGCGCGGTGACGTCCTTGATCGCCGTCAAGGGCGGCGTCCCGGGCACCATCGCCGTCATCGTCCTGCTCCTGGTCGGGGCCTGGATCATCATTCGCCAGGCCGGCCACAACCGGGTCGACTTCTCCAACGTCAACGACGCGGACTCCGTCGTCGTCACCAAGCAGCCCGACCCCGAGCTCGGCCGCGCCCCCAAGACCCTCAACGAGGTCAAGAACGAGCTCGTCGGTGCGGCGGCGGTCACCGCGCCCGCACCTCAGAAGGAGAGCGTCGCATGAGCATCGACTGGGCTTCTCTCGCGCTGGTCACGGTGGTGACCGTGCTCGGCACCAGCTTCATCCTGGCCATCACCTCCTCGGCGGCCCGCATGCTCGATGAGGCCCGCATCAAGCGCATGGCCGGACAGGTCAAGGGCCTGTATGCCGCCGAGCTGGCGGCCGGCTTCTTCCTGGCCCTGGCCCTGGGCATCATTCTGTTCGGCCTGTGGCTCATGATCCCCTACTACCACTGATACCACTGCGCGGCTTCCCGCCGCCCGGCTGCGATCGATCTCCCGCTTATGCTTGCGGTGAACCGGTACCCGACGGTATTGTGACGATCGTTTGACACAAGGTCTGGACGCCCGGGTCTCACGGCTGTTTCCCACGCGTCATCTCCCCTCTGAGCTCACCGCCGAGCGCCCAGGCCCCAGAGAAAGGAAACCCGGGTGGCCATGGATCACGCCCGAGTGGCGAAAGACGTCCTGACGTACGTCGG
>ERZ773059.749-NODE-749-length-17113-cov-15.453981_pt1 | contig 17113 bp, 13 predicted proteins | sample MGYA00580514_ERZ773059 | MGnify/ENA primary metagenome ERZ773059 (study PRJEB29015, sample SAMEA2737981) | human oral metagenome | biome: human oral; feature: human-associated habitat; material: dental | place: China | collected 2056 ...
CCTGGCCGCCTGGAGGGCCGGGCTCACGGCGGTGCTCGTCTCCCCCGACGCCGACGCGGCCCTGGTCGCCGCCGCGGCGCGCCAGGAGGGTGCTGATCCGCTCGCGCGGGCCGAGCCCCAGTAGCAGGGCCCGGCGGATGCGAGCCGTGCCGACCGGAACCAGGCGTCTCAGGGGACGTCGGCCTGGACGACGACGCCGTCCCCCTCGACGGCGAGCACGCGCTCGTCGGCGCCGACGAACAGGGCCTGGCCGCGCACGAGAGCCGCCTGGCCGGCAGGAGTGGTCACCGTCGTCGTCCCCTCGACCGCCAGCACGATACGGGGCCCGCGCCCGGGCACCTGCACCCGGCCGTCGGCGGGGACGACCGTGGTCGCGAGCAGCTCGAAGTCGTCCACAGGGGCGTAGTAGGCGCGGGTCGCCCGAGAGAGGTAGTCCGGCGCCGGGCGCACCGGCGGGGCGGCCACGTAGTCCACGCAGGCGAGCGTCTCGGGCACATCCACGTGCTTGGTCGTCAGCCCCGCCCGCAGTACGTTGTCGGAGGAGGCCATGATCTCCACGCCGAGGCCGCTGATGTAGGCGTGCACGCTGCCGGCGGGCACGAAGAGGGCCTCGCCCGGACGGAGGGTGACGGGGTTGAGCAGCAGCGCCGCCGCCACTCCCGGGTCGCCCGGGAAGGCCCGGGCCATGGTCACGGCATTGGTGTCCGCGCGCCGGGAGGGGGAGGCCCCCCGCTCAAGGCGCATATCGATCTCCGCCACCAGCGCATCGATCTCCGCGGTCGTGGGACGGGTCCCGGTGGAGACGAGGTCGGAGAAGACCTGCCGGATGCCGAAACGGGTCGGGTTCAGCCGCAGGGTGCGGCGCATGCGGTGGGCCAGCGCCGAGTCGAGGCCCGAGAGGACCTCAGCGGCCCGTCGGGGGGCGCGGAAGCCCGCAACGGCCTCGTAGCGGGTCAGGGCCAGCACCATCTCGGGCTTGTGGTTGGCGTCCTTGTAGGAGCGGGCGGGGTCGTCGAGCGCCAGGCCCATCTCGTTCTCGCGCCGGAACCCCTCGATCGCCTGGTCCAGGGAGGGGTGGACCTGCAGCGAGAGCGCCCGCTCGGGGGCGATGAGCTTGAGCAGGAAGGGCAGGTGCGGGCCGAAGCGCCGCACAACGTCCTCTCCCAGCAGCCGCTGAGGGTCGCTGTCGATGAGATCGGCCAGGGTGCCGGGGCGGTCCACCAGACCGGTGGGCCCGGAGGGGTGGGCCCCGTACCACTGCTCGGCCCAGGGTCGGTCGTCAGGGGGCTCGCCGAGCAGCTCGGGGATGGCCGCCGCCGAGCCCCAGCCATAGGACTGGCGTGCGCCGATGAGTCTTTCCATAACGGGCACGCTAGCCCATCTCCCGTCGCGGGCCGAAGACGCCGCCGTCGACCGACGCGCGCGGCCGCCGTCGCAACGGCACGACGACGATCACGGCGGCGATCGCAGTGCGTATGGGCCACACTTGGAGCCATGCGAGGAATCATTCTGGCCGGAGGCTCCGGCACGCGTCTCAACCCGATCACCCTGGGCGCCTCCAAGCAGCTCATGCCGGTCTACGACAAGCCGATGATCTACTACCCGCTGAGCACGCTCATGCTCGCGGGCATCCAGGACATCCTGGTGATCACCACCCCGCACGACGCCCCCGGCTTCCACCGGCTCCTGGGGGACGGCTCCCGGCTGGGGGTCGACCTGTCCTACGCGGTCCAGGAGGTCCCCAACGGCCTGGCCCGGGCCTTCGTCCTGGGCGCCGACTTCATCGGCTCCGACAGCGCCGCCCTGATCCTGGGCGACAACATCTTCTACGGCCCCGGCATGGGCTCCCAGCTGCGCCGCCACACCCGCCCCGACGGCGGTGTCGTCTACGCCTACCAGGTCGCCGACCCCACCGCCTACGGCGTCGTCGAGTTCGACGACGACTTCAAGGCCGTCTCCATCGAGGAGAAGCCCGCCCGCCCCAAAAGCGACTACGCCGTGCCCGGGCTCTACTTCTACGACAACGACGTCGTCGGGATCGCGAGCGGCCTCAGGCCCTCGGCCCGCGGCGAGTACGAGATCACCGACATCAACCGCGTCTACCTGGAGGCCGGGCGCCTGACCGTGGAGGTCCTCCCCCGCGGCACGGCCTGGCTGGACACCGGCACCTTCGACTCGCTGGCCGACGCCACCGGCTTCGTGCGCACCATCCAGCACCGCCAGGGCCTCACCATCGGCTGCCCGGAGGAGGTCGCCTGGCGCATGCGCTTCATCGACGACGAGGGTCTGCGCGAGCGCGCCGAGCCGCTGGCCAAGTCCGGCTACGGGACCTACCTGCTGGGACTGCTGGACCGCGGCCGGGGGTGACCGGGCCGGGCGGGCCGCGGACGGCCGCAGGGTGACACCTCCCACTTTTTGTTCACTTTCTCCGATTTGTTATCTACATTTGAACGCACCCGAGTCGGAACGGAAAATGAACGGACATGGTGAGGCCCATGACAGGCACGCTATCGCAGCCCCAGTTCGACGTCCTCAGCGCCCTCCTGCGCGCGGACGCCCCGCTGACGCAGCGACAGATCCACGAGTCGACCCAGATGTCACTGGGCACGGTCAACACGGCCGTGCGCACGTGCGAGGCCGCCGGGTACATCGCCGAGCGTCGGATCACGCGGGCCGGCCGGAAGGCGCTGGAGCCCTACCGGGTGGACAACGCCGTCATCATGGCCGCGGGCCTGGCCCAGCGCTTCGCCCCGATCTCCTACGAGCGCCCCAAGGGCATGCTGCGCGTGCGCGGCGAGGTCCTCATCGAACGGCAGATCGAGCAGCTGCACGCGGCCGGCATCCCCAACATCACGGTGGTCGTCGGGTACAAGAAGGAGTACTTCTTCCACCTGGCGGACCGGTTCGGGGTCACGATCGTCGTCAACGACGACTACGTGACCCGCAACAACAACGGCTCGCTGTGGGCGGTGCGCGAGCGCCTGGGCAACACCTACGTGTGCTCCTCGGACGACTACTTCACGTCCAACCCCTTCGAGTCCCACGTCTACCAGGCGTACTACGCGGCCCAGTACGTCGAGGGCCCCACCCAGGAGTGGTGCATCTCCACCGGTCCTGGCGGGCGGATCACCGGCGTGACGGTCGGCGGCCACGACGCCTGGACGATGCTGGGCCACGTCTACTTCGACCGCGCCTTCTCAACCGGCTTCCGGCGCATCCTGGAGAGGGTCTACGAGCTGCCCGAGACGGCGCCCAAGCTGTGGGAGCAGATCTACATCGAGCACATCAAGGAGCTCGACATGGTCGTCCGGCAGTACCCGGCGGGGGTGGTCAACGAGTTCGACTCGCTCGACGAGGTCCGCGGCTTCGACCCCATGTTCATGAACAACCTCGACTCCGAGATCTTCGAGAACATCGCCCAGACCCTGGGGTGCGGCAAGAACGACGTGCACGACTTCTACCCGCTCAAGCAGGGCATCACGAACCTCTCGTGCCACTTCAGCGTGGGCGGGGAGCAGTACGTCTACCGGCACCCGGGCATCGGCACGGACAAGATCGTCGACCGCAGCGCCGAGTTCGAGGCGCTGAACCTGGCCCGGGACCTGGGCATCGACCGCACCTTCATCACCGGGGACCCCGCCAAGGGCTGGAAGATCTCCCGTTTCATCCCCGACTCGCGCAACCTGGACGCCTCCCGGCCCGCCGAGCTGGAGCAAGCCATGCGCATGGACCGGGAGCTGCACGACTCCGGCAAGACCCTGACCCGGAGCTTCGACTTCGTGAGAGAGGGCGTGAAGTACGAGCGGATCCTCAAGAGCTACGGCCCCATCGACGTCCCCAGGTACTTCGAGCTGCGCGGCAAGGTCATGCGGCTCAAGGAGCTCGCCGACGCCGACGGCTTCCCCCAGGCCCCGAGCCACAACGACTTCTTCCACCTGAACTTCCTCGTCGCCCCCGACGGTCATCTTGACCTCATCGACTGGGAGTACGCCGGCATGTCCGACGTCGCCAGCGACTTCGGCACCATGGTGGTGTGCGCCCAGCTGTCGCCCGACCAGGGCGATGAGGCGCTCGAGTTCTACTTCGGGCGGAGTCCCACGGAGCGCGAGCGCCGCCACTTCTGGTCCTACGTGGTCTTCGCCGGCTGGTGCTGGTACGTGTGGGCGCTCGCCAAGGAGGCCGAGGGCGACGACATCGGCGAGTGGCTCCTCATCTACTACCGCCACGCCGTCGACCACGTCGACCGGCTCCTGTCCGACTACGAGACGGCCTCCCCCGCCCTGTCGTCAGGGCTCTCAGGGCTCCCGGGGTCGTCGGGCTCCCTTCCGGAATGAGGATCGCATCATGAAGTACGGAGTTCTCAGCGGCATGCTCTGGGGCGTCGACACGGTCGTCCTCGGCATGGCCCTTCTACTCGCCCCGTTCGCCGGCGAGGCCCACGCCTCCCTCGCGAGCGCGGCCCTTCACGACGCGAGCAGCGCCGTGATCCTCCTGGTCTACATGGGGATCCGCGGACGCCTGCGGGACACAGTGGCGGCCGTTAAAACACGCAGCGGCAAGGCCGTCATGCTGGCCGCCCTGCTGGGCGGACCGGTCGGCATGACCGGCTACCTCATCGCTATCAACAACATCGGACCGGGGTACACCGCGATCATCTCCACGTTCTATCCCGCCTTCGGCACGCTGCTCGCCTTCCTCCTGCTCAAGGAGCGCATGCGCCCCCGTCAGGTCGTGGCGCTCATGGTGGCGCTGGCGGCCGTGGCGGTCATCGGCTGGTCCTCCTCCACAGAGGAGAGCACCGGCTCGGCCCTGGTCGGAGTGATCGCGGCGCTCGCCTGCGTGGTCGGCTGGGGCTCCGAGGCGGTCCTCCTGGCCTGGGGCATGCGGGACGACACAGTCGACAACGAGACGGCGCTCCACATCCGCCAGACCACCTCGGGGCTGACCTACCTGGTCATCGTCATCCCCGTCTCGGGCGCACTCAGCTTCGCCGCCGGGGCCGCCATCTCGTCGGCGACCGCCGTGATCGCCCTGGCAGCGCTCACAGGAGCCGCCTCCTACCTCTTCTACTACAAGGCCATCGACACCATCGGCGCCTCGCGCGGGATGGCGCTGAACATCTCCTACTCCGCATGGGCAGTCGTCTTCGCGCTGGTCCTTCAGGGAACCGTGCCGACGGCCCTGCAGATCGTCTGCTGCGTCGTCGCACTGGCGGGCACCGTGCTCGCGGCGACTCCCGACTGGCGCGAGCTGCGGTTCACCAGGCGCTCGACCCGCGGGCCCGCGGGCGGTGAGCCGGACGCGCACGAGGAGCCCGGGGCCGGCCGACGGAACGCGACGCTGCCCTCCTCGCAGCCCTGAGAGCCCCGTCCCGCCGGCCCCGACGCCGAGTGACACCGACCACCCGTATCCTTCCTATGATGCTGTGAGCGCCCTGTGAGAGGATTCGGGCCGGTGCCCCGGAGTCGGGGCCGGTCGATCGTGATGGGAGCGCAGATGACGACGGATGAGTGGGCTGACCCGCAGATGCTGCACAAGGTCCACGTGCTGCTGACCAAGATGCTCGCGGAGCTCGACCGCGTGTGCAGGCAGCTCGACATCTCCTACGCCGTCTACGGTGGGACGGCCATCGGCGCCGTGCGGCACAAGGGGTTCATCCCCTGGGACGACGACGTCGACGTCATGATGACGCGAGACGACTACGAGCGGTTCCTGGCCGAGGCGCCCTCCCTGCTCGGCGAGGAGCTCCGGGTTGACAACACCCGCACGATGCGCGACTACCCGTTCATGTTCTCCAAGCTGGTCCTCAAGGGCACCCTGCTCATCCCCGAGTTCGCCAAGGACTCGACCTACCGCATGCCGATCTCCCTGGACATCCTGCCGGTTGACAATATGCCCGACTCCCCGCGCGCCTTCCGCGCCATGAGCCGGCGCACCTGGCTGTGGGGGCGCCTGCTGTTCCTGCGGGGGACGCCCCGCCCCTACCTCATCGGGATCACCGGGGCGCGGCGGGCCGCGATCTACACCGTCACCACGACCGTCCACTGGGCCATGCGCTGCCTGGGTCTGACCCCGCGCTTCCTGCAGTCCCGCTGGGAGAGGGCGGCCCGGCGCTACGAGCACGCCACGACCAGGCGCATGGCGGACTTCTCCATGCGGGACCCGGAGAACTGGGCGCTGACGCGCGATGAGCTCTTCCCCGTCCAGGAGGTGCCCTTCGAGGACATCACGGTCATGCTCCCCCACGAGTACGACACGCTGCTGCGACGCGGCTACGGCGACTACATGGAGCTGCCGCCGGAGGACCAGCGGCGCAACCACAAGCCGCACGTTGTCGACTTCGGCCCCTATGGGAGTACCCTCCCCTGAGGGCGCCCGCCATGATGAGGTCCCGCGGCGGCCCCGGGCTGCGGGAGACTCGGCCCGTGCGCACCGGTTCCCACGGCCCATCTCCCTCAGGAGGCGCAAGCATGTCCGCATCGAAGACGTCGCAGGCCCGCGACTACTTCTGGAACACCGCCGCGTCCCTCGCGCTGTCCCTGACGACGGCGGTCCTGCTCCTCGTCGTCCAGCGCACGGCCGACCTGTGGGCGGCGGGCGTCTTCGCGCTGGCCAACGCCGTCGGGCAGCAGTTCCAGGCCCTGGGCATGTACGAGGTGCGGACCTACCACGTCACCGACGCGCGTCACCGATTCTCCTTCGGCACCTACCTGGCCACCCGTCTGGTGACCGTGGGGGCCATGATCGTCGGCATCATCGGGTACGCGGTGGTCTCCGGGACCGATCTCATCAGCACTGTCCTCATCGCGATGATCGCCTCCCTGAGGGTCTTCGACGCCTTCGAGGACGTCTTCTACTGCGAGTTCCAGAGGGAGGGACGGCTGGACATCGCGGGGAAGGCCTGCTTCGTCCGCACCGTCACCACCATCGTGGTCTTCTCCGCGACGCTCGTGGCCACCCGGAACATGCTCCTGGCCGCCGCCGTCACCCTGGTCGTCTCGACGATCGTGCTGCTGGGCGCCTACCTGCCGCCCGCCAGGGGCGTATTCGAGCTGCGGCCGCGCTGGGGGCTGCGCCCCATCGGGCAGGTCCTGGTCGAGTGCCTGCCGCTGTTCCTCGCCTCATTCATCGCCCTGTACCTCACCACCGCGCCCAGATTCGCGATCGACCGCTACCTCGACCCCGAGCAGCAGGGCTACTTCGCGATCATCTTCATGCCCGCATACACCATCAACCTGCTCTCCTTCGTCATCTTCCGTCCTCTGCTCACCCAGATGGCGAACCGCTGGGTCGCCGCGGACCGAGCAGGGTTCGCGGTGATCGTCAGGAAGGGCCTGCTGGGGGCCCTGGCCGCCTTCGCGGCGGTCGCGCTGGTCACCTACGCGATCGGCGCCCCCGCCCTCCGCCTCGTCTACGGCACGGACGTCTCCGGCTCCATGCTCGAGCTCATGGTGCTGGTGGCCGGCGGCGCGCTGAACGCGGCGGGAGTGGTCCTCTACTACGCTCTCACCACCATGCGACTGCAAAGACTCGTCTTCGCGGGATACATCGCCGCGGCGGGAGCGGTCACCCTGCTGTGCGCCGTACTCGTCCCCCCTTACGCCCTGCTGGGCGCCTCGCTGGCGTACACGGGGGCCATGGCCGTCCTCGCGATCGTCTTCCTACTGAGCCTGTTCCTGGCGCTGCGGAGAGCCTCCTCCAGGGCTCCCGCGGCCTGAGCGGCCGGCGTCGGGCCGCTTCTGAGAGACCAACGGGCCCGCGACCACCCGGCACATCGGCCCGCAGCCGCTCGCAGGAGGCCCTGGGAGCCGCTCACAGGGCCGGCGCGTAGGCGTCCAGGCGCTCCATGGAGTCGCCCGGGGTGAAGCCTGTGGCCTCGATCTTGGACAGGTCCAGGACACTGCTCAGCGGTCGCGGGGCGACACCCTCCTGGCCGGCGTAGTACTCGGCCGTCGTCACCGCCGTGACCTCGGCAGGATCGTGGCCGACGAGCTCGTAGACGCGCCTGGCGACATCGCACCAGGAGACGACCGGACCCTCGCCCGACAGGTTGTAGGTGCCCGGCTCGGCGCCGGTGGACAGCAGGTGGATGATGCCCGCGGCGAGGTCGGCGGTGAAGGTCAGACGCCCGGTCTGGTCCGCCACGACCCTCGGGGCGATGCCTCGCCCGGCCAGCGAGGCCATGGTGCGCACGAAGTTCCTGCCGTCGCCGACCACCCAACTCGTGCGCACGAGGTAGTGGCGGGGGACGGTCTGGACGGCGGCGTCGCCCCCGGCCTTGGACTGGCCGTAGACGCCGAGCGGGCTGGGGGGCTCGTCCTCGGTGTGGACCTCAGCGGTGCCGTCGAAGGTGTACTCGCTCGAGATGTGCACGAGGGTCAGGCCGTGACGGGTCGCCTCGCGGGCGAGGTTGGCCGGGCCGGTGGCGTTGGCCCTCCAGGACAGGCGGCGCCCGTCGGGGGTCTCGGCGCCGTCGACATCGGTCCAGGCGGCGGCGTTGACGACGACGTCGTAGGCCGCCCAGTCCATCGCCGCCATCTGGGCGGCGTCGGAGATGTCCACCTCGGGCAGGTCGACGCCGGTGGCGGCGTAGCCGGCCGCGGGAAGCCGGGCCATGAGCTCGCGGCCCAGCTGGCCGCGAGCGCCGGTGACCAGCACGCGGCGACCGCGCCCCGCCGCCGTCGCGAAGGGGGTGACGTCCGCCAGGCGCGGATGGGCCCGGTCCTTGTCGGACAGGATCGCCCGCTCCAGGGGGATGGGCCAGGGCACCGCGGCGGTCTCGTCGGCGAGGTTGAGGAAGGTGTAGGCCGCCTCGGGCGACCAGTGGTCGTTGACCAGGTAGGTGTAGGCGGTGCCCGGCTCCAGGGTCTGGTAGGCGTTGCCCACGCCCCTGGGTACGAGCACGGCCACCGACGGGTCGATCTCGCGGGTGTAGACCGCCCCGAGGGTCGGCCCCTCGCGCAAGTCCACCCAGGCCCCGAAGACGCGCCCGGTGGCCACCGAGACGAGCTTGTCCCACGGCTCGGCGTGGATGCCGCGGGTGACGCCGGCCTCCTCGTTGAAGGAGATGTTGTTCTGCACCGGCCCGAGGTCCGGCATCCCGAGGGCGCTCATCTTCTCGCGCTGCCAGTTCTCCTTGAACCATCCGCGGTTGTCCCCGTGGACGGTCAGGTCGAGGCGCAGGAGGCCCGGGATCGGCGTGCGGTGAATAGCCAGGCGCTTGCCCGTGTCCGTCATTGTCTCAGTCGTCTCGGGTCGTCATGCCACGATGTGGCGGCCCAGGTTCTTCACCCCGGTCCAGTTCTTGGCGAGCGCGGCCTTGGGCAGGAGGGAGCCGGCGTGCAGGCGGGAGGAGATGTGGAGCCGGGCCACGCGCGCGGCGCGGTCCCAGCCGAGCTGCTCCATCTCGTCGGCCATCTGGAGGAAGAAGCGGCGCTCCTCGCCGAACCTGGTGCCCTCCAGGGCGCGCCAGGAGGAGTCGGAGCCCGAGTGACGGCGGTAGAGGAAGGCCGCGGTCGGGTCGTAGAGCAGGCCGCCGCCCTGCATGGCGACGTCGCACACCAGGGCCACGTCCTGGACGACGTCATAGCCCTCGCGGAAGCCGATGCCGAGAATCGTCTCCGCGCGCCAGGCCAGCGACGGGAAGTAGAGCCAGTCGCCGCGCAGGATCGACACCGCCAGGGTCTCACCGCGCAGGAGCCTGGGGGCCCTGCGGGGGGGCATGTAGAAGCCCTTGACCTTCTCGACCATGGTGTGGGAAGGCGCGCCGTGCTCGTCGATCACGAAGACGCCCGGCTGGAAGATGCTCGCCTCCGGGCAGCGCCGGGCCGCCCTGACGAGCCACTCGACGTAGTTGGGGAGCATGACGTCGTCGGCCCCCATGACCTGCACGAGCGGGTTCTCGACGAAGGTCAGGCACTTGCGGTAGTTGCCATTGGCGCCGAGGTTGGTCTCGTTGCGCATGTAGGTGACCCGGGAGTCCCTCAGGGAGTCGAACCAGCCGGGGATCGAGGCGTCCGGGTAGCCGTCGTCGACGACGATCAGCCGCCAGTCAGGATCCGTCTGCCGCAGGACCGACCTGACAGCCTCCTTCATCATGGCCACATCGCCGTAGAAGGGGAAGAGGACGTCAACAGTCATGAAAGGGCCTTCCGCGAAGCAAGTGTTGCTGCGGCTAGGTTAGCATCGCGCGCCGTCCCGCTTCGCGCGCGGCGCCGCAGCCGGCCCCCGCACGCGGGCGACGACCGGCTCGCAGATGATCGGTTCCGGGCCGGTGGCGGGCGGCACCGGCCGCCCGCCCCGCCCCGGGTGTCAACGGTGACTGGCATCCGCCGGGCCCGGGCGCCCGACCCGCCGCGCACCCCCTGCTGGAACCACTCAGCCCACCGGGCCCACCGACGGAGACCACTCGCACAGTCCTTTCATAGAGCATCACAGCACCCGTTCACCCGCCCCGTCTCGCCGGAGCCTACTCTGAGACCGTGACGGTTCACCACAGCTCCTCGGCCTCCGCCGAGGACACGGAGTCCCGGACCAGGGTCACCGCAGGGCACGCGACAGGAATCATGGCGGCATCGATCACCGCCGCGGCCTCGAGCCTGCTCATCACGGTGATCTCCGCCCGGACGCTCACGGTCGCGCAGAACAAGGAGTTCCTGGTCTTCTGGGGGTTCATGTTCGGCATCTTCGGCGTGATCTCGGGCATCCAGACCGAGTCCACCCGCGCCGCCCTGGCGGGCGCGAAGGCGGCGACCGAGCCCGCCGGGCCCCCCGGGTCTCCGGGCCCCGCTGAGCCGGCTCGACGCCGTGCCCGCATCCTGGCGACCGCCCTGCTGCTCGGCCTGGTCATCGCCGCGCTCACGCTGCTGGCGGCTCCGGCGTGGGCGCCCCGGCTGACCCCGTCGACCGGCCCGCTCACCGCAGCGCTCATCGCCGTGGGCGTGTGGGGGTACGCCGGCCAGGCGTCGCTGTCCGGGGTGCTGGCCGGAACCCGGCACTGGAACCTCTACTCGGCCCTCATGGCGGCCGAGGCGCTGCTCCGCCTGCTGCTCACGCTGCTTCTCGCCGTCCTCGTCTCGAACCTCATCGGCCTGGAGGCCGCCGCCGCGGCGCCCGCCCTGGTGTGGCTCCTCTTCCTCCTCGTCCCGAGCGCCCGGGCGCTCGCGGGCTCCCGCGCCGACGTCGGCACGGCCCGCCTGACATCCTTCAGTCTCCAGGCCATGCTCAGCTCGGCCTCCTGGGCGGTGCTCGTCACCGGGTTCCCCACGCTGCTGGAGATCACCTCCCCCGGGGCGGACGCCGCCGAGGTGGCGATCGTCATCCTGGCCGTCAGCCTGACGCGCTCGCCGATCATGATCCCTCTGCAGGCCTTCCAGGGCGTGCTCATCACCACCATCGCCGACGCCGAGCCGTCCAGGCGCCTGGCGAGCGTGACCAGGATCCTCAGCATCCTCCTGGTCGCCGGCGCCGCTCTGGCCGTGACCGTGGCGCTGGCCGGCCCGTGGCTCATCCGAACCGTCTACGGGCCCCAGTACGACTCCTCGCCCTGGCTGCTCGGGCTCCTCACGCTCGCCGCCGTGAGCATGGCCTCGCTGGTGCTCACCGGCGCCTCGACCATCGCGCTCAACAACCACCGGGCCTACACGCTCGGCTGGGTCCTGGCGGCGCTCACGGCCGTCCTCCTCCTGTGGCTCCTGCCCCTGAGCGTGAGCCCCCGCGCGGTGCTCGCGCTGGGACTCGCGCCTCTGAGCGGGATCTGCGTCCACCTGCGCGCGATCGTGAGCGCCGGCGGCAGGCCATCACCGCCTTGACAACCGCTGCCGCAATTTCTGTGACAAGCACTGTCACAACCACCGCAACAAACACTGCGACAACCACTGCGACTACCACCATGTCCACTGCGAGTGCTGCGCCCACCGGACCCGGCGGGCCTCATCCGACAACATCGGGTCTCATGCTCGACACATGCTCGACAAATCTCCTGGGGAGAGCCCATGACACACACGGCTTCGACACTCCGCGCACCTCGGACCTCAGTCATTATGCCCGTCTACAACACCGGCGAACGGGTCGTCGACTCGATCCGCTCCGTCCTGGCCCAGACCGACGAGGACTTCGAGCTCCTCGTCCTGATCGACGCATCCCCCGACGACGCCTCCGACCGCATCGCCCGGTACCTATCGCGCAGTCCGGACTCCCGGGTACGAGTCTTCGACAACGCGGTCAACCGCGGAGTGTCGGCGGTGCGCAACCAAGGGCTCGAGGCCGCCCGCGGCAGGTGGATCGCCTTCATCGACTCCGACGACGCCTACCGCCCCGAGTTCCTCGCCTCCATGCACCGGGCCGCGGCCGGCACGGAGACCGACGTCGTACTGTGCGCTCACCGGATCAAGGCCGTCGGCGAGGAGACGCACCGCACGCGCGTCCGCGTCGCCCCGGGGCGCATGACGGGCCGCGAGGCGGCGCTCCGGCTGCTCGCCGACACCCTGACCCCCTACGTGTGGGACAAGCTGTTCAGGGCCACGCTGTTCGACGACGTCCGCTTCGCCACGGACATCAGGCGGGCGGAGGACGCCCTGGTCGTCCTGGAGACACTGACCCGCGCACGGTCCCTCGCCGTCATCGAGGACCCTCTGTACGACTACACGGTGGACACCGGCGGCCTGACCTGGGGGCACGTCACGCCCGTCGAGGAGAGCGACCGGCTGGTCTCGGCGATGGCGCGGGCCTCGCGGGAGATGCCGGAGGACGCCCGGGTGCGCCGCGCGCTGGCCAGCTCGACGACTCTGACCTACCTCAACAACGCGCAGCAGGCCATGATGACCGACGAGTCGAGACCGACCCGCGCCCTTGAGAAGTACAGGAGGAGGATCGCGTGGGGCGGCATCGCGCACACCCTGCGGATCAGGCCGGGTCTCGGCGCCGCGGCGCTCGCGTTCAAGGTGAGCCCCGGGCTCTACCGGAGCGCGTACCGCAGGTACGTCAGGCGAGCGTACGGGATCACCGGGCCCACAGAGTCTTCAGGGTCCTCAGGGACCCCAGGGACCTCGAGCTCGTCAGGGCCCTCGCAGCCCGCGGAGTCCCTGGAGTAGATCCTCACGATCCGCCTGAGCCCGTCCGGGGGTCGTCCTCGCGATCCGCCTGAGCCGTCGAGGGCCCCGCCTGCGGGCCGGCCTGCGCACCCGCCTCGAGATCCTGAACGCGCAGATTCAGGATGGCGATCTCCTCAACGAGCCGGCGTCGCTCCTCGTCCGCCCGGGAGGCATCGACGCTGAGCTGCAGCGAGACGAGCATCATGACGATGCCCGCGACGAAGAACGCCAGGTTCAGCGGGACCCTGACGCCCAGCACGCCCGCCATAAGGCTGAGCAGCGCGGGTAACAGCGACACAATGGTCGTGCCCACCACGATGACGACCCACCAGGTCGCGTAGCGCTCCTTCATGCCCGCGTTGCGCATCCGGAAGAACACGGCGAGCAGGACGATCAGGGCGAAGACGAGGCCGATCCAATACGTGCGTTCCATGAGGTCACTTCTTCTGCGTGGGGCGGGTCAGGGAGATGCCGAGCGCCACGAAGGCCCTCCCGAGGAACCGTGCGGCCTTGATCGGATTCTGCGACGGCTTGCCGCCGGCCCGGGGCCTCATGGCCACGGGGACCTGCCGCACCACCAGGTTCGACCTCGCCGCGATGACGAGGGCCTCGATGGTGTCGCCGAGGTACTCCGCCGGATACTCCCTGGCGAAGAGGGCGATGGCCCTGCGGCCCGAGAGCTTGAAGCCGGAGGTCGTGTCCGTCAGGCGGGTCCCGCACACCCTGGACAGGATGAAGGACAGGACCCTCATGGCCCACCAGCGCGGGCCGCGCACCGAGTACTCCCCCTTGCCGGCGAAGCGCGCACCGATGACGAGGTCCGCCCGGTCCTCCTCGGCGCAGCGAAGGAGGCTCGCGATCTCCTCGGGCGCGTGCTGGCCATCGGCGTCGAGCTGGACGGTGTACGTGTACCCCTGACGCTGGGCGTACAGGTACCCCGCCCGCATGGCGCCGCCGACGCCCAGGTTGATCGACAGGTCCAGCACCGGCACTCCGGCGGACCGGGCGATGTCAGCAGTGGCGTCCGTCGACCCGTCCGAGACGACCACCAGGTCGGCGAAGGAGCCGACCGTGTCCAGCACCTCCTGAAGGACACCGCCCAGCACATCCGCCTCATTCCAGGCGGGGATGATGACCAGCGTGTCATGCGTTGGCGGCGCCATGACTCTCCTTCGCGACGGCGATGAACCGGCAGGAGTCTACCGGGTGAATCGGTGACGTGGGCACGGGCGCCACGGACCCCGGACAGGCCCCGGGCGGAGGAGACGGCCGTGTCCGGTCATGGCCCGTCGTGGCCTGTCATAGCCCATCATGATCGGTCGTGGCATGATGCGCGCAGAGCGACGCGCGCCGGCGTCCCCTGTCCTCTCGAGCCTCGGAGTCGTCATGTCCATGAGCATCCTTGTCACCGGCGGCGCCGGATTCATCGGCGCCAACTTCGTCCGCCAGAGCCTGCTGCGTCACCCCGAGGCACGGGTCACGGTCCTGGACAAGCTCACCTACGCCGGGAACAGGGGCTCCCTGGCGGGCCTGGGCGACCGGGTGAGCCTCGTCGTGGGGGACATCGCCGACGCCGACACCGTGGACCCGCTGGTGGCGGCCGCCGACGTCGTCGTCCACTTCGCCGCCGAGTCCCACAACGACAACTCCCTGCGCGATCCCTCCCCGTTCATCCGCACCAACCTGGTGGGGACCTTCACCCTGCTGGAAGCGGTGCGCCGCCACACGGTGCGCTTCCACCACGTCTCCACCGACGAGGTCTACGGGGACCTGGAGCTGGACGACCCCGCCAAGTTCACCCCGACGACCCCGTACAATCCGTCGTCGCCCTACTCCTCCTCCAAGGCGGGCTCGGACCTGCTGGTGCGCGCCTGGGTGCGCTCCTTCGGCGTGGAGGCCACGATCTCCAACTGCTCGAACAACTACGGGTCCTATCAGCACATCGAGAAGTTCATCCCCCGTCAGATCACCAACCTCATCGACGGCGTGCGCCCGCGCCTGTACGGCGCCGGGGCCAATGTGCGTGACTGGATTCACGTACGCGACCACAATGATGCCGTGTGGGACATTATTGAACGGGGTCGCATCGGCGAGACCTACCTCATCGGCGCCGACGGCGAGAAGAGCAATAGGGAGGTCGTCGAGCTGATCCTGGAGCTCATGGGCCGCGACCCGAACGACTACGACCATGTGGCCGACCGTCCGGGCCACGACATGCGCTACGCGATCGACAGCACCAAGCTGGTCCAGGAGCTCGGCTGGTCCCCCCGGTACACCGACTTCCGCTCGGGCCTGCGGGCCACGATCGACTGGTACCGGGGCAACGAGGCCTGGTGGCGCCCCCTCAAGGCCGAGGTCGAGGCCGCGTACGCCGCCCAGGGGCAGTAGACGGGTCTTCTGCTGTGTCAGTCAGTTCGGCTCGTCAATTCCCATGGTCTGCTTGATGCGCGAGGCGAGCTCGGGGGCCATGGTGCGCGAGTAGGTGGCCGAGATGTGGTTGCCGTCCATGTAGACGAACACGTCGCCGATAATCGTGCCGCACACGTCATCGGGGCACAGCATGTCACTGGGGTCGATCTGGTGGAAGAGCGGATTCTCCTCCAAGAACTTCGCCGGGTCCTCGGCGGCCATGACGTCCTCCTTCGGGAAGACGCAGCCGCCGACCATCGTCTGGGGGCCGACCGAGCTGGCGCACTCGTACAGGCTCTTCTCGGAGCGCGGGTTGTCGCGGAAGCCGATGACGGTGACGCCCTCGTCGGTGAGCCGCTCCACAAGCCTCTTGATCCCGGGCCGCAGCAGCTCCAATGACGAGTCCTCGGACGTCTCTGTGGTCTGGATCACGACGACGTCGGGGGGATCGGCCTCGATCTGCTCCAGGACGGCACTGTTGCGCTCCCGGCAGCTGCCCTTGTAGTACTCGGGCAGGCCGAAGGAGCAGGCGCCCTTGAGGTAGGCCGTGATGTCCCAGTCATCCGTGTCGTGCAGCAGATGCAGCGTGGGAACGATGTTCTGGGCCGCGTGCGAGTCCCCGACGAGGACGGCCCTGACCGCCTCGTCGGAGGACGACGGCAGGCGCCGGCACGAGGAGTTCTCGCTCTCGACGCGCGCGGCCACGCCCTCGTCGCACCTGGTGGTCGACAGGGACACCCACTCCGCGGTAACGGCCAGCGGCCCGGGTACCGGGGGCTTCGTCCACTCGCTCGCCTGGCCCTTGCCCAGCGCGAGCGCGCCCGGGTGATCGGGGTCGACGCCGACCTCAATCTGCTGGGACATCTCCTGCTGGCGCTGGTAGGCGATCGCGCCCCCGGCCACGCCGAGCGGGAGCCCTCCCACCACCAGGCTCGTGGCCACCATGGCGGCCTGAATGCGCAGCCTGCGTCCCGAGCGCGGGAAGACCTGGGCGGGGCGATCCACGCCCCACGTCATGATCGTGGCCGCCACCAGCGTGATGGCGATGAGAGTGGCACCGGTGCGCAGGTCGAAGGTCTCCTGGTTCGTCGCCGTGAGGTACAGGACGAACAGCGGCCAGTGCAGCAGGTAGACGGCGTAGGAGCGGTCGCCGAGCGCGACCAGCGGACGCCATGACAAAAGGTGGGAGACCGTGCCCAGCCGGGGCTTGGTGTCGCACAGGAGGATGGTCGCGACCGCCGTCATGGGCACCGCCGCCATGGGACCGGGGTAGGTGCCGATGCTCACCAGGCAGAAGAGCACGAGGGTGCCCAGGCCGAGCCACGACGCCAGCCACCGCACTCGGGCGCTGCTCGGCCGCAGCCACGGCGCCGCTGCGGCGATCGCGGAGCCGAGGGCGAACTCCCAGATACGGGCCCGGGTATCGAAGTAGACCGAGCCGTTGGCGGGCGCCGACGTCATCAGCCATATCAGCGAGACCGCCGCCAGCACGGCGAAGGCCACCGCCACGACGCGACGGACCGACAGGTGCATGCGCGAGGCGAGTCCCGCGCACACGGCCATGAGAACCGGCCACAGCAGGAAGACCTGCCCCTGCATCGACATGGACCACA
>ERZ773059.753-NODE-753-length-17089-cov-15.442585_pt1 | contig 17089 bp, 15 predicted proteins | sample MGYA00580514_ERZ773059 | MGnify/ENA primary metagenome ERZ773059 (study PRJEB29015, sample SAMEA2737981) | human oral metagenome | biome: human oral; feature: human-associated habitat; material: dental | place: China | collected 2056 ...
GGACCGCGAGCGGCACTGCCGCTCGCGGTCCGGGCCGCCTCTGCAGCATCTCTGTCTCTGCGCATCTTCTGGACGTCTCCCGTGCGCCGAAGCCGTTCGCGCCCGGCCGATCCCGGCGCGAAGCTCGATCCATCTCGGAGAGCACCGGGCCTGAGTGTGTGCCGCACCTCAACTTTCGTGACGTCCTGTGTTATCCTTGAGGTGCTCGGAAGGCGTGGGATCAATGACGACGCACGGCAGGATCGGGGCACGATCTGGCGCGAGGGAGGGCCGCGTGAGACGTCTCATCAGGGCGCTGTGGCGCATCTTCACGCATGCCTTCACCGGGTGGTCGGGCATCGCCCTGGCGGCGCTGCTCGGCGTCGTCCTGGGGGTGGGCCTGTTCACGCTGCAGTACTCGGGCGTCACCGGCTACCTCGGCGACGACCCCGCCACCTGCGCGAACTGCCACGCCATGCGCGAGGAGTACGAGGGGTGGCAGAGGGGCAGCCACCACGACGTCGCCACCTGCAACTCCTGCCACGCCCCGCACGACAGTATCGTCCACAAGTACATCAACAAGGCGGACAATGGCTTCTGGCACTCGCTGAAGTTCACGTTCCAGAACTATCCGGAGAATATTCAGATCCGCGAGCACAATCGCGAGATCACCGAGGCCGCCTGCCTCTACTGCCATGCCGATTACGTAGAGCAGGCCACTAACAGCTCGACCCACAAGGGCGAGACGGTGTCGTGCATCCACTGCCACGACGGCGTCGGGCACAAGAGGTGATGCGATATGAGGACCGAGAACGATGACGCCGAGGCTCCCGTCGCCGATGCGCAGGAGCCGGCCGACGTCGAGGACTTCGACGATCTCGAGGACGACGAGGCGCGTGCCGGTCGCGGTGGAGGACGGGCCGGGAGGCGCAAGAGGCGCACCAGGTGGACCGGTCCGCGCAAGCGGTGGGTTCCGATCGCCGTTCTCGTCGTCGTCGCCATCGGCTCGGCGGCTCTCACCTGGCTGCTGACCACGATCTTCGAGCACAGGCAGGAGGCGAAGTCGCCCTTCACCCAGGTGGTTCAGCTGACCGACACGACCTACGACCCGGCTGTGTGGGGGCAGAACTTCCCCATCCAGTACGAGCAGTACAAGAAGACCGTCGAGGACACCGACGGCGACTTCATCAAGGTCGATCCCACCGCCGACGACCCGCGCGAGTACCACACGGTCTCCCGCATCGACTCCGAGACCCGGGCGCAGCGGATGTGGCGCGGCTACGCGTTCGCCGTCGACTACACCGAGCCCCGCGGGCACGAGTGGGCGCTGGACGACCAGAAGAACACCAAGCGCACCAAGCCTCCCTTCAAGCAGCCCGGGACCTGTCTGAACTGCCACGCCTCGATGCCCCAGGTCTACGACGATCTGGGCGACGGCGACCGCAGGGCCGGGTTCGACGCCGTCAACGCGATGTCCTATGACGAGGCCGTTCAGCACGCCTCCTCGTCCATCGCCTGCATCGACTGCCACGATCCCAAGACCATGGAGCTGACGATCACCCGTCCGGCGTTCATCGAGGGCATCAAGCAGGCCAAGGCCGCGGAGGGCGTTGCCGACTTCGACGTCAACCGCGACGCCACCAACGAGGAGATGCGCACGTACGTGTGCGCGCAGTGCCACGTCGAGTACTACTTCGCCGGCGAGGGCAAGACCCTGACCTTCCCGTGGAAGAACGGTCTGACCGTCTACGACGAGATGAGCTACTACGACGAGGTGGGCTGGACCGACTTCACCCACGAGGAGAGCGGCGCCCCGATTCTCAAGGCGCAGCACCCCGACTTCGAGACCTGGTCGCAGGGCATACACGCGGCCAACGGCGTCACCTGCGCCGACTGCCACATGGCGTACAACCGCGAGGGCGCGGCGAAGGTCTCGAACCACCAGATCATGAGCCCCATGGCCAATGAGGACACGATCAACTCCTCCTGCCTGACCTGCCACCACTCGAGCGCCTCGGAGATGCGCGAGCGCGTCGAGGGCATCCAGAGCCGCTGGCAGAGCTCGCTGGACGTGAGCTTCACCGCTCTCAACGCACTGATCACCGACATCACCACGGCCGCCGACGACGGCTCGGCCACCGAGGCGCAGCTGGCGACGGCGCGCGACTACCAGCGCAAGGCCCAGTTCATCGTCGACTACTCGTTCTCCGAGAACGGGCGCGGGTTCCACGCTCCGGCGTACTCGATCTCCATCCTCAACCAGGCGACCGACTGGGCGCGCTCCGGTCAGCTGGCGCTGCGCGGGGTCGAGGTCGACAACGGCGTCCCCCCGGCAGTCCCGGAGCAGCATCTGCCGACTGGTAAGGGCTGACGGGACGTGATGAGGGCCGATGAGAGTACGGACGTGCGGGGGAGCGGTGCGGGGCGATGACGCCTGAAGGCAGCGCGGTGGACCGGGAGGAGCTGGCCTCCTTCCTCGCCACCGCCCCGGAGCACCTCAAGGGCTGGGCCGGCGAGCAGCTGGCCCGGCTCGAGGGCGCCGAGGCCGACGGGGCCGACGGGGCCGAGAAGACGGAGTCCGCAGGACCCGCAGAGCCCGCGGAGCCCGGGGCCGGGCGGAGGCCGGAGCTCCCTCGTGGCGGCAGGAGTGACGACGGCGAGCGGGCGACCGATGACGAGCGGGCGGCCGACGTCGAGGACGTCCTGGGGGAGGACGACGAGGAGCCGGCCCCGCGGGCCTCCCGGACCGGCAGGGCCCGCCGGCGCCCGGCGTCGAAGCTGCAGCAGCGGACCGGGGTCTCCCGGGTGAACCTGGTGCTGGTCGTGCTCCTGGCCGCCGCGGTCGTCATCATCATCCGGCAGACGGGGCTGATGGGTCAGCAGGCGGGCCAGGACGGCTCGGCGATGACCATGCCGTCCAACCATCCGGCAGTCGGCGCCGGCGCGGATCCCTCCGCCGTCGCCTCGATGGACCAGGCCGAGCCGGTCGACACCGGTCTGGAGGCCTCGCTCAAGGCCGAGGCCGAGGCGGACTCCACGAACATCTCGGCCCGTCAGCAGCTGGGCGTCATGTACCTCAAGGCGGACCTGTACCAGGACGCCGTCACGTGGCTGCAGCAGATTCTCGACATCGACCCCGATAACCTGGATGCGCTCCTGGCCATCGGCAGCGCGGAGTACCAGTCGAGCCAGTACGACGCCGCGGAGAGGCACTGGCGGCGCGTGACCGAGCTGGATCCCGGTGTCGCCGAGCCCTGGTACAACCTGGGATTCCTCTACATGGCCAGGACGCCTCCGGACGCCGGGCGCGCGACTGAGTGCTGGAACAAGGTGATTGAGATCGCCCCCGACTCGGATCTGGCGGCTGGCGTGCGCACCCACCTGAGCCGTATCGCCACCGCCTCGCCGACGGCGGCGGTGACGGCGACGCCGACGGCCGGAGGGTGACCGTATGGAGATCACGCTTCCGGTGGCGCTGCTCGCGGGACTCGTCTCCTTCGCCTCCCCCTGCTTCCTCCCCGTCGTTCCGGCCTTCGTCGGTCAGCTCGTGGGAACGGGCGCGGGGCGGCTGAGCGGGCGCGCGGCCCTGGGCAGCGCGCTGTGCTTCGTCGCGGGGTTCTCCGCGGTCTTCATCGCGCTGTGGGCCTCGCTGGGCCTGATCGGATGGTCGCTCGGCCCTTACGCGGTCTACGCCCGGATCGCCGGCGGGGCGGTCCTGGTGTTCATGGGCCTGCACGTGGCGGGGATCCTGAACATCGACCCGCTCAACGGCCTGGTGCGGGCCGCCGTGCCGCAGGGGACCGCCTCGCCGCTGCGCGCCGGCCTCATGGGCATCGTCTTCGGCGCGGGCTGGACGCCCTGTATCGGGCCGATCCTGAGCGGCATCCTCGCCCTGTCGACGATGAGCGCCACGGCCTGGTCGGGAGTCTCCCTCATGGGCGCATACTGCCTGGGGCTGGGCGCGCCGATTGTCGCCGTCGCCCTCGGGTCCGCGCGGGTCATCAGGCGCTTCGACTGGTTCCGGCGCCATCACGTGGGAGTCTCGCTGACGAGCGGGGGTCTGCTGGTGGTCGTCGGCTTTCTCATGATCACCAACCTGTTCGCCAAGCTGGCCGGTCTGGTCCCGGAGCTTGGGATCTGAGAGGGACGGCAGATGAGTGACGACACCACCCCGCAGAAGGGCCGGGAGGGCAGCCGAACGGACGGCTCTGCTCCGATGGACGGTCTGGACGACCAGGCCGCCCTCTCCCCGGGGCAGGTCCTGGGGCAGATCTGCGCCTTCTTCTACAAGAAGGTCGTCGGCCTGGTCCTCCTCCTGCTGACGGGGCTGCTCTCGCTCCTGGGCGTGCTCTTCCCGCAGATGCCCTCCGACGTCAGGAGCGACCCGGAGGCCACCGCCCGGTGGGTGGAGCAGGCCAGGAGCGTCTACGGCGGATGGACCGGCGTCCTCCACAGGGCCGGCGTCTTCACCATGTTCTCCTCGGTCCCGTTCCTCGTCGTGACGGGTCTGCTCGCCGCGTCGATCATCGCGTGCACCGTGCACCGCCTGCCGATCATCTGGAACGCCGCCCGCCATCCGCGCGTCAGGGTGACCGCCCGGTTCTTCGACCGGGCCCGGCTCCGCTGCCGCTTCACCGCCCCGGTCAGCGCAGAGAAGGCGTTCGAGACCGTCTGCAGCGACGCCCGCGGGCACCGCATGCGGGTGATCGCCGACGGCGGCGGCCCCGGCCGCAACGCCTACATCGACCGCTGCTCCTGGGGCCCCTTCGGCACCGTCCTCGCCCACACGGCCTTCGTGATCATCATGGCCGGCTTCGTCGTCTCCTCCTTCACCGGCTTCCGCGACCAGCAGTTCACCCTGACCGTGGGCTACCCCAAGGACGTCGGCCACGGCACCACCCTGGTGGCCGAGGCGACGGGGTTCCAGGACACCTACTACGACGACGGCTCCCCCAAGGACTATGTCGCCGACCTGGTGGTCTACGACAGCGGTCGTCAGGTGGCCGGCCGGCAGGTGCGGGTCAACTCGCCCCTGTCCTACGGCGGCGTCATGTTCCACCAGGCCTACTTCGGCGTGTCCGCCGTCCTGAGGGTCACCGACTCCTCCGGCGCCGAGGTCTTCCACGACGGCGTCGCCCTGGAGCGGACCACCAGGGACAAGAAGCTCACCTACGGGCGCACCGCCCTGCCCGACGGCAGCACCCTTGTCGTCGTCGGGTCCGCCTCCGGCCAGACCGGCACCGGCATCGAGCCGGGCCAGGTGGGGATCGAGATCTACGAGGGCGACACGGACAACCCCATTGACAGGGCCACGCTCGACACGGGAGCGCCGACGACCCTGGGGGACTACACCTTCACGTTCGAGCGGGAGCAGCAGTTCACCGGAATGATCGTCAAGAAGGACCCGGGGACCGGGATCGTGTGGTTCGGGTTCCTCCTGCTGCTCATCGGCACCTGCATGACGATGTTCGCCCGACACCGGCGGATGTGGGTGCGGGTGACCGAGACCGATGACGGGGCTCTCGTTCAGATGGCCTCGCCGGATCGGCAGGACTCCGGGTTCACCAGGTTCTTCACGGACATGGCCGTGCGCGTCAGCGGCGGCATGAGCGGCACGGGCGAGAAGGCCGGTACGAGCGGCACAGCCCGCACCCATGAGAGGACGACCGCCGATGATTGAGTACTCCCAGGCACTTCTGCTCATCACCACGACACTCGTCGTCGTGTCCACCATCGCCTACCTGGGCGCATTCTTCGCGGTCCGGATGTCGGCCGGGGCGGCGAAGGCGGCCCCGGACGCCGCCGAGCGGACCGGCACGGTGATCATCAGCATCGGCGACGGCGACCGGACCGTGGCGGTGACCGGGGGCATCCGACACGCCCCGATCAAGCGGTTCACCGTCACGTGGTGGGCCGCCAAGTCCACCCAGCTGGGCCTGGTGCTGCTGACCGGGGCGCTGGTCACCCGGACGATCGCAACCGGCCACATGCCCTTCTCGAACCACTACGAGTTCGCCATCTCCTTCGCCTGGGGCATGATCCTCGCCCAGGTGTACTTCGAGTGGCGCTACCGGGTGCGCACCATATCGATCATTGTGCTGCCGGTGATCCTGGCGATGCTCATCTACGCCTCCACCCTGTCCTACAAGCCGAGCCCGCTCATGCCGGCGCTGCAGAACTCCCCGCTGCTCACCCTGCACGTGCTCACCGCCTCCATAGGCTACGGCGCGGCGGTGGTCTCCTTCGCGGCCGCGGTCATGTACCTGCTCGCGCCCCGCGTGAGGTGGAAGGGCTGGCCCAGGGAGGAGGTGCTCGACGACCTCGGCTACAAGGCCACGGTGGTCACCTTCCCCATGCTGACCCTCATGCTCATCCTGGGAGCCATCTGGGGCAACGTCGCCTGGGGCCGCTACTGGGGATGGGACCCGAAGGAGACCGCGGCCCTGGTCACCTGGCTAATCTACGGCGCCTACCTGCACGCGCGGGTGACCCGCGGCTGGCGGGGGCCGAAGTCGGCCTGGCTGCTCATCCTCGGCTTCTGCGCCGTCATCTTCACCTACCTGGGCAACCTGTTCTTCGGAGGTCTGCACTCCTATGCCTGATCTGCCTGAGCACGACGTCGCGCCTGTCGAGCCGGAGGAGCCGGAGCCGGAGGAGTCCGGCGCCGAGCCCGACCAGCCTGTCGAGCCGGAGGAGTCCGGCGCTGGGCTCACCGACGAACCGGCGGAGAAGCGCCCGTCCGCCGACGAGCCGGCCTGGCGGGCCCGCCTGCGACGCTCCGGCTTCGGCCAGATCGCCGTCGTCCTGGTGGCGTCCTTCGCCATCGCCATTGCGGCCTGGTGGGTGGTCAGGCCGAGCACCGCCGAGGACCCCCGGGCCGAGACCGCCGTCGTCACCCAGGTCGAGGTCGAGGGCGTGCAAAAGGCGCCGGTGGTGGGCGATGCGGCCCCGGCGTTCGACGCCACCGATATCGAGGGCCGCCAGGTGTCGCCGGCGCAGCTGCAGGGCAGGCCGGTGTGGCTCATGTTCGTCGCCACCTGGTGCACGGGCTGCCGCACCGAGATGCCCGACGTGCAGGCCGTCGTCGCCGCCCACGGCGACGACGTCCAGGTTGTCGTGGTCTATGTCGGGGAGGGCCTCCCGACGGTTCGCTCCTACTCCGAGCGCGTCGGCAACGACTTCACCCAGGTGGCCGACGAGAGCCAGACCATCTCCGCGTCCTACGGGATCATGGGCGTGCCCTCGCACTTCTTCATCGACGCCGATGGCGTGGTCCAGCAGGTGCACGTCGGGCTGCTCGGCCCCGATCAGATGGATCAGTCGATCGAGGCGGTCGAGGCCGGCTGAGCCCACCGGGGAGCCGCGCGTCTCGCAAAGTGATCCTCCCACGCACTTTTAGCGTCCCGCGCTGGTCGGTCCGGGCCGCAGAACCGCGGAATCATGCCGATCCTCATGGTGTCCGAGGTCGTCGGGCGGGTTGAGGGCGCGTGGGACGATCACTTCTCCCACCCCGGAGCCATCCGTTCAGTCAGTCATCGGGGTGACCGGCCGCTGGTCCCGCAGGCACGGCCGCCAGGTCCCGCCGACCAGCCCCGAGCCGGAACGTGGACGTACTTTTCCAACGTGAACGTACTTTTCTCCCATCCTTCTGGGAGTAGAGCTCAGAAGGATGGGAGAAAGGTACGTTCACGTGACGAAGGTACGTTGACGTTGGAGCGCACCCCGGCGCGCCCCGCACCCCGGAACCAATCATCTAGCCTGGTGGGGTGACAACGAATGACTCCCAGCGCGCCCGTCTCGCCCAGCTCGTCACCGGCCTCGCCGTCGTGCGCGGCCGGGTCACCCTCGCCTCCGGCGTCGAGTCGGACTTCTACGTCGATATGCGCCGGGCGACCCTGCACCACGATGCCGCGCCTCTCATCGGCCATGTCATGCTCGACATGCTGGAGGAGGCCGGACTGAGCACGGACGACGTCGACGCCGTCGGGGGCCTGACCATGGGGGCGGACCCGGTTGCCACCGCCATGCTCCACGCCGCCGCCTCGCGCGGCCTGAACCTGGACGCCTTCGTCGTGCGCAAGGCCGCCAAGGACCACGGCATGAGGCGCCGCATCGAGGGGCCCGAGGTCGCCGGACGCAGGGTGGTGGTTCTGGAGGACACCTCGACCACCGGCGGCTCCCCGCTGGAGGCCGTCGAGGCGCTGTGCGAGGCCGGCGCGAAGGTGCTGGCCGTGGCCGTCGTCGTGGATCGCGACACCGGTGCGCGCGAGCGCGTCGAGGCGGAGGGCCTGCCCTACTACGCCGCGCTCGGCCTGCCCGACCTCGGCCTGGACTGACCCGCCGGCCCCACTCTTCCCGCCGCTTTTGCCGAGATCGGTCGAGCTCCGGCTCGAGATCGGTTCACCTGTGCACCAAGCGGTCTCCGTTCGCAGTCCCGCTGGGACGCACCCGACGTCGTCGGACTCACGGAGGCGGCGCCGTGGAGCCGCGGACCACCAGCTGCGTGGGGACCTCGACGACAGGCCCCGCCTCCACCCCCAGTGCCAGGCGGGCTGCGGCCTCTCCCACACTCGCGAAGTCCAGGCGCACGGTCGTCAGGGCCGGGATCATGCCGGGAGCGTGGGGGTGATCGTCCACGCCCACCACGGAGATGTCCTGCGGCACCCGGATCCCCTCGTGCGCGAGTCCCGCGACCAGGCCGATCGCCAGGTCGTCGTTGCCGCACAGGACCGCCGTCGTTCCCGAGTCCCGCACGGCCGCGGCGGCTCGCAGCCCCGTCTCCACCGACCAGCCGAGGGCCAGGGGCTCGCCGCCGCGCAGGTGGCGCTGAGCCAGGACCTCGTGCCAGCCGGCCAGGCGCGGATCCGGGTGGCCTGCGCTCGGCACACCCACGTAGGCCAGTCGCTCGTGCCCCAGGTCGCACAGGTGCCGGGTCGCGGTCATGGCGCCGGCGTAGTCGTCCGTCCAGGCCCGGGGCGGCCCGTCCCGCTCGGGGTCCGGGCGGCCTCCGGCGATCGCCACCGGCAGGTCCACGGGCAGGTCCTCCAGAGTCGCCACGCTCAGGGAGTCGAACTCCAGGAGGACGACGCCGTCCACGCGTCCGTCCAGGGCGCGGGAGAGGATCTCGCGCCGCCGCTGCGGGCCGCCGCTCAGGCCGTGAACGGACAGGTCCACGCCGAACTCGTCGGAGGCTGCCAGCACCCCCGACACGGTCGCCCAGTAGCCGGTGCGGCTGATGTCCGTGGAGAGGACCAGGAGGTGGGCGCGGTCGGTGGCGGGACGATAGCCCAGGTCCTGGGCGGCCTGTTGCACCCGCTTGGTGGTGGGGGAGGCCGCCGGCTGGTCTCCGCTCAGGGCGCGTGATGCGGTCGCCTTGGATGTCGCGGCGCGGGCGGCGACGTCGGCGAGCCGGGGCGGGAACCACGGGCGCCTGATCTCGTTCACGCGCTGCCTCCCCGACGTCGTTCCCCCTGGTGGGGCGCCCGAGGCGGAACGGGCGTCCCACCAGGCTACGCGAGGGGGCGGCCGTCCCCGTCTGCCGGAGGTCACGAGTTCGAGTCATGCTGCTGCGAGGCCCGCATGATACGAGAAGGCGGCTGAGGGCGACCTGGTCCGCGTGGCTGAGGGAGGGCCCCGATGATTCGAGGTGTTTACTCCTGCCGGTAAGAACGTCACCACATAACGTGTCCGCTGCCCGGTGCTCCTCTGCACCGGACTTGAGACGGCGGCAGGCCCTACCGGATGGAGGCGAGGGACTCGATCCGCCACGTCGTCGCCTGCTCCTCCTCCCCGGTGATCGGCTGACCGCCCCCGGAGGACAGGGCCAGGCCGCTGAGCTTGGAGCGGATCCTCATCCCGTCCTCCGCCGGCAGGATGTGCCACCGGTACCGGCTGCCCGCGGTGTCCGTCCCGGTGCCCGCCCCGGGGGAGGCCACCAGGCCCCCGCCCGCGTAGCCGGTGGCGGACTCGGCGCCCAGCACGGCCCCCGACGGCGAGGCGAGCACGTAGGTGAGATCGTCCTGGCGGCGCAGGCGCCAGCGGGTGTCCTCGCCGGCGGAGGCGCTGAGCACGACGCCCGCAGAGCCCAGAGTCAGCGCCCGGCCCTCGGGGTCGAGGACGCGGACGTCCCCGTCCGGCTGCACCCGGGAGGGGGTCCGGTAGTAGGTGCGGACGTAGTCGATGTCGAAGGAGGCCGGCAGGGCGGAGTCCTGGACCCTGCCCAGGTGCCCCTCCAGGCTGAGGACCACGTGCCGGGACATGCGCCACAGGGAGGGGTCGGGGGCGGGCAGGCGCCAGGCGAGATGACGGTCCCAGTAGATGAGCACCTCGCCCTCCCGGCGCTCGACACCGTAGAAGTGGTGGTCCGAGGAGACGTCATCGGCCGTCGGGTAGGTGTGCCCGCCGAAGGACCGGTGGCCGGCGTCGTTGCCGCCCGGCCAGATGTGCGTGGCGGAGGTCATGGCGTGGAAGTCGAAGGTCTCCTGGACGTCGATCTCCGGGTTCGGGTCGGCGGCCAGGGCGTTCTCACCGCTGAGGGTGGAGGACTGGAGCCAGACGGCGGAGAGCACGCGGGCGGCTGAGGGCAGGGCCCTGGCGCGGACCTCCACGTAGCTGCACACGCCGGGGGTGTCGAAGACGGACTCCACGGCCCCGAAGGTGTGGCCGGCGCCGCCCCCGCCCCCGGACCCCTCGGCCCTGGCCCACAGGCGCAGGACGCCGTCGGAGACCTCCGTGTTCTCGTCGCGGAACGTCCCGACCCCGGAGGTCGGGTACCACAGGCCCCGGTGCCAGCGCGCGGGGTCCAGGGGAGCGTCGAAGCCGTCGCTGAGGGAGTCGAGGAGCGTCCACTCCTCCGGGTTGATGTCCGTTCCCTCCGCGCGGGCCGGGGCGGGCGGGCCCAGGAGGGGGAGCCCGGTCAGGACCGCTGCGGACAGGACGGCGCGACGTCGGCTCAATGCTATCGGTGTCATCGTTCATGCTCCTTCGCACGACTCGGAGGGTCCTCGATGCACGGTAGACCTTGACGAAGACGGCGGGAAGATCCCGGGAGAACCTTGTGAAACGGATGTTTCACGGCTCGTGGACAGGCGGACGCGACCCTTCCTACGGTGGGCGCAGTCTGAGAGGGGGCCGACGCGGGCCGCCTCGTCCTGGAGGTTCCGATGACTGCGATGACCGCACTGACTGCACCGGCGGCGACGCCCGTCCGCGACTTGGGCATTGCGCGCCTGCGCATCCAGCCCGGCCGGCCCGCGGCGCTCGCAGTCGGCGGCAGCCCGGCCCGCGTCCCGTCCCTCCCCCTGGTGGAGTGCCTGACCGTGGAGACCGGACGGGCCTTCGTGGACCACCGCCTGACCCGCACCGCGCAGGGGGCCGCCCTGAGCCCCGTCGGTCTGGAGGAGAAGGAGGGGCCCTGGCCGCACCACCTGCTCACCCAGCGCGACGAGACCACCGGACTGGTCGCCCTGACCGACCTGTGGCGCCCCACCCCCGCCTCCCTGCGGGTGCGCACGCGAGTGCGCAACGACGGAGCCGCGCCCCTGCACCTGACCGCCCTCAGCATCCTGTCCGCCACCGCCCTGCCCGGCGCGCCCCTGGACGACCTCGACCTCATGACCGCGCCCTCGGCCTGGATGGCCGAGCAGCGCTGGCGCCACCAGCGCCTGGGGAAGGAGCTGGTCGACGTCGGGACCGCCGTCCACGGCCAGTCCTCCCGCGACGCCCTGCGCCTGAGCGCGGAGTCCGGATGGTCCTCCAGCCGCTGGGAGCCCGTCGGCATCCTCACCGACCCGGCCGGCGGCCAGGCCCTCGCCTGGCAGGTGGAGCACAACGGCGCCTGGACGGTGGAGGTCTCCCGCCGCGGCGACGTCCTGGGCCTGGTGGTCTGCGGCCCCACCGACCTTCAGCACGGCTGGATGCGCGTCCTGCACCCCGGCCAGGAGGCGGCCACCCCTACCGCTGCCCTCGTCCTGTCCGACGGCGGCTGGCAGGGGGCCGCCGTCGAGCTCACGGCCTACCGCCGCGCCCTGCGCGCCCGCACGGCGCCGAGGTCTACTGCATCGACGACGGCTGGCACTCCGACGAGGAGGACGGGGCCTGGTGGGACGCCGTCGGCGCCTGGGAGCCCTCCGCTCGCCGCTTCCCCGAGGGGCTCGGGGCCACCCTGGACCTCATCCGCGACGAGGGGATGTCCCCCGGGCTGTGGATCGAGCCCCTCGCCGTCGGGGCGCGCAGCCCCCTGGCCGCAGCCTGCCTGAGGGCGCCTTCATGCGCCGCGACGGCCGGCCCCTCGTCGAGCAGGGCCGCCTGCGCCTGGACATGCGCCACCCCGCCGCGCGCGAGCACCTCGACGCCGTCGTGGACCGGATGGTCGGCTACGGCATCGGCTATCTCAAGGTGGACGACAACTACTCCGCGGGCGCCGGGCCCGACGCCGGTGCCGACTCGGCCGGCGACGCCCTCCTGGAGCACTCCCGGGCGTGGGCCAAGTGGCTCGCCGCCCTGGAGCGACGCCACCCGGGCCTGGTCGTGGAGAACTGCGCCTCGGGCGGCATGAGCACCGACTACGCGCTCCTGGCCGCCGCCCGCCTCCAGTCCACCTCCGACCTCCAGGACCCTCTGCGCTACCCGCCCATCGCCGCCAACGCCCCCCTGACGGTCCTGCCCGAGCAGGCCGCCAGCTGGGGGTATCCGCAGCCCGAGATGAGCGACGAGGAGATCGTCTACACTCTGGTCACCTCCCTGGCCGGCTCCGTCTACCTCTCGGGCCACCTGGACCGGATGAGCGTCCACCAGATCGCCCTGGTGCGCGCCGCCACCGACCTGGCCAAGGCCCTGTGCAACCACCTGTGCCGGGACGCGCCCTGGTGGCCCGCCGACGTCGCCGGCTGGAACGATCCCTGGGTGGTGGCCGCCCGCGCCGTCTCCCGACACTCCCGCGAGGGGCTCCTCCTGGTGTGGCACCGGCCCGGCATGGGCCCCGGTGCGCCCGAGATCCTCCTGCCCGCGCTGGCGGACTGCGACGTCGAGCAGATCTACCCGCCCTGCGATCTCGTCCCCGAGCCCGGCCTGCGCGCCGAGCCCGGTCCGCACGGGCTGCGCCTGACCGGCGCGGCCACAGCCCTCGCCCGGGCCTACCTGGTCCGGTCCCACCACTGCGTCAATGACGCCGCATGAACGGAGTACCCATGAACCGCAACCCCCTCAACCCGCTGACCGCGCCCGTGACCCGGCGCGCCTCCCTGGCCATGGCGGCCTCGCTCGTCGGCGCCATCGCGCTCGCCGCCTGCTCCGACCCCGGCAGCGGCGCCGCGGGACAGGGCGCCCCGGCCTCCTGGCCCGCAGCCACGGACGGACTCGACGGCGTCGAGCTGACCTTCTGGGCGGCCCAGTCCTCCGCCGAGATCCCCGCCACCGTGGTCAAGGCCTTCGAGGAGGCCACCGGCGCGAAGGTCTCGATCGTCACCATTCCCGACCCCTACGAGCAGGGCGTCCAGACCAAGGTCGCCACCGGGGACCTGCCCGACCTGGCCATGTGGCAGCCCACCGCCTCCCAGCTGCTGAGCCTGGGCGCCAAGGAGCGCCTCCTGCCCCTGGACGGCGCCCCCTGGGAGGCCGCCACCGACAAGAACGTTCTGGACGCCGGCGGCACGCTGGAGGGCACCCGCTACGCCGCCTTCATCTCCGCCCCCTCCGTCATGGGGGTCTGGTACAACAAGAAAGTCTTCGCGGCCAACGGCGTCACGGTCCCCAAGAGCTTCGAGGAGCTCCTCACCGCGGCGCGCTCCCTCAAGGGCAAGGGCGTCGTCCCCTTCTACGAGATGGGCGGCGAGTGGTGGGCCTCCCAGTGGGCCGTCCAGGTCCAGCTGGCCGACGCCGCCGAGGACGGCCTGTGGGACAGGGTCAACGCCAACGAGGACGCCTTCACGGGCGCGGACATCCAGGGCGCCATTGACGCCTACAGCTCCATGATCGGCGAGGGCCTGTTCAACGAGGACATCAAGACCGCCACCTTCGACCAGCAGGCCAAGGCCCTCCTGGACGGCAAGGCCGCGATGGCCATCCAGGTCACCAGCCTCTTGGCCAATATGGCCGCCCAGGCGGACACGAGCACCCTGGACTCCACCATCGGCTTCTTCCCGATCTCCAAGAAGGGCGCCCTGGCGACCTCCATCCCCGACCAGACCAACGCCGTCGTCGCCTTCGCCACCGGCGACGCCGCGCGCGAGGCCGCCGCCCGCCAGCTCCTGACCTACTGGCTCTCCGAGGGCTACGCCGACTTCGTCGAGGAGCAGAACACGGTCTCGATCATCTCGGGGGTGGACACCCCGGCCACGGCCCCCGCGGCCCTGGTGGAGTCCAACAGGACCCTGGCCTCCTCCGTGGGCTCCATGCAGTCCCTGGCCATCGCCAACCCGGACCTGGCCAAGAACCTGGGCGACATGATCGCCGGCACCAAGACGCCCGCCCAGGTGGGGCAGGAGACGCAGGCGCAGTTCGTCCAGCTCGCCAAGGCCATCGGCGCGAAGGGCTTCTGAGCATGGCGACCGCACGAGGCGGGTCGCGGCGCGGCGCCCGCGGTTCGGGCGCGCGCGCCTCGGGATCCACACACCCCTGGGCCTTCGTCGTCCCGGCGTTCGCCGTGCTCGCGGTGTTCTTCCTGACGCCCACGCTGTACAACTTCGTCTACGCCTTCACGGACTGGTCCAGCTTCAAGTCCTCGATCCAGCCCACGGGGTGGAGCAACTTCGCCCAGCTGGCCTCCTCCGGCGACCTGCGCCGGGCCCTGGTGATCACCCTCCTGTACGCCGGCGGGGTGGCGGTCGTCCAGGACCTCTTCGGGCTGGGGCTCGCCCTCCTCCTGGAGCGGGACACGGCCGTCAACAAGGTCGTCCGGGTGGTCTTCTTCATCCCGGTCATCATGTCGGCCCTGGCGGTCGGCTACGTCTTCCAGGCCCTGCTCAAGCCCGACGGCGGAGTGAACCAGCTCCTGGGTCTGCTGACGGGCGGGCCGGTGAGCATCGCCTGGCTGGGCTCCACGCACTGGACCCTGCTGGTCGTCATAATCATCCACGCCTGGAAGTGGATGGGCATGTCCATGCTCGTCTACCTGGCGGGGCTCAAGACCATCGACCACCAGGTCCTGGAGGCCGCCCGCATCGACGGGGCCTCGCGCTGGCAGACCCTCACCCGGATCCGGATCCCGCTGATCGCCCCGGCCATCACCTTCAACGTGGCCACGGCCCTCCTGGGCTCGATGAACTCCTTCGACATCGTCCAGGCCACCACCGGGGGCGGGCCCGGGGGCTCCACCGAGCTGCTCAACCTGTACATCTTCCGCACCTTCGGCCAGGGCCTGTACGCCCAGGCCACGACCATGAGCCTCGTGCTCTTCCTGGCCGTGGTCCTGCTGGCCTTCCCCGTCATCGGGATGCTCCGGCGTCGAGAGAGGAACATGGCATGAACCGCTTCAAGCGTGGAATCCAGCCGGTCGCCGCGGTGCTGCTGGCAGCCGTCCTGGTGGGAGTGCCGCTGTGGACGGTCCTGGTCACCGCCGGCAAGTCGCAGGCCGAGGCCCTCAGCCCGGATTTGTCCCTGCCCTCGCACTGGCAGCTGGGGGCCAATACGGCCGAGGTCGTCTCCCGAGCCCGCGTCGGGGCCGCCTTCATCGGCAGCCTGCTGCTCCTGATCCCCTCCGTGGCCCTCGTACTCGTCCTGGGCTCCATGGCCGCCTGGGTGCTGGCGCGCCGCTCGGGGAGGGCGGCGGCCGTGGTCTACGCCGTCGGCATCTGCGGGATCATCCTGCCGCCGGCCGTGGTGACCCTGGTGCTCCTGCTGCGCCAGCTGGGCCTGGCGGGGACCGCCGTGGGCATGATCTGCGCCTACGTGGGGATGTACCTGTCCACCGTCATCTTCTTCGTGACGGGCTTCGTGCGCACGGTCCCGGTCTCGCTGGAGGAGGCGGCGCGCATCGACGGCGCGGGGCCGCTGCGGGTCTTCCTCACCGTGATCCTGCCGCTGCTGCGTCCGGTGCTGGCCACGGCGACCATCCTTATCAGCCTGTACGTGTGGAACGACGTCTTCTACGCCTTCTTCGTGGTGGGCGGGCGCATGGACACCCTGCCGCTCAACCTCTTCGCGGTGGCGAGCGCAGGCGTGCACCTGAACAACTGGCACCTCATCTTCACCTACATCCTCCTCATGAGCGCCCCGCTGGTCGTGCTCTTCACGGTCTTCCAGCGGCAGATCATCTCGGGCATCACCTCCGGGGCCGTGAAGTAGGGACCGCTGGGACCATGCCGACGACGCTGGCCGGGCGGGTCCGGCCGGCGGGCCGCGGGTCGGCCTTCGTGCGGCGGGCTCGGTGCGTGGGGCCCGCACTGGCGGTCCCCCCGCCTCGCGAGGGCGCCAGCGACGGTGGGCTGCTCGACGTGGAGGCCGCGCGCCTCGGGCGCCGACCGCAGCGCTCGGTATTCGCCGGTCGAGCGCGGAGCCCGATCGGGCAGCGATTGAGAACGACGCGCTGCTTTACCGCCGGGCATCCTTCGCATGAGCTCACGGCATCGAGGCCGGGCCCCGCGGGAGCTTCCTGCAGGTCGATGGCCTGGAGTGTCGCGAGGCCTCGCCGAGTCGGCCTCGGGTCGTACATGCGGGCGGGAGTCGCACATTCGATTGCTACCCGCTCCGGCTGGAAGCGCGGAATCATGGGGAAACGAAGTATCGGTGATGAACGAAGCAACACTCCCATGTGCGCAGACCCCCCTACGCGCACGTGGGAGCGTGTCAACGAACTTTGACGACGTCGAAAGAATCGCAGAATCTCAACGAAGACTAGCGCCCCTGTCTCTGAAGCCGCTTCCTCCCATGTGCAACTGCGCCTCGACTCCGCTCCGAGCGCAGACGGAACGCTGAGAACACGGCCGTCAGGCCGCCATCGCCCGGCGACCGTCCCGCCCGGGCGGATCGTCGATTGGCTCACGACTGATCTCGGCGAGAAGGGCGGGCGGGGCGGGACAATGCCGCCATGGATCACGACACGAGCCCCGCTGCTCAAGGGGCCGCCGGCGGGGAGCCGGCGGATGCGCCCGAGCCGGAGGGCGAGCACCGGGCC
>ERZ773059.757-NODE-757-length-17060-cov-14.748427_pt1 | contig 17060 bp, 14 predicted proteins | sample MGYA00580514_ERZ773059 | MGnify/ENA primary metagenome ERZ773059 (study PRJEB29015, sample SAMEA2737981) | human oral metagenome | biome: human oral; feature: human-associated habitat; material: dental | place: China | collected 2056 ...
CTCCAGCGACCGGCGGATGCCGTCCAGGGCGCGGGGCGCGGCGCGGCAGCGGTCGAGCAGACGGGTCCGTTCCTCCTCGGGGGCGCCGGGAACAGGGGTCCGCAGGCTGCTGCGCACGCCCTGGAAGGGGGAGGCGAGCACGTTGAGCAGGGCGCCCTGGTCACCAGACTCGAGAATCTCGATGGAGGTGCTCAGGCGGTCGAGCAGGTGCGAGCGCAGCACGCGCACGGGCCTCGGGGCCGCGGCCCACGGGCCGGCGTCATCAGCGCCGTCGTCTCCGCCGTCTGCGACGCCGCCCGGGGCGCCGGCGAAGGCATCGCAGACTCCTTCCGGCTCGACGGCGAGCACGCGCAGGCGCAGGTCCCGCTCGAAGCGGGCCCGCTCGGCGAGCGCCTCAGGGCCGGTCCGGGGCAGGAGCGCGAGGCCCGGCAGACCGGTGGCCTCGGCCGCCGCCGGATCCTGCCCGGCCAGGAAGCGGGCGTAGTCATCGGCCAGGGCAGTGAGGCGGACCCGGGCAGTCGTCCAGCCGCTGTCCGCGCTCATGCTCCTGGCTCCGGACGGCGGGCGCGCCGGGTCCGGCCGGGAAAGGGCATGACGGAGCCTCAGATCCCCGTCAGTCGGCCGGCGCGGCGGGCCTCGGCCCAGCCGCGCAGCTGCTCCCAGCTGCCGGCGCCGCCGGGGCCGGAGAACAGGGGTGAGCCGCCCAGACCCTCACGATCGGCGGGCTCGGTCCAGCGGGCCAGGGGGTTGCCGTCCACCGGCTCGTCTGCCCGCGGCCCGCCGAAGGAGCTGCGCCAGGTGCCGTCCGCGTAGGAGAGGACGCCGGTGGACCTCAACTCGGGCTCCACGACGAAGCCGGGAGTGGCGAAGAGGTCGCGGGCGTAGGCCCACAGGCTCGGGAAGTCGGTGACGCGCGCGGCCGTCCCGATCTCGGGCGGGAAGGAGGGCCGGTAGCCCTGGTCGAAGGACAACAGGGTGACGAACAGACGGACGTCGGAGTCGGTCAGGCGCTCCCCGAACAGATAGCGGCGGGTCGCCAGACGGAAGTCCAGCTCGGCCAGCCGCGCCTCCCACACGCCCTTGGCCACCCGGGCCGCCTCCAGGGACCCGGCGAACAGGACCTTGTACGGCCCGTTGTTGACATCGTCGAAGAGCTGCTGGTTGAGGGCGTCGATGTCGTCGCGCAGGTCGGCCGGGTACAGGTCCGGGGCGCCCGGCGCGTGCAGCGGCCTCCAGGCGGTCTCCCACTCATACGACAGCAGGTGGTAGTCATTGCTCACCACTCGGCGCTCGGACAGGTCGTAGACGGCGGGCACCGTGGCCCGCCCCTGGTAGCCGGGATCGGTGCCCCGGTAGAGGTCGTCGAGCAGGCGCGCCCCGGTGACGGGGTCGACGCCGCCCGGCTGGTTGTCGAAGGTGCGCCCCTCGTGGGTGCGCGAGCCGACCCAGCCGATCGACACGTGCTCGTCCAGGCCCGTCAGGCGCAGCACGATCGTCTGCCGGCGCGACCAGCCGCACCCCGCGGACACGTACAGGCGGTAGCGGCCCGGCTCCACGGGGGCCTGCCCCTCGTCGTCGCCGAAGAGCGTGCGGAAGTGGTTGGTCCGGCGCCGGAAGGCGCCGTCGGGCGTCTGCTCGACCTGCCGCTCGGGGGCCAGGGGGTCGGGGGCGGGCTCGGAACCGGCGGGGCTGCTGGAACCGGCGGAGCCGGCCCGTGCGGGGGAGGTGCTCATGACTGTCTCGATTCTGCGGTGGAGGATGGATGGGGAAAGGGCTGGAGGACGGGGAGATCGCCTCTACCTGGAGAGCCAGATGTTGTAGGCGCTGAAGACGCTGCCGGCTCCCGGGTCGACGAGCGTGCCGTGGACCTTGTCGGAGTAGGCCAGGGAGTTGCGGGGCACGTACAGGGGCAGCAGGTAGGCCTGGTCCCCCACGACGTAGCTCTGGAACTCGGCGTAGGTGGCCCTGCGGGCCTCCTGGTCGGTCTCGGCGCGGGCGGTGTTCAGCCACGTGTCGACCTTGGCGTCGTGGTAGCGGCCGCGGGCGATCGTGCCCTTGGCGGGATCGGAGTTGTACAGCAGGTCCAGAGCGGTGGCCACGTCCGGGGCGTTGTAGGTGTTGTCGAAGACCTCGTAGTCGTTGGCCTCGGCCCTCTCCGTCTCGGTGCCCTCGTCAACGGGCTCGAAGACGTACTCGATACCCACGTTCTTCTTCATCTCGTCGGCGATGGCCAGGTTGAGGGTGTCACGGGCGTCGCGCACGTAGATGGCGCCGGAGACCAGGCGCACCGTGAGGCGCTTGCCGTCCTTGGTGCGGTAGCCCTCGGAGTCCCGGCCCGTCCACCCCGCCTCGTCCAGCAGAGCGTTCGCGGCGTCGACGTCGAAGGCGATCGAGGTGCCCTCCAGGGAGGAGTCGTAGAAGGACGAGACCGGGGAGATCGCCGACCAGGCCCGCTTGGCGGTGGAGTAGTACACCGAGCCGATGAGGGTGTCGAGGTCGACGGCCTGCTGGAAGGCCCGGCGCACCCGGACGTCGTCGAGCGGAGACTTGGAGATGTTGAGATAGAGGGAGTAGGGGGTGCCGGAGTTGAGGACCTCCTCGTAGGAGAAGCCGCCGACGCCATTCAGGGAGGCGACGTTCTGCGCGGGGACCCCGTAGATGATGTCGACCTGGCCGGACTGGAGGGAGCCGACCCGGGTCGAGGCTTCCGCCAGGAAGGAGACCTCGACGGCGTCGAGGTAGGCGGCGCCCTGCCGGCCGGTGAGGTCCTCGGGCGCCCAGGCGTAGTCCTCGCGCCTGGTGAAGGTCAGGGAGGAGCCCTGCTGGTAGTCGGTGATGGTGAAGGGCCCGACGCCGGCGATGCCGGGGCCGCCCGCCTTGAGGTCGCCCGAGCCCAGGGCCGCCGGGCTCAGCGGGGTGGCGCCCACGGAGGACAGGTAGGCCAGGAAGAGGTTGTCCGGCTGGGACAGGGTGAAGACGACGGTCCGCTCGTCCGAGGCCTTCCAGGACGCGAGGCTGGCCCTGCCCACCCGGTTGGTGGCCGTGTAGTCCTTCTGTGTGAACTTCTCGAAGTTCTTCACGACCGCGTCGGCAGTCAGCGCCTCGCCGTCGGAGAAGGTGACGCCGTCCTTGAGGACCAGGGTGAGGGTCAGCCCGTCCTGGCTGAGCTCGTAGGACTCGGCGAGCCAGGGGTGGTAGACGCCGTCGGCGTCCCGGTAGAGGTAGGAGTCGAAGGCGTTGCGCAGCAGCGGGGTGACCGTGTCCTGGCTGGAGAGCTGCGGATTGAGGGTGGCGGGCTCGGTCTCGAAGCCGAAGCGCAGGGTGCCGCCGCTGACGGGCTCGCCGCTGGAGCCGCTGGAGCAGGCGGCCAGGCCCACGGCAGCGGTCGCGGCGGCGGAGGCCGTCAGGCCGGCGAGGAAGAGGCGGCGGTTGATCATGGGATTCTCCTGGGGTCCGGGGCGCGGAGCGCGGGATCGGTTCGGGGAGCGTGGTCGGGCCGCACGGGCGGCCCCGGGGCCGAGGTCGTCGGCTCGGGCTCGCCGAGCTCCCGGGTGTAGACGAGCAGGCGCTGCCCGGAGTCGACCACGAGGTTCTCCCGCTCGGGGCGGCGCAGGTAGCCCAGGTGCTCGTACATGCGGTGGGCGCCGTGCATCTGCGGGCCGGAGTGGATGGCGATGCGGCTCGCCCCGCGTTGCCGTCCCAGGGCCTCGACGCGCTCCACCAGGGCGCGGGCGATGCCGCACCCGGCGGCCTCCGGGGCCACGCCGAGGCGGCCGAAGGACTGCTCCACGGTGCCGTCGGGGCCGGTCTGCGTGTCCCGCGGCACGAAGACGGCGCCGAGGATCCTGTCGTCGCCCGCGTCGCCGCCGCCGTCGGCCGCGATGATGAGGTCCTCGCCGCGCGGCCCGCCGGGGCCGTGGTCGGCCACATGGCCCTCGATGTCGAGCAGGCTCTCCCGGTAGGAGGAGGTGATCCAGAAGCGGGACTCGTAGGCGCGCAGCAGGAGGGCGCGGACGGCGTCGTACTCCCGCGGCTCGGCGACCCGGATGGTCACCGCGGGGGCCGGGTCGGCGGTCATCGTGTCCTCGTCTCAGGCGGCCCGGGCCGCGGGCAGGACCGGCAGGGCGGCGAGCAGGCGGCGGGTGTAGGGGTGGACGGGCCGGGTGAAGACGGCGTCGACGTCCCCGGACTCGACGACCCCGCCGTCCTTCATCACGAGCACGTCATCGGCGAGGTGGTGGACGACGCCCAGGTCGTGGCTGATGAAGACGACGGCGGCGCCGGTGCGGGCGCGGACCTCGACCAGCAGGTCGAGGATCTGGGCCTGGATGGACACGTCGAGGGCGGAGACCGGCTCGTCGGCGATGAGGATGTCCGGCTCGGTGACCAGGGCTCGGGCGATGGCGACGCGCTGGCGCTGGCCTCCGGACAGGGCGAGCGGGCTCGCATCCAGACGTCCCAGGGGCAGGTCCACCAGCTGGGCGACCTCGCGCACCCGCTCCTCGACCTGAGGGCGGCCGTGACGCCGTCGGGCCGCCGGGGAGCGCAGCGGCTCGGCGATGACCTCCCGCACGCTGTAGCGCGGATCGAAGGAGGAGATCGGGTCCTGGCTGATGATCTGGATGCGGTGGCGGCGGGAGCGACGACGGCGGTCGGGCAACGGGGACCAGGTCTCGCCATCCAGGGTGATGGTCCCGCCGTCCGGCTCGGCGAGCGCGATGAGCAGGCGGGCGAGCGTGGACTTCCCGGAGCCGGACTCCCCGACGACGCCGAGGGTCTGACCGGGGCGGACCTCGACGTCGACGCCGTCGACGGCGCGGCGCACCGTCCCGCCGGGGCCGGGGAAGTCCTTGACCAGGCCGCGGGCGACCAGCAGAGGGGGCGGGGGCTCCGCACCGCCGTCGGCGGGCGGCCGGGTGCGCTGCGGGGCGGGCCGGGAGGAGGCCAGGAGCCGTCCGCGGGAGTCGGCCGAGGGCACGGCGGCGAGCAGGCGGCGGGTGTAGGGGTGCCGGGGGCCGGACAGGAGCCTCTGGGAGGGCCCGGACTCGACGATCTCGCCGTCCTTCATCACCAGGATCCGGTCGCACACCTGGCCGACGACGGCCAGGTCGTGGCTGATGAGGAGCAGGGCGGACCCGGCGGCGCGGCGGGCCGCCAGGACGTCGAGGACCTGGGCCTGGACGGTGACGTCGAGGGCGGTGGTGGGCTCGTCGGCGATGATGAGGTCGGGCTGCCCCGCGATGGCGGAGGCGATGAGGGCGCGCTGGCGCAGGCCACCGGAGAGCTCGTGGGGGTACTGGTCGACCCGCAGGTCGGCCTCGGGCACTCCCACCTCCTCCAGGAGGGCGATGGCGCGCTCCCGCTCGGCGGCGGCCAGGGCGCGGCCGGAGATCCGGGGCTCGCCGGCGGCCTCGCGCTCGGTGTTGACGACGTCGGACAGGCGCAGGGCCTCGCCGATCTCCCTGCCGATGATGCGCAGGGGGTCGAGCGAGGTCAGGGCGTCCTGGAGGATGAACCCGATGCGGCGCCCGCGAATGGCGCGCCACTGGGCGTCGGTGAGGCCGGTGGCGTCCTGCCCGGCGACCTCCAGGCGGTCGGCGGCGATGACGGGGGCGCCTGCGGAGACTGCCGACGTCAGGCCGATGAGCGTGCGGGCGGTGACGGACTTGCCGGAGCCCGACTCGCCGACGATGCCGACGGCCTCGCCCGGGGCGACGGTCAGGTCCAGGCCGCGCACGGCCCGCACGGCGCCGTCGTCCCCCCGGGCGCCGGGGCGGAGGAAGACGACGGACAGGCCCTTCACGTCGATGAGCGTGCGGGCGGGACGCTGCGGCGCGGGCTGCTGCCCCGGCTGCTTGTCGATCCGCGTCCCGGCGGCGGTCGGGGCGGCGGGTGCGGTGGTCGGGGCGCTCATGCGCTCCTCCTCTCGTAGCCGCGCTTGATGGCGCGGCCCAGGACGTTGGCACTGATGACGGTGGCGGTGAGCACGACCCCGGGCAGGATGCCGGTCCACGGGGCGATCACGAGGAAGTCGCGCGAGTCGGCCAGGATGGCGCCCCACTCGGGGGTCGGCGGCTGGGGGCCGAGCCCGAGGAAGGACAGGGAGGCCGCCCCGATGATCGCCCCGCCCAGCTCGATGGTCGCGACGACGGGGATGACGCCGAGGGCGTTGGGCAGGACGTGGCGCGCGACGAGCCGGCCGGGCGCCAGCCCGAAGGTGCGGGCCTGGGCGACGTAGTCGGAGCGGATGACCTGCTGGGTCTGGGCGCGCACCACCCGGGCGTAGGTGGGGATCGTGGCGACGCCCAGGGTGATGGCGAGGTTGACGACGCCGGTACCGGTGATGCCGATGACGACCAGTGCCAGGAGGATGGCCGGGAAGGAGGCGAGGACGTCGATGAAGCGGGCCAGGACGGTGTCGAGCCAGCGCGGGGAGATCCCCGCCAGCAGGCCGATGACCACTCCGAGGACGACGGCGACGGCGGTCGCGGTGACGCCGATGGTCAGGGAGTAGCGGGCGCCGTGGACGATCCGGGCCAGCAGGTCCCGCCCCAGGTAGTCGGTGCCCAGGAGGTGCTCGGCGGAGGGTGCCTGGTTGAGGCGGAGGGGGTCGGTGGTCAGCGGGTCGACGCGGGTGAACAGGTCCGGGGCGATGGCGGCCAGGACGACGGCGCCCAGGACCAGGGCCGCGACGACGGTGGTGATCCGGGGGCGGCCCGGGCGTCGCCTCGCCCGGGCCAGGCGGCCGGCGACGGCGCCCAGGCGGGTACCGGTGATCTCGATGGAAACGAGGAGGGAGGCTGGCTGGTTCGTGACGGTCATGAGGGCTCCTGTAAGGATGAAGGGGTGCCTGAGCGGGGCGCGGCCGGCTCAGGAACGGGCCTGGCGCAGGCGCGGGTCGAGCGCGAGGGCTGCGAAGTCGACGAGCGTGGAGGCGATGACGAACACCGCGCTGGCGAAGAACGCGACGCCGAGGACGATCGGCATGTCCTGGCTCTCAACGGCCTTCACGGCGATGCGCCCGAGACCGGGGCGGCCGAAGACCGTCTCGGTGATGGCGGCGCCGCCCAGGAGCCCGCCCACCAGCAGACCCCCGATGGTCACAGCGGGCAGTGCGGCGTGGCGCAGGGCGTGGACGCGCTTGGTGCGGGCGATCGAGGCGCCCCGGGACCGGGCGGTCAGGATGTAGGGCCGGTCGAGCTCGCCGTCGAGGTCCTCGCGGAGCACCTGGGTGAGGTAGGCGCCCTGGGGGATCCCGATGGCCAGGGCGGGCAGGACGAGAGCGCGCGGGCCGTCGTCGCCGACCACGGGGAACCAGCGCAGCTGGAAGGAGAAGACGGTCAGGAGGATGAGGCCGAGCCAGAAGCTGGGCACGGACAGGACCGTTAGCTCGATGCCGCTGATGAGGGAGCGGACGGTCCCGCGCCTGCCGGCCAGCCACAGGGACAGGCCCAGCGCCACGACGACGGCGATGAGGAGCGCGGCCCCGGCGAGCTGGAGGGTGGAGCCGATCTGGGAGGTGAAGATGTCGAGGACCGGCTTGTGCTGGACGTAGCTGGCGCCGAAGTCTCCGTGCAGGACACCGGCGAGGTAGCCGAGGTACTGCAGGACGACGGGCCGGTCCAGGCCCCACTCGGCGATGACCTTGGCGCGCAGCTCGGCGTCGTTGCGGTCCTGCCCCAGAAGGGTGTCGACCATGTCGCCGGGCGCCAGGTGCAGGCCGATGAAGGTGACGGTGACGGCGATCCAGACGACGAAGGCGCCCTGGAGGAGGCGTCGAGCGACGAAGCGGGCGGCGGCGCGGCGGCGTGCGGAGCGGACGTCGCGGGCCTCTGCGGAGTCGCGGGTCGTGGTGGGAGCAGCGGGGGCGGTGGGAGGCGTGGTTGCAGTAGGGGTGGTGGCAGCAGCAGTCACAGGGGTTCCTTCGGTCCCGGTTCGGCGGCCGCGGGCGAAGGGGGGGTGCGCGCTCACGGCCCTGGAGGGGTGGGGACGTCCGCGCAGGTAGTCTGCCCAGCCGCTCCGGCCACGGGCCCGATGCGCAAGCATCGGGCGGGGTCATGCGGGGGCTGCCAGAGGCGCGAACGCCCTAGGGCATGCAGCGACAGCAACACGCCACGGCCTGCGGGCTCATGGCGTGGAGGGGTGCGGAGGACACAGAGGACACAGCGGCGCGCTCGGCGCGCACGACGAGGGGGAGCGCTGCGGCGCCTCGACCCGTGCTCGTCATCATGTGCCCTTCGACTGCATAGCGCCCCGGCCCGGTGCCGGTGGCGCGTTCGAGGCGAATCTTATCCGGCAGGTCCCCGCCGGCTGTCAAGATCGGAGCCGCAGCGTTCCACTCCTCGGACATTCCTCCTCTTCCTCTCGCCGAGATCAGTCGAGTTCGGGCTTGGGATTGTGGTAGTGCCGGTACGCCTGAGACGGTGTTCGTCTCCTGCCGTCTGAGACAGCGCCCGGTGGGTGCATTGCCTGTGGGGGCGGGTGTCCGCTGCCGCCCGGCTCGGGTACCGGTCCGGTCGGCGCCGGTCGTGTGGCGGAGCGGGGGCGATGACGCGGCCGAGCCACCCGCGGTCCCGTTCCCGCGGTGTCGGGGCGTCCGCCCGCAGCGCCCCGGAACGTGAACGTACCTTTCCAACATGAACGTACTTTTCTCCCATCCTTCTGGGGGTAAAGCTCAGAAGGATGGAAGAAAAGTACGTTCGCGCGACGAAGGTACGTTCACGATGCCAACCGTCATCAACCGCCGTCGGCACCCGGGGCCGAGCGCGTGATCTCAGCATCTCACCGGAGGCTCTCCAGAAATATCGTCAGAGGCTCTCCAACAGCTTCGCCTTTGCGGCGGCGAACTCGGCATCATCCAGGATGCCCTCAGCATGCAGGCCCGCAAGCTCGCGCAGACGATCGGATATGGTTGGAGCGGAGCCGGCACCGGGTGAGCTCATCGGGTCCGTCTCCCCCGTCGGTAGCACCGGTACAGACTCTGCGGACGCGCCCGCCTCAACAACACCGAGCACGGATTTCCCGACGCGCTCTAATTCGCGCCCCACACCTTCATGCTCCTTCTTGACGATACGGAGCATCCCCAATTGATTAGTGAGCGTGTAAATCTTCCGGTCAGTCACAATAGTAAGCGCGGACTTATCAGTCATTGACCTGGCGACATGAGCAGCGCCGGTCATAGCCAGTCCGGGAGAAGACGCCTTCATGATACCAGCACCTCCCTTAGCAATAGCGGCGACCGCCTGAATCGCGGCGTCCTGCATCACAGTGCCGGCAACGCCCGTATCCGGCGCCTCCGATCCAGGGGACACAAATGTAATGGAGAGAAGCTTCTCATATGACGTCGTCCTCGTCATGCTCGGCGGGCCCGAAGAGTCGCTCGGACTGACGACACGGACGTAGCCGCCACGGAAGATCTCCACCTTGGACATGCCGAAAACGCCACTCGTGACGAGCTCACCCGCAGCACGCTCCAGCTCGGCACGCCGGCGCCGGCGCTCTTCTTCTTCCGCCCTCCGGTCCGCGCCAGGCCCGCAGTCATGCGCCCCTCGCGCTGCGGGAACGGCGCTCCCGCAGCGCGAGTCCGGGCCCCCAGACGGCTCAGATGGCGCTGTAGCCGCCGTCGACGAGGATCGGGGCGCCGACGACATAGCTGGAGGCCTTCGACGCCAGGAACAGGATGGCCGTGTCGAGCTCGCCCTCCCTGCCGAACCGGTCCAGGGGGATCATGGCGCGGAAGGCCGAGCCGGTGTCCTCGTCGTCCAGGACGTCGGTGGTCAGCTCGGAGTAGAAGTAGCCGGGGCACAGGGCGTTGACGGTGATGCCGTACTTGGCCCACTCGGCACCCAGGGCGCGCGTGATGTTGACGGCGCCGCCCTTGGCCGCGTGGTAGGCAGCCATGCCCGCCACGTTCGAGCCGACCAGCCCGTACATGGAGGCGACGTTGATGATGCGCCCGTAGCCGGCCGGGATCATGGCCTTCTTCGCGGCGGCGCGGGAGACGCGGAAGATGCCGTACAGGTCGATGTCGACCTCGGTGTCGAACTGCTCGTCGGTCAGGTCCTCGGCCGGGCCGAAGCTGCCGGTCCCGGCGTTGTTGATGACGATGTCGAGGCGGCCGAAGGCCTCCAGGGCGGCGTCGACGGCGCTCTCGACGCTGGCCGTGTCGCGCACGTCGCAGTGGAGGGCCAGGGTCTTCACCCCGAACTCCTCGGCGATATCCCTGGTCACGGCCTCGACGCGCTCGACGCGGCGGGCCACCCCGACGACGTTGGCGCCGGCGCTGGCAAGGGCCTTGGCCATCTGGACGCCGATGCCCGAGGAGCAGCCGGTCACGAGGGCCACCTGGCCCGACAGGTCGAAGTAGTTGCGGTCGATACTCATCTGTCCATCTCTCTTCCTCGAGTCGCTCCCCGGCCGAGGCGCCGGAGACTTGCTGAGTGGTTCCCGGACATCCCGGGCACTGCTGCCTGTCAGCCGTCCGTTGATAGCGGCCCCGGTACTGCCGCCCGCGGGCAGGGGAATGCGGACGCGAGAGGCCATGCCCGGCCGACAGGTCATAACTTACGCAAAAAAGAGTCGCTAGTACACGTGATAAACCAGCGGTTGACCTCGCGCAGATGACACGGAGTCGAGAAAATTCCGCCCATCACGTCGTGTCACCTACGACGTCACGGACGCCCCATCCTCGAGACGCGTCCAGGACACCGCTTTCAGAAGCACTCGCGCAGTCTTTTGAAAAGTGGAAAATCACATTAATATGACGGCCGGAGACAAAGAGCATAAGGATTTCACGACAGCGGCCGGGCACAACGGCGGCCGTGAGCCCGACCGCGGGCGCTTGCAGCGCATCCACGCTCGTCCACAACGAACTCGTGAAGGCTGTCGCCCACCTCGCGCCGCGCATCGGAGAGAATCTCAACCACGTCTGCTCGGCGCCCCCTCACGCCCCTCGACCACCGCCGGGGTCTTCGGCCGCGCCTGCTGGAGGTCCTCGGCGAGCAGCCCCGGGACGGCCCGCACCCCGAGCGGCACCAGCGCCATGAGGGTCTGGGTGACGAAGGACCGCGTCTGGGCGTCGAGGCTCGCGAAGGCGCGGGCGCGCACCGGCATGCTGCGGCGCCAGTCGGCCCGCAGCTCACGCGTCGTCGCCACGTCCCCGAGGTCGATCACCGAGTAGAGAGTGTCGATGAAGCGCCCGCGCTCCTCGGCCGTGAGGCCGCCGAGCCAGGCGCTGATGGTGCGGTTGAGGTAGCGGGCGTCCGGCGCCAGACCGTCGAGAGACACCAGGTCGCAGTCCTCCACCACCCAGGAGAAGGGGTCGTGCTGCCAGATCATGGCGCGGCTGCTGCGCACCACCCGGTAGTCCTCCTGCTGCTCCAGCAGCATCCCGACCACCGAGGACTGGGGAATCGTCTTGTCGACCCTGGGCCCCACCCTGCGGTAGTCCTCGGTGGCGAGGAACTCCGCGAGGAACCCGGGCCCGTCGTGGGAGAAGATCCGCCTCACGCGGACTCCCACGTCCTCCGGGACCGTCGCCGCCGCGTAGACGGCGAGGTTGCCGCCCTTGGAGTGCCCGCCGACGAGCAGGTCGCCGTCGACCCGCGCGGCGACGGCGCCGAGGTAGCGCGCAGCCTCGGTCTGGGAGGGCACGGGGCATCGGTAGGCGAGGTTGAAGTCCTCCTTCCAGCCCACGAGGGAGGCGTCCGTGCCCCGGAAGGCGACGTAGGACAGGTCCTCGGCGAGCCGGAGCGTCATGGCCGCGAACTGCTTCTCGGCCCGGGGATCGGTGACGTCCACGTAGCCCATGACCCGCACGTCCCGGAACCGGGGGCTGGCGGCCACGGCGGTGAGGAGGGCCAGGCCCGCCTCCTCGCTCCACATGCCGGCGTAGTAGGCGCCGAAGTGCTCGGCGCGGTGCAGGTCCGCCAGGCGCGCCCCCTCCCACCCGCGGGCCGGGGCGAGGTCCGGGTCGTCGGCCGGGAGGCGCGTGTAGGCGACCCAGGACAGGATGAGGCTGTCAACGGTGCAGAAGCCGCGCTCGTCGAAGCGCTCCAGCCGGCGCCGGGCGTAGTCGAGCATGTTCCTCATGCGACTCATGTGCTCCTCCTCCGCTCGGGTCCCGAGTCCCTGGCGCCGCTGCGGCCCGGGCTGCCACACCTACCTGCTGGCGCGGCCCCAATGAGAACCGCACCAGCCGCCACAAAACCACCCAGGATGATCCAAACAGGCTCAAGCCTCCGTTTTCATGCTTTCGGAAGATCGATCCGTCTTGACCGCCTTAGTATCCTCACCGTCGTGAAATGCGTCAGTCAACTTCTTCTCACCATCTTCCGCCTCTTCCTTCAGGTCATGCAATTTATTAATTCCCAACAATACCAATCCGGCGCCGAGAATTCCCGCACCGAACCCCCCTACAGCCCCTTTAATCATACCGTGCAACTCAGCCGCTCGCTTGACGGACGCAATCCATACTTCAGGACCACCTGCAGCTTTCGCCGCCTGAGACATCGCGGCGTACGACCACATTCCTCAGCACCTTCCCTCGAAGAAATAAATACGATAAAACATTGAGGACGCCCACTCCCACTCGATGGCGCCCGGGGGCTTGGAGGTGCAGCCGAGCACCACCCGGTTGACCTCGGGCACGGAGTTGGTGATGCGCGTGGAGATGCGGGCGAGGACGTCGTAGGGCAGACGCGTCCGGCCCGCCGTCACAGCACCCTCGCTGCCTACATCACCAAGCCGCTTCTGCCTTCTTAGTCATCACCCACCATGTCGGGCCCATCGCAATCAAGACCTTTCGCGCTGACACTTTCATCCTCGACATGAAGAAACTCAACGAGCGCATCTTCACTTTCTCGTCCTCGCAACCTGACTTTCTGGTACTTCTGGTATCCCAGAACAGCCAATCCACCTAAAAATACGCAAGGAAGCGCCACAACCGCCGCCCCTTGAAGCCTGCCTGAAGCACGCGCACTTACCTTGACCATTTCTACAAATAATTCTGGCCCCCCAGCAGCCTTAGCAGCCTGCGTCAGTTCCGCGTAGTTCCACATTTCTACTCCATTCTCAAGAATAAATGAACGACATTCCTCACTCCCACTCGATGGTGCCCGGGGGCTTGGAGGTGCAGTCGAGCACCACCCGGTTGACCTCGGGCACGGAGTTGGTGATGCGCGTGGAGATGCGGGCGAGGACGTCGTAAGGCAGGCGCGTCCAGTCCGCCGTCATGGCGTCCTCGCTGCTGACCGGCCGCAGCACGACCGGGTGCCCGTAGGTGCGCCCGTCGCCCTGCACGCCCACGCTCCGCACCCCGGCCAGCAGCACCACCGGGCACTGCCAGATCTCGCCGTCGAGCCCGGCGGCGGCGAGCTCCTCGCGCGCGATCGCGTCGGCCGCCCGCAGGACGCGCAGGTTCTCGGCCGTCACCTCCCCGATGACCCGGATGCCCAGGCCCGGCCCGGGGAAGGGCTGACGCGCCACGATCTTCTCGGGCACCCCCAGCTCGCGGCCGATGGCGCGCACCTCGTCCTTGAACAGGGTGCGCAGCGGCTCGATGAGGGAGAAGTCCAGGTCGTCCGGCAGCCCGCCCACATTGTGGTGGCTCTTGATATTGGCGGCGCCCTCGCCGCCGCCGGACTCGACGACGTCGGGGTACAGGGTGCCCTGGACCAGGAAGCGGATCTGACCGCCGGCCGCCCCCACCTCCTCGACGACGCGCCGCTGTGCGGCCTCGAAGGAGCGGATGAACTCCCGGCCGATGATCTTGCGCTTGGCCTCCGGGTCGGTCACGCCCGCCAGCGCCGCCAGGAACCGCTCGGACTCGTCGACGGTAATGACGCGGATGCCCATGCCCTCGGCGTAGTCGTGCTCGACCTGGGCCCGCTCGCCGGCGCGCAGCAGCCCGTGGTCCACGAAGATGCAGGTCAGCCGGTCGCCGACGGCCCGGTGGACCAGGGCCGCGGCCACGGAGGAGTCCACGCCCCCGCTCAGGCCGCAGATGACGTGGGCGTCCCCGACCCGCTCGCGGATGGCGGCCACCTGCTCGTCAATGATGCTGCCCGCCGTCCAGGTCGCCGGGATGCCGGCGCCCACGTGCAGGAAGTTCTCCAGGGAGCGCTGGCCCTGCTCGGTGTGGAGGACCTCGGGGTGCCACTGCAGGCCGAACAGGCGACGCGAGCGGTCCTCGAAGGCCGCCACCGGCGTCTGGGCCGTCGAGGCGGTGACGGCGAAGCCCGACGGGGCGGCCTGGACGGCGTCGCCGTGGCTCATCCACACGGTCTGCTCGGCTGGGGCGCCGGCGAACAGGCAGGAGTCGGGGCTGGCCTCGGCCCGGGTGCGCCCGTACTCGCGGGTGCCGGTGCGCCCCACGGCGCCACCCAGGGTCTGCGCCATGATCTGGAAGCCGTAGCAGATGCCCAGCACCGGCACACCCGCCTCGAACAGGGCCGGGTCGATGCCGGGCGCGCCCTCGGCGTAGACCGACGACGGCCCCCCGGACAGGATGATCGCGGACGGCCCCCTGGCGAGCATGTCCGCCACGGGCATGGTGTGCGGCACGATCTCGGAGTAGACGGAGGCCTCGCGCACGCGGCGGGCGATGAGCTGGGCGTACTGGGCGCCGAAGTCGACGACGAGGACCGGGCCGGCGGGCCCGCCCTCACGCGCTTCGGGGGCGGGACTGGTCGGGGTGGTCGTCACGCGCCCAGGATAGCGGCGACCGCGCGCCCACCGGCACGTGACACGACTATCACCCTTTTGTCTGTACATGGTGGACCCGTCCCCCTAACCTCGTGCGCGCCGGGGTCTTGCGCGCCGTCCGCCACTCCGCTATATTTGTCATTACAAAGTGATCATCAATGGCGGGCGCGCCGCAGCGCCCGATGGTCAGGACGTCGAGCGGCGGGGTCAAGGCGGATGCGGTCACGGTGGGGCTCCCTTTCCACGTCGTCGGGGCGGGTCCGGTCGCGGCGGACGACCGGGCCGGGCGTCGAATGTATGATGGAACGCCCCATCGCCTTCAGGGAAGCTCCATGCCCGCCACACCGTTCCGGCCCGACATCCCCATCGATCGCACGAGCGGGACCCCCCTCTACAGCCAGATCGCGGAGGCCCTGGCGACCCTCATCCTCGACGGCGCGCTGGAGCCCGGGACCCGGCTCGAGGACGAGGTCTCCATGGCCCGGCGCCTGGAGGTGTCGCGCCCGACCGCCCGGCAGGCGCTCCAGCGCCTGGTCGACCGCGGACTCATCTCGCGGCGGCGCGGGGCGGGGACCGTGGTCACCTCCCCCCACGTGCGCAGGCCCATGGAGCTGTCGAGCCTCTTCTCGGACCTGACCAGGAACGGGCACGAGGTGTCCACGACGATCATCGAGTACTCCATGCACCCGGCCGACGAGGAGGAGGCCGAGCACCTGGGCGTCGAGCCGGGTGCCGGCGTGACGAGGATCCGGCGCCTGCGCCGCGCCGACGGCGAGCCGATCGCCCTCATGGACAACCTCCTGCCGGCGGCGATCGCCCCCTCCTACGAGGATCTGGAGCGGGAGGGGCTCTACAACCTGCTGCGCGCACGGGGCGCGGTGCCGGCCACCGCCGTCCAGCGCGTCGGCGCGCGCAACGCGACGGCCGCCGAGGCCGAGGCCCTCGGCGAGAAGCGTCGGGCGGCCCTGCTGACCGTCACCCGCACCGCCTACGACGCCTCGGGGGCCGTCATCGAGCACGGCGCGCACCTCTACCGGGCCTCGCGGTACTCCTTCGAGACCAAGCTGTTCAGCGCGTAGGCGCCGGCCGGCCGGCGGGACGGTCCCGACAAGAAGAGGACCGCGACATGCTTTGTCTGGACAAATCGTTGACATTTGCACTCCGCCCCGGTTGAATGTGGAGTCACGGGCCACACCCGGCGAGGACGCCACCCGCGGCCGCACCCCACGGAGAGAGCAGTTGATGAGCATCGAATACACGCCCGGCCCACTTCTCACGGCCACCCGCACCACGCCGACCGTCCTGTGGAACGACTCCGCCGACCCCGACGAGCTGCGCCAGTCGATCTCCTTCGGCTGCGTGGGCGCCACCTGCAGCCCCACCATCGCCTACACCTGCATCAACCAGAAGAAGGAGCGCCGGCTGCCGCCCATCGCCGAGCCCGTCGCCCCGCGGATCATGAAGACGCTGCTGTCCATCCCCGAGTTCGTGCGCGCCTACGAGCCCGACGGCATGACCCCGGAGGAGTTCGACACCTACGGCGCCACCGTGCGCACCCTGCGCGGCTTCCTCCAGGCCGACGCCGACCTGGACGCGCTGGTGCGCGACGTCATCATGCCCCAGCCGTGAGCCCGACCCCTCAAGGAGATCCCGACATGCTCAACATCGCCGTCATCGGCGGCTCGCCCACCCCGCTGCACATCCCCACCTGCTGGCCGCCGCCAGGGCCGGCAAGGCGGTCCTGTGCGAGAAGCCCATCGCCCTGGACATGAAGGACGTCGAGGCGGCCCGCTCCGAACTCGACGCCGTCGAGGTGCCCGTCATGTTCGGCTTCAACCGCCGCTTCGACCCCACCACTACCCGCCCACCACTACAACCCCTGCGGCGCCGTCGCCGCAGGTCTGAGAGGAGACCCCCTATGTCACAGGGAGTCACAACGTCCCTGCGCGAGCTCACCAGGGAAGAGCTCAATGAGGCGGTGGCCAGGACCCCGGCCTCGGGCAAGCACCGGGGCGTCGTCGCCATCGCCGCCGTGGCCACGCTCGGCTCACTGCTCTTCGGCTACGACACCGGCGTCATCTCCGGCGCCCTGCCGTACATGTACATGCCCCACGCCGCCAAGGGCCTCCAGCTGACCGCGCTCGAGGAGGGGGCCATCGGCGGCACCCTCCTGGTCGGGGCCGCCATGGGCGCGCTGCTGGGCGGGCTCATGTCGGACCGCTGGGGCCGGCGCCACAACATCACGGTCCTGGCCGCCCTGTTCTTCATCGGCGCGATCGGAACCACCATCGCCCCCAACGTGTGGGTCATGTACCCCTTCCGCGTCGTCCTGGGCTTCGCCGTCGGAGCCGCCTCCG
>ERZ773059.759-NODE-759-length-17026-cov-13.308114_pt1 | contig 17026 bp, 10 predicted proteins | sample MGYA00580514_ERZ773059 | MGnify/ENA primary metagenome ERZ773059 (study PRJEB29015, sample SAMEA2737981) | human oral metagenome | biome: human oral; feature: human-associated habitat; material: dental | place: China | collected 2056 ...
CCCGCACGGCAATGCCGTGCGGGCCCTCTTTATACGGAAAATATACTCAGCGGATAAAGATCCCCGCAAGATTCATATTCGCATCATAGCTGACGCGATAGATCACCGCAGTCTCCTTGTAGCCGACCGCGATCTCGCAGACCGCAAACCATGCGCCGTTCTCCTGTCCGGCCGTCATATACATTTTCCCGCTGCTGACGCGCGCCCCCCACTTCGGCGCAAACTGTGCTTTGGCCGCGTTGACCTGATCTGCCGTCAGCTGCGCGCGCATATCCTGCGTCGCCTCCGCCTGCAGACCGTCTATATCACCCTTTTCAAAGCGCGCAACCGTCGCCATCACATGCTGCTCCAGAACCTTTTCGTCAAACGGCGACTTTGCCTGCGCCGGCTGCTCAGCGGCAGGCTGCGGCGCATCTTCCGCATACGCTGCCGGCGCTGTGGCATAGGCACTGCCCGCGATGAATGCAGCAGCAACAATACGTGAAAGTGTACGAAATTTCATAAGTCATCCTCCTTCGCAAAACGGTAACCATATGACATTCCCTATTTCACACAGGAAAAACATGCAAGCGATTCGACGCATTCGACCGATACCTCACGATAGAGCGCGCTCAAACGCTTCGTCAGGCTCGCCTGCGTATCGTACGGCGGCGTGAAGAATCCCATGCGCGTATAGAGCTGCGTCACAACGAACTCCGTACGCGGATTCCCGCCGAGGACGAATACCGAGCCCGTCAGTCGTCCGCCGGGGCGCAGCACGCGGTGCAGCTCGCTCCACGCGGCATCCTTGTCCGGGAACGCGTGGAATCCATTGATCGAGACTGCCGCGTCAAAGAAATCATCCTCGAAGGTCAGCTGCCCGACATCGCCCTCCACAAACGCGACATTGCGGATATGGAGCGCATCTGCCCGCGCACGCGCCGCAGCGAGCATCGCGGGCGAGTAGTCGAGACAGGTGATATCGGCATCGGGCAGCTCAGCGTAAACCGGAAGCGAGAGGCAGCCGGTCCCGACAGGAACTTCGAGAAGTCGTCCTGCAAAGCCGGCATGCGCCGCGCGCAGCGCCAGCCCCACATAGCGGCTCACACCGTCCCGATCAAGCCCCCACACGAGACGCGAGATGAGTTTCCCCGACCATGTCGAGTAGGTCATCATCCCGTCGTAGAGATTTGCCAGCCGCCCCACCGAACGATACGCGCCGCGAATCTTCTCATATCGCCGCAATTCCTCGTCCATCATGACATCCTTTCCCGAGGAAGCACGGATAAATGAATGCCGTCCGATCGGCGCAGATTTTCCTGCCAAGACGGCGCTCCCTCCGCAAAGCAGTGCTCTGCGAAGGATTTGTCGACGGCGACAGAGCGAAAATGAACACCGATACGACAGCTCTGCATTGATCCGTTCTTCCTCTGTACTATCGAGAGTTATTCTAACACAAAATCCGCAGGGGTTCAAATTCCCTCCTTATGGACACGCTCCAGGTTCAGTGGTAAAATCTACATAACTTATTCGGTACGAAAGGGAGATTCACCATGCAGCAGCGTTTCTATCTCACGGTCATTCTCGCGGCGGCACTCTCAGTTCTTTCCGGCTGCGGCAGCAATACGGCGGAGGTGCAGCCGCCCCTCGTACGGACGATGACGGTCGGCGACGCATCCTCGACGGAGACAGGATACAGCGGCACCGTGCGCGGACGCTACGAGACACGGCTCGCTTTTCAGGTCGGCGGACAGATCCTCTCGCGCAATGTAGATGCCGGCGCACATGTCCGCGCAGGCGACGTGCTCATGGTCATTGACGCGCGCGATGTGCAGCAGCAGGCAAATGCCACGGGTGCAGGTGTTGCCGCTGCACGTTCCCGCTATGAGCTCGCACGCACGGAGCGCGCACGCTACGAGGAACTCTATGCCGCGCAGGCGATCTCTGCGGCGATGCTCGATCAGTACCGCACGAACGAGCGGGCCGCCGAGGCGGCTTATCGGCAGGCGGTCGCTCAGGATGCGACGAGCCGCAACGCACTCGGCTACACAAACCTCATCGCAGGCGCGGACGGCGTCGTCTCGAACATTGCAGCAGAGGAGGGACAGGTCGTCGCCGCAGGGCAGACCGTTCTGACGCTGACGCAGGAAGGAGAACGTGAGATCGAGATCGCCGTTCCCGAGAGCCGACTCTCCGAAATCGTCGTCGGGATGCCTGCCGCCGTCTCCCTGTGGGCAACAGGTGCGATGCTGTCCGGCTATGTGCGCGAGATCTCCCCTGTCCCTGACGCCGCCAGCCGCACCTATACCGCGCGCATTGCGCTCACGAACGCACCCGACGACCTCCCGCTCGGCATGACGGCGCGTGTCCATCTCACCGAAAAGGCTGCCGCCGGCGCCGTGATCCCGCTTTCTGCTCTCTATCAAACAGGCGAGCAGGCGGGGGTCTACGTCGTTGAGGACGGCGTCGTACATCTCCAGCCTGTTACGGTCACGGCATTTTATGCCAACGACGCCGTTGTTGAGGGTCTCGCACAGGGTGCCGTCATCGTAACGGCAGGCGTTCACCAGCTCCGTGAGGGAGAGAAGGTGCGGACGAAATGAGGAACCTCACCGAACTCTCGCTGCGCCATCGCACGCTCGTCTGGTATTTCATCATCGTCTTTACTATCGGCGGTATCTTCGCCTATGAGTCGCTCGGCCGCATGGAGGACCCCGCCTTCACCATCCGCCAGATGGTCATCTCTGCCGCATGGCCGGGCGCAACCGCAGAGGAAATGCAGGAGCAGGTCACGGATAAACTCGAGCGGCGTTTTCAGGATACGCCGGGGCTCAAGAAGATCATGAGTGAAACCCGCGCGGGTCAGACCATCATCTACCTCCAGCTGCGCGATGAACTCGACGCCTCCCAGATTCGCCCGACATGGCGCGACGTGCGCAATTTCGGCGAAGATGCAAAGCACGACCTGCCGGACGGTGTCTACGGCCCCTACTACAACGACCGCTTTGACGATGTGTACGGCTCCGTCTACGCCATCACGGGCGCGGACTACTCCTACGAGGAACTGCGTGCCATGGCGGAGGATGCGCGGCGCCGCATCCTCGCCGTTCCGCGCGTGCAGAAGGTCGTCCTGGTCGGCACGCAGCGCGAGCGCATCTACGTAGAGATCGCCCTCGAACGCCTTGCGCAGCTCGGTATTCCGCCCACGGCAATCACGGACGCGCTCAGCGCGCAGGATGCCATGATGACGAGCGGCACCCTTGAGACTGCAAGCGACACCGTCCATCTCCGCGCCTCCGGCGTATTCAAGAACATTGAGGACATCCGTGCGCTTCCCATCGCCGCGAACGGGAAAATATTCCGCCTCGGCGACATTGCAAGTGTCGAGCGCAAAACAATCGACCCGCCCGATCCGAAGATGTTCTATAATGGTGCCCCCGCCGTCGGCATTGCCGTCTCCATGGAGGACGGCGGCAACATCCTCGCCCTCGGCACACATCTCAAAGAACTGACCGCCGCGATTCAGCAGGATCTCCCGCTCGGCGCCGAGCTTCACGAGGTGTCGAATCAGCCCGCCGTCGTGCAGAGCTCCATCCACGACTTCGTGGAAACTCTCGCACTCGCCATCATCATCGTACTCGCCGTCAGCTTTCTCTCGCTCGGTTTCCGCACCGGGCTTGTTGTCGCGGGCTGCATCCCGCTCGTACTCGCGGGCACATTCGTCTTCATGTACCTTCTCGGCATCGACCTGCACAAGGTCTCTCTCGGCGCGCTCATCATCGCCCTCGGCCTCCTCGTCGACGACGCCATCATCGCCGTCGAGATGATGAGCGTCCAGCTCGAGCGCGGCATGGGACGCTTCGACGCCGCATGCTACGCCTTTACCCAGACCGCCAAGCCCATGCTCACAGGCACCCTCATCACCTGCGCGGGCTTTATTCCCGTCGCCTTCTCCAAGGGCATGGCGAGCGAGTTCTGCGCCGCACTCTTCCCCGTCATCGGCATTGCGCTCGTTCTGAGCTGGATCGTCTCCGTCATGGTCGCGCCGCTGTTCGGATACTATCTGATCCGCGTCAAGCAAAATGCAGACGGCGAAGCGGCGCACGATCCCTATGCCAGCCGGTTCTACCGGCTCTTTCGGCGTGTGCTGACACTCTTCCTCGCCCACCGCGCCGTTGTGCTCATCGGCACCGCGGTCATCTTTATCCTGTCGCTCATCGCCTTCCCGCACATCAAGCAGACCTTCTTCCCGCCCTCCCTGCGTCCCGAACTGCTCGTCCGCCTCACCCTGCCCGCAGGCGCATCCATCCAGGCTACACAGGCAGAGGCAGATCGATTCATGGCGGTCCTGAACACGCATACGGACAAGATCCAGAACTACGCTGCCTACATCGGACAGTCCACGCCGCGGTTCGTCCTCCCCGTCGACCCGAAGGCTGACGCTGCGAACACAGCACAGTTCGTCATCACGGCAAACGATACCGCTGCACGCGAGGAGCTTGCCGATATCATCGCCGATGCACGCTGCAATGAGCTCAGCGGCGTGCGGGTATCCACGCAATACATCCAGACCGGTCCGCCCGTCGACTTTCCCGTTATGCTGCGCGTCTCCGCACCCACAACGGACGAGGTGCGCAAGCTCGCCGAAGAGGTCGCCGCTGTCGTCGCCTCCGATCCCAACGTGACGAACGTCCATCTCGACTGGACGGAGAAGGCAAAAGCGGTCCGCATCGACTTTGACAAGGAAAAGCTGAAACTCTACGGCATCAGCGCAAAAACGGTTAAGCAGATGCTCTACACCGAACTCACAGGCGCACAGGCAGCGGAGTTCTACACGGGCGACCGCACCATCGGCATCGTCCTGCGCCTCAGAGATACGGATCGTACAAACCTCGAACGTCTTGGCGAGCTCCCGATCGCGACGAGCGGCGGCTATGTCCCTCTCGCGCAGATTGCACACCTCTCCTATGAGGCAGAGGACGGACTCATCAAGCGCCACAATCTGCGCCCGACCATCATGGTGCAGGCGGAGATCACGAAGGGCGAGGGCAATGACGCCGCCATGCGCGCCTATGAGGCGACCAAGGAACTCCGTGCGAACCTTCCTGCGGGCACAACGATCGAGACCGCAGGCGCACTCGAGGACGCTGCCGACTCCATGGGCTACCTCATGCAGCCCATTCCTGCCATGGTCTTCATTATCATGACCCTCCTCATGATCCAGGTCGGCACCATGGGCAAGATGACGCTCACCCTTCTCACCGCCCCGCTCGGCCTCATCGGCGTCGTGCTCGCCATGCTCCTCACGAACTCTGCGATGGGCTTCGTCGCCTACCTCGGCGTTCTCGCCCTCTTCGGCATGATCATCCGCAACTCCGTCATCCTCATCGACCAGATCAAAAAACATGAGGAGGCAGGAGAGAAGCCTATGGACGCCATCATCGACTCGGCCGTCCTGCGCTTCCGCCCCATCATGCTCACGGCGGCCGCAGCCATCCTCGGCATGCTCCCCCTCATGCGCAGCATCTTCTGGGGCCCCATGGCCGTCGCCATCGCGGGCGGCCTCATCGTTGCAACCGTGCTGACCCTGCTCGTGCTGCCCGTCATGTATGCAGTCGCGTATCGGGTAAAGGACTAAGCAATATAGGTTGTATCTATCCTATATTTATGCTATGCTGAATGAAAGGAGGCGGGCTCATGAATATCAATACCGACACGATGATTTCCATGACCGAGGCAAATCAAAATTTTTCCAAGGTTGCACGGCTCGTCGATGAAAAAGGATCGGCGGTCATTCTAAAGAACAATGCTCCGCGCTACCTCGTCATTGACTTTCAGCAGCTTGATCGCAATGAAGCCTTGTCAGATGCGGATGTGCTTGCCGTTTCGCGCAAACTGATGGAGGAAAACCGAGACGCATACGCGGTGCTGGCAAAATGATCCGCCTGACAAAGCAGCAGGTGCTTCGTTAGATTGGATTCTACATCATAAACACTTGTAGAAAAACACTCAACCAACAAGATAATTCCCGCAAAAGTTAGATTTTATAAATTTAACTTTTGCGGGAATTATTATATACAAAATATAAAAAGCAAAGAATTATGTAGGAAGTATTAAATATAAAGAGAATTTAAGGATAAAATAGAAAGAATATCTGGAGTTTCATAAGGGGACATTGATATGCCGGCATTAACTCATGTGTGTACATGGCAAGACTCTGAATGGAAACGAATAACACCACAAGAAGCAACACTCCTCTACCCTCAAGGAGTTAAAGCAACAGAACACATATTTTGGTGTGAGCTATGCGATCAGTATGTCCTTCTTACGAAACCTGGGAGGCAGGAGGTGCATTTTCGACACAGTTCCGGCGAAGAAAATAAAAACTGCGAGGAGAGAGTTGCCCAAACAAAATCTAAGTTATATCAGGAGAGTGTGCTGAATTTGCCACTCTATATCAGAAATGTTTCGGAAGGTTCATTTTCCTTGGAACTAGCTTTCCCAAGGATTCCTGAAAATTTATTAAATCAGTTATCAATGATTCGTATTTTCCCTAAATCAGAAGAGAATTATTATGTATATTCATCAGAGCGCCTTTCTTATGATCGCACAAACTTTCTCTCGGTTGGAAAAAATCCTTGTAAGTCATATCGGATCGAGATTGAGGCGGATTCCGATCTGAGTGAATACTGTCCACGCAGCACACCCGGCGTGGATTGCGGTGGAACATTATTTGATGCTGTGTCCGGTAGGATGCTTCCTGCAGATTCAGATGTTGAGGTACATAAAAAATACTATTTATTACGTAAAGGAGAACTGAGACAAAAATCCTCACATATCAAAATAACCCTGCGTTTATCGCAAAAGATCTCATGGAACACATGGTATCTATATGAAGTTTGTGCAGAGGATTACATTCTGGAAACCGCGAATTTTTTCCTCAATCTCCACTATCGTCTCACGGAACGTCCAATTATACTTCAGCCTGTATGGCCGCCCTATATCGTTGATGGGGTCGAGACCGAACACAATCATTCGCTTATGTGGATTCACCTGCGTGGGAATATCTCAAATTGGTTCCCCCTGGACAGCATCGAGATGTTTCCATGTGGCAACCAGAATCAGTGCATCTTTGTTGATTGTGATCATACACATAGCCGTATTAGTGTTGGACGTGCTACTGCTCTCGAGTATCTGGACTTTTGGAAAGAACCGCTAGATACCGAAACACCAGCATCTGATATTCGTGTTTTGGATGTAGCCGGAAAAAACGTACAGGAAGGAATATCAGAAAAACTGCCGAAGAACCGCATTCTTCGACTCCTTTCCAATTATGACGGATACATCCTTCAATACCGAAAAGAAAACCTTATTAAAAAAATCAAACTCAAAGCAGGTACCGAAATAGAAATCAGCGATCTCAACTATGAGATGAATATCCGTGTTTTAGTCGGACTGGATATGGTATGGCAACTTCGTTTTGTGAAGCCCTCAATATTTCACCACGAATATGAAGCAATACTGCTTTTTGAATTGCAACGTCTCAAGGGACAAAATATAAGCGCTCCTCATGAACTTCACGCGATGGTCGGACGATTGCAGGGCTACCCTGCAATACAGAATTGGCTTCAAGGACGTATTTATAGTGGCGTTATAGATGAACGTACCTATAAAAAATTATGTTATTTTATTTTGAATGGACACCAAAACAGTAAGAGTTCTGCGGAGGTATAAAATGAAGAACTATATTATCAGCCTTTCAAAAGAAGATTTACTCGAAGTGTGCACACTCATTTCTGGGAAGGTGTTTCGAAAGCTCTTTCAAAAACATTCACGTGCTTTTACAGATATGAAACCAGGATTTCGAGCAACGAAACTTTCAGATGAAGATGCGGTTTTACTTGCTGTAAACAACAGTGAAAAGCCTTTTATCGCGGAAGAAATTAATCAACAAATAGAAGCGGCTCTTGGCGAGGTTACGGAATGTTCCAATAAACAAGTAGCCGCAGGAAAGGCCTCTGACGACTCTCTGATTGAGGCATTGTCACAATCTGTATTTCATAACCATATTACACTTTATGGAAAGCTTTCCGAGCACAATATAGAGCACATCTCTGAAATCACCAAACGTGTTGCATCCATTCGTGCGATGAAACAGGAGGCTCGTAACCCCAAGGTGGAGGTGCAGCAATCGAAAGCAGGTTGGAAAGCTCTATACAGTAAAATCGAAGACCTGGAAACACAGCTTGCAGAAGCGGCGCAGAGAGAAACGGATCAAATTCAAGAGAGAGAACAGTGTATTCAGCAGCTAACCGTAGATCGGGATGCACTGCAAAGAGAATATGATGCATTGATAGAAGATCATAATGATCTAAAGGAACAAACAGATTCTCTGAAAAAACAATTAAGCAAATATAAGCAGCGTGAGGATTATGATGATCATCCTGCCACGATAGGCGTGGATCGGAATTTTGCGCATCGCTCGCTTTGTGAAGTTTTCCTTCATAGCGATAGCGGAAAAATCCGTCTAGCCCGGCTGGCTGATCTATCACAAAGTGGACTTCTGGAGGTTTTCCATCTGGACAGATCACAACCGCGTAAATTTAACAACCGTGACTGGATTTACTACAATAATGGTCCGGATTCAGAAGGTGCAGTTGGACTCTGGGATTGGTCTGCTGAAGAAAACAAAAACACGCCCGAGAACGACTATATTCACAGCACTTATTACGCTGCAGAAAGTCCCATCGAAATTGTCAATGTTTCAGATTGTGAAAGTGTATCCGAACTAATTGATAACCTCAAGGCGGGAATACACTGTAATCCTACATCCGGTCGTGTAATGTTTTCCGGCGCAAAGCGAAACGGAGAATTCTTTGGCATACTTTGTAAGAGAAAACAGCTCGCTATATCAGGTGACGCTGTAAAACTCGATGACAACGTACACCATTTGCCGCAGTACAACTTTGGCAAATATGAGATTATTGCACTGCCAAATCAGCGGTCCTATTTTAGACATATTCATGCAGGACTGCCATCGGATGTCATTCAAACGAGAGATATGATAGAGATTGTTCAATCGGTCATTTTGCGCAGCCTCTCTTGGCAAAGCATGAAAGAACGAGGTGTTACGAAGGCTGATTGGCAGAGAGGCAAGGAGTTTCTGGGGCATCTGCAATCATTTTCTTTGACAGAAGATATTGCCAAGACGTGTTGTATATCGCTTGAGGAGGCGGAGAACCTGCGAAAGGAGTTCTTTGCTCATGCAGAAGCGTATATCTCAGGAGCCTCTATTGAGGACGAGCTACTGCGTTCGCTGCTCCATGCAAACGATGACCTCATGGCTCGTTGCGTGGAGATTGCTTCCTCTGAATGGAAGCAAAAGCATGGGCAAGCTGTCCGTGCCGCGGAGGAAAAGCTTGCGCAGAAGGAAGCAGAACGAAACTGTATGCAACAGGAATGTGAGAAACTAAGTACGCAGAAAGCTGTACTATGTGCGGATATACGTCAACAAGAACAGTTCGCAGCGGAGGTAGAGCAGGCGGTTGCGGAAAAGATTCGCGATGCTCAGAATCAAATGTCAAAATTTATAGCGAATATTTCTGTTGTATCTAGTCTGTTGCCGCAGCTAACGTCATCTGCCAGGAATGAGAATGCTGTTTTTGTGTCCGGAAGGAAAACCGATGAAGCGCCGCAGATGAATCAGTCATGGGAGGAAGTATGCGATACACTTGGATTTGAGTTGAAGGAAGCCGGTATTGCATCAGAATATACGAGAAGCCTTGCGGCCTATCTATATGCCGCATATCTGGAACATATCCCTCTGCTGCTTACAGGGCCAAACACCGATAGTATAGCAGATACCGTTTCAGCCTCTCTTTTTGGAAGGACCTGTGGAAAGTTGGAGTGTACGGGATCTTTTGACGCAAATATCGTTAGTAACTGTCTACAGTCGAGGGACAATATTATAAAGATTGTCAACCCGTTTGCACATGAGTGGGTATCTCGCATTCCGGAGATCCTCGCGTCAAAAGAAACGTACTTCATTTCTGTGCATCCATTTCCGGAAATGTTGCAATTTGAACCACATGGACTGTTTCAGTTTATGATTCCGTTGTTTACAGAATTCTTTGTAGAAGCGAACCCGGGAGAGTACCTTGTCGGCGGAACAATGGCAGACAAATTTGAAATGCTGCAAATAAAAACGCAGAGGAAATTTCACTCTGCAGATTTTGCACGCCTACGTACGCCTCTGCTCTTGAAAAATAAATTTCAAACACTACTCTCCTATATGGAAACGATATTAGATGGCGTGAGTGACGATAATATCGTCTTGTTTGCACTGCTTCCCTATGCTTGTGCAACAGGGCAGAAAAACGTGCTCAGAGAAATCCTCTCGGATGAAAATGGACTTCACCTCTCGAAAAACTTGAAAGAGCGGTTGGAATATATATTGGGTGTACAGGTATGAGAAAGTATCGGGCGTTACTGTGTCAGATTGCAGATGAATATGCGATAGGACGCGGCGATTTTGAGCGTGAAGAGTCTTGGAAGACACGTATCATCTATACCGTTTGTGGTCATATGACGTATGCAGCGGCGTGGGATGGTCTCCTTGAAGAAGATCGTACGGTCTCCCTTGAGCATATAAAAGACCGGACAGTCGCTGTATATTCCAGCTATATGGAAATGTATCCGGAACTCACATCGCTGTTGCCGGATGATATGGAAGCATTGTTTAAGGAAATCTATGATCTCTATTTAAAGACCGGCATTCTTTATCATCGTAGCAGACGCGTGCGTCCTGCAGTAAAACGAGAAGCTCTTGCAGAGGCTGTACTATTTCTGCGCGGAATGCCGTTAGGGGAATCCGTTTGTATGAGTGGCCTTGGCGCTTATCGTACATGTGTGACGTTAGCCGATCACACATCTGGTGTTGTCGATATGTTTCAGTTGGCAGAGAACACACTTGCTGAACGATGGGAAAAACTGAGCAACAGCATTGTCTGGCACCCGATGGAGCCAATGGGTCAGCTGGAATATTTACGGATGAGGGAACCGTTTTCAGAAGGGTACTGGCAGAGTCGACCGGAGCGGGGAGGATGTATCTCACTCCTACGATGGGGATTCGCTGGAAATAGACGATATGCGCTCTATAAACTGGAAGGGAAAGAGCTTTTTGTCAGTCCTTCACTTCCGGAATGGTGTGTGAGAAATGGTGCGTATTTGGGGCTAGCGAATGCCTGCTTGCACCATTATCATCGTCTGCCGCCGATTCGATGTCGCTATGATGGGGATATCGTCTATGTTTACCAAAAGTATCTGCTTCCCCCACCCGAACGAAATTTTTTAAAATTATATAGCTGGCCGCAGACCTATCGGTCACGCCTAAAGGATTTTGAACGTGTATGCTCTTGCTCGGTTTTTGCTCCGTTTCGTTCTGTTCTGGAAGCGCAGGGGTATATGTTTGAGGAGGAATAGAGATGGATGCCAATGTCGTTCATAACAAGCTTCGTACTGCTTTGAAGGATTATATTCGTTCACAGTTTTTTGGAAAATCACCGATTCTTCTCTCTATGCTTGAGAAAGAGTTGGATGCACCGGAGGTTCTCTATCAAAAGCCGTACATCGAATCCTCGCCGGCATATGCTGTGAAGGAAAACGGAATAGCATCCGCCGATATACCCGAATGGATGAGAGGCTATTTCTCCGCGCTTTCCAAAGCGCATCTAGGTGTCTATCCCAGCCCGTTCGTTCATCAGCTTCAGGCACTTGAGGCTGCCGTACATGGCAAGGATCTTTTTGTTGCGACAGGAACCGGCTCAGGTAAAACGGAGTGTTTTATGTGGCCGCTTATGGCAAAACTTGCTGCAGAGGCACGAGAGTCACCTGCTACATGGGAGATGCGCGGCGTACGGACAATCATCATGTATCCGATGAATGCACTCGTTTCCGACCAGGTCAGCAGACTGCGCAGATTGATGGGCGATCAGCAGGGAAAGTTTATCGCGGTCTTTCGAGAGACTTGCGGCAGTGACCGGCGCAGCCCCCAGTTTGGTATGTATACAGGGCGTACGCCATACGCAGGCGCAGAAGCGCGGCAAGAGCAGGATCGGCAGTTGGAGAAGACACTGTCCAATATGTTCTTTCCAAAGACCGATGAAGAGCGTGCGTTTGTTCAGCAGCTCGCATCCGAGGGGAAAATTCCTGCCAAGAGAGATATGCAACGTTTCTTGGACGGACTGCACAATGGTCGTCATATTCCAAACGAAGATGATGCTGAACTGATTACTAGATTTGAGATGCAGCAATTCTGTCCCGATATTCTCATTACTAACTATTCCATGCTTGAATATATGCTGCTGCGCCCGCGTGAAGCGAAGATATGGCAGGATACAAGTGCATGGCTTCGTACCGATCCGACCAATAAGCTGTTGTTCATTATCGACGAAGCCCATATGTATCGGGGCGCATCCGGCGGTGAGGTTTCGTTCCTTATTCGACGACTGTTTCATAAACTTGGGATTGGTCGGGATCGTGTCCAATTCATTTTAACGACAGCGAGTATGCCGGATGGCAATGTATCGGCGCGGAAACGCATCATGGATTTTGCAAACAAACTGACGGCGGCGGATTCCCACATAGAGTTTTGTTATCTCCAAGGGGAAAGAGAAACACTTCAGAAGATGGAGATTCATGATATTCCTTTTTCAAAATTCGAGAATTTTGATATTGAAAATTTTGAACAGGGAGAAGAGGGAAAAAAAGCTGAACTCTATAGGTTTTGGACGGGACTTGATGGTGCCCCTACAACTCATCAGAATCTGTCCGCGTGGATGTACGATAATCTGCTTCGTTACCGTCCATTTTTTGAGTTAATTACAGCTTGTCGAGGAGCAGCAAAATCGCTCCAGGAGCTCGCGCGTGAGATTTTTCCGGAGGTGAATGAGGAGTACGCCGCACATGCGATCAGTGTTCTACTCTCAATCGCTCCACTGGCAAGGAGTGCCGATGATGCCGTGCTTTTTCCGGCACGTATGCACATGCTCTTTCGTGGGCTCAAAGGAGTATATGCATGTGCAAATCCAAACTGTACTCACGCACATTCGGATAGCGGCATAACACTTGGACAGGTGTTTTTATCGGATGATAAATTCACTTGTAATCACTGCTCTTATGTTGTCTATGAACTCTACAATGACAGACGTTGTGGTGCACTGTTTTATAAAGGGTACATCCTTGAAAAAGATGCTGCACAGCTAAAACAAAAATCTTCTGTGTATCTCTGGCATCATCCGGGTCAGGTGATGGATCAGCGCATGAAGGAGATCCATCTCTTTATTCCACCAGCGGGGTTTCGGCCAGTAAAAGGGGGGAAGTATCCTACTCATCCCTGCTATCTGGATATTCAGAGTGGATTTTTACACTTTGGCGATGATGCGATGGCGGACAAACCATATACTCGAAAACTGTACTATTGTGATTATACCGCTCCTGGAAGACCGCAAACTGTCACGTTCCCCACTTGCCCGCACTGTCAGCACCAGCTCTCTAAGATGCAATTGACCTCTTTCAATACACATGGAAATCACGCATTCTTTAACCTAATACAGGCACAATTTACTGCACAGCCACCAGTTCCAGGAAAGGATCATAATCCCGAACGGTTTCCCAATGAGGGACGGAAAGTACTGCTCTTCTCAGACAGTCGCCAGCGTGCGGCAAAACTTGCACGCGATATGTCCGAGGCATCGGATATGACAGCAGTTCGACAGCTCTTTGTCATAGCGATCAGCAAGATGGAACAGAAAAAGGTCTCTATGAACTCTCTCTATGACTATTTCTGTCTTTCTGCTGCGGAACGGCATGTGCAGCTCTTCCATGGGGAAGTCCGTGAAAAGTTCATGAATGATTGTAAAAAAATCGAGGGATGGTACCAGCGATGTATAAACCGGGGCACCCCCTATGACCCTTCACGTAATATCAGCGAACATGCTCCAGAGCAAATGAAGGAATATCTCCTCCTACTCTTTGCCGGAGGGTATAATACACTATACGACGCTGCACTGTGTTGGATTGAACCGATGCCGGCCCCCCTAGAGGATGCACTTGAAGAACTGCGTGAAAATCATGTGGAGATCGATGAGGATCTGTTTTTGGAGTTTTTCAATGCATGGATGTTGCATATCTGTGATAAATCAATGGCTCTTGGGCATACCATTGATGATGCACGGCGATCAAAGGTACGTGCACTCTATGACTCGTATGGATTAGATGAGAGCAAAGAATATTTTTCGAGAGCGATGAAGGACATCATGGGCTGGAATAAAAAAACACCCGAAATCGCCATCTGGCAACGCATTCTAAAACAATATTTCTTGGAACCTGGTCGATCAGACGGAGGAAGATTGTATATAGACATCGCCCGTGTTCGTCCGCGTTATGATAAAAATCATACATGGTATCACTGTGAGAAATGTGCAGAATATACACCATATTTATTGCGTAGGAAATGTCCCTGCTGTGGGGCAGATACAATCCACCCAATGCGGAAGGATGAATATCATGCATTGGACTTCTGGCGACGCCCGATTCAGGAGGCGCTGGATGGTGCCAAGATACGTGTGATTGATACGGAAGAGCATACGGCGCAACTTTCCCATAAAGATCAGCGCGCCGATTTCTGGAGCAAGACCGAACGATATGAACTGCGCTTTCAAGATCTGCTGCAGGAGAACGAACTCCCAGTTGACATATTGAGCAGCACGACGACGATGGAGGTAGGAATCGACATCGGCTCTCTTGTCGCGGTCGGGCTTCGCAATATGCCTCCGATGCGGGAGAACTATCAGCAGCGTGCAGGACGTGCGGGACGCAGGGGGGCAAGCCTCTCGACCATCGTCACCTTCTGTGAGGATGGACCACATGACACACTGTATTTTAGAGATCCTGCTCCGATGTTCTGTGGAGAGCCACGCGAGCCGTGGATAGATGTATCCAGTCAAAAGTTGCTTCAGCGGCATATGTGTATGCTCGTTGTGCAGGATTATCTTGCCAAAATCAACCAAAGCCTTGATTGTATGAGTGCTGCACAATTTCTGGATAATGAACTTGACGCTTTTTGTGCGATATTGTCTGCACATAGGATTTTGCAACAGACAGGGCTCATCCCTCCACGGGTGAGGTTTGATCCAGAGAAATTCGCCGATGCAGTAACGAAAGGGCTAGAGTTACTCAAAGGAAAGAGGGATCGACACCCTGAACTATTTGAGTGCCAAAGTGATGGCAGCAACACAAATGAAAAGAGTTTATTGGATGCGCTCTATGAGGAGGGGCTGATTCCTACCTATTCATTTCCGAAAAATGTGGTCAGTACATATATCACAAAGGAAAACGGAAAAATTTCCGATGAGGTTGATCGCGGACTGGATGTAGCGATTGGGGAATATGCACCAGGGCGCTCCATCGTTGTCGATAAGAAGACCTACCAAATCGGAGGGCTGTATTATCCCGGCAGTGAGAAACAAAAAGGGAAATTTTTACAGCCTGCAAAATCCTATATGGAAGATCCCAACTATGTCAAAAAAATATCCATGTGCAATCAATGCGGTTGGTTTGGTTTGGCAGATGACAATATAAAGATATGTCCGTTCTGCGGAAATACTGATCTGATGGAGAGAGCTCGCGATATGGTACGACCATGGGGCTTTGCTCCTCGAAATGCAGAAGCCGTCTCTGATGCGCGCATTACAGAGGAGTACTCTTCGGTGCAGCAGCCGCTCTACTCTACACTACCTAACTCAGATGATATGACATCTGTTCCGAACTATCGTAAGATACGCTGTGCATCTCGTCCCAACCAGCGCATCATTATGCTCAACAGCGGAATTGGTGATAGTGGCTTTATAATCTGCAAGGACTGTGGAGCGGCTATGCCGGGAGATAATGAGAAAGTGCTGAAGCCTTTGTCCAGACCATACAAATCCAACAGAAGAGGCAATGCCTGCAAGCATGAGCACACCGCAAACATTGATCTCGGTTATGATTTTATTACGGATATGCTTGTTTTGGAAATTGCGCTCGACCCACAGCATATCAATGACAAAAAGGAAAACCTGTGGCTTGACAGGGCGGCACAATCACTTGCAGAAGCGCTCCGCCTTGCAGTCAGTAAAGAGATGGATATTGAGTTTACGGAGCTGGTGCCGGGCTACCGTATACGTCCCAACGAGAATGGTACTTTTGTGGACGTGTACCTCTATGATAGTCTGTCCAGTGGTGCAGGATATGCTGTGGGTGTTGAGGGAAAGATCAAAGAGATTTTGGTGCAAACGGAGGTACTGCTTCAAGACTGTAACTGCGATAGTTCATGCTATCATTGCCTAAAGCACTATCGCAATCAATTTGTGCATGGGCTCTTGGATCGGTCTGCTGCTCTGGGTTTGCTGCGATGGGGAAAAGATGCTGTCACAGCACCAGAATTATCGCTCCAAGAGCAGAAAAAATTGATGGATGGTATTCAGCATATTCTCCAGCACGAAGGTATCTGTATGGAGGATTCCTCGGAAGGCATCGTGTTAAAAATGGAGGATGGTAAGGCTACGCGCCTTGTTGTTTATCCTGCCATGTGGAAGGAGCCAAGACGCGCGGGGACGATCTTTGTCAGCGATACATATATTAAATATGCAAAGCCTTACGCCGTCGAAAAGATTATCAAAGCATTAGAGTTCTTCAAAGATAACGAAACTGATTGAATCCTGCCCTATGCCCACATATACCATAGAGCACATGAATTTTTCCCAGCTAATGTAGTACCCAAAAGGTTTAGAAAAATTGACCTTGGAAGGGGCTATTAGCCAGCTGGGATTTTTCATCTCCCTCGTTCACACTCCCCCATACGGATAGACAACAAGCGCGCCGTCCTTGTACTCGCCGATGTAGACATCCTCGAGTTCATAGCCTGCGGTACGCAGTTCGCCCTTGAGCCAGTCACGGTCCTTGTCGATGAGTTCAAGAATATCCTCATCCACCTGCCCGTCAAGGATAA